>Ga0209630_10003906_pt1 | contig 13316 bp, 3 predicted proteins | sample COG_01_FD_184745 | JGI IMG/M metagenome (GOLD analysis project Ga0209630, IMG submission 184745) | Pelagic Microbial community sample from North Sea - COGITO 998_met_01 (SPAdes) (version 2) | ecosystem: Environmental > Aquatic > Marine > Neritic zone/Coastal water | place: Helgoland, sampling... | reverse complement strand
ACATGAGTATGATAAGGGGTTCTTTTGCGAGCCTCGTAACAACTGATGATATTGGAATAATTAGTTTTAGAGACAACTATCCAATCGTAACCCAGTATATAAATCCCATTCGAACAATTAGTCGTTTAACAGTTAAAATAAGAAATCAGGATGGTCTTCTCATTGAACCACCAAGTCCCGCCGAAAATAATTTTATAGTCCTCCGCTTCGTGTGTAGAAAACCCAATCTGTAATTTTCTCCCCTTAGAGTAGTATACCATGTCTGCTGGTATTGTTCAATTGATTGCTATAGGTGCCCAGGATGAATATATTGTGGGCAACCCGGAAATATCCTTCTTTAGTTCAACATTCAAAAGACATGCTAATTTTTCACAGTCCATCGAAAAACAAACCATCCATGGAGCGGTGAAAAACAATTCGATGTCCAGCGTTCAATTCGAACGTTCTGGCGATCTTCTCGGGTACGCGTATTTTACTATGGATGATACAACCCAAGCCCTCGATATACAGAGGTGGGACACCATCATCGATAAAGTGGAACTTCTCATCGGTGGCTCCGTCATAGATTGCCAAGATTCAATCTTTACCGAAAAAATTGCCATCGATACGTTCGCCCAAAACGTCTCTAAAAGTTCAAATGGAACACACCCTGGGGTGAGTGCTCGATCATACTTTTACCCCCTACGGTTCTTCTTCTGTGAGGGACCACAGTGTGCACTCCCCCTAGTAGCCCTAAATTACCACAATGTTGAGATCAGAATTCACTGGGGACCAGCCGCCAGCTCTTACAACGTGGAATTATTTGCAAACTATTATTACCTGGATAACGAAGAACGGGGTCAATTCGCCACCCGAAAACATGATCTTCTCATCACCCAAGTCCAAAAGAATATCGCCTCCCACCAACTCATTCAAGAACTCACATTCAATCACCCAGTGAAATACCTCGCATCCTCAGACACCACGACAGACGGCGCCCTCACTTCCCCCCAAAATAAAGTAAAGTTGAACATCAATGGGATCGATGTGAGCAACTATAGGTGGGGGAAACCACATTTTATAGATGTCATGAACTATTATCACACAAACTTTGTGACTTCACCCGACTTTTTTCTATACTGTTTTTGTCTTTCAACAAGTTCCCTCCAACCCACCGGGACACTCAATTTTAGTCGCCTCAATTCAGTCAAAATAATGAGCGAAACGATGCCCATCAATCACCCCATATACGCAGTCAACTACAATATACTTCGGGTGGAAAATGGTATGGCCGGTCTCCTGTACGCAAATTAAAATACCAATCTATATTAAATGGTTAAGAACTTACCGACCGTGGAGAGATCCACTAAAATTAGGTTTGGTAAAAATTGTTTAGAAGATCAGGCTGAAAATACAATTGTTTTCAATGCCAGTGATCAAGCCATCAATGCCTCATCCGAGGGCTCAGTCTACATGACACCCCTCCGCCAACGCACAGATTTGGGAGATCGGAGTATCACGATTCTCGCATACAACCAGACCACCAAAGAAGTCATGGACTCTGGCGCTGTCGCAGAGGATATCTTGGACTTTGATCTCGAAGCAGCCGTAAAAAATGGAAACGTCACTTCAAATACAGTGTCGTTTAATAATACACTCGTGGGGTTTACAACCCTCTCCAATGTTGGTATAGCTAACGGTGCACCCTCACACACCCTGGATGTGGGCTCCAACCTGTACGTAGACGACACGGGTTCCAACGTCCTCGTCGTCACCGGGAATGTACAGACAACCGGGTCCTACTATGGAGATGGAAGCAAACTCACAGGGCTCGTCACGACCCTTCAAGATGTATCCGACAATGGAAACACCACATCAAATGTGGTTCAGTTTACAAACCCAACCACGGGACTCGTTGTAGATAGTAACATAGTGGTTGGTGGTAATGTGACAGCCACCTCCTTTTTGGGTGATGGTGGACTCCTCTCTAACATCGCAGCAACATTGAATGACATCGTCGATCAGGGGAATACCACATCCAACGTGGTTCAGTTTACAAACCCAACCACGGGACTCGTAGTCGATAGTAACATAGTGGTTGGTGGCAATGTGACGGCCACAACATTTCTAGGTGATGGTGGACTCCTATCCAACATCGCAGCAACATTAAATGACATCGTCGATCAGGGGAATACCACATCCAACGTGGTTCAGTTTACAAACCCAACCACGGGTCTAGTCACGGTGAGTAACATCGTCGTGGGTGGGAATGTAACAGCCACCACCTACCTAGGTGATGGTAGCCAACTCACTGGTCTCGTCACGACCCTCCAAGACGTATCCGACAATGGAAACACCACCTCCAATACCCTCCAATTCACCAATGCACACACCGCCTTCACCACTGACCTCATCTCCAATGTCGAAGTAAATTTGAATCAATTGGCAAACGTAACACTGACCACCGCCCAAAATGAAGATATACTCGTGTACGATGGCACAAATTGGACCAATCAGCTACAAAATCATACATTTTTAGAAGCTAAGGCACTAGAAACAATAAGTAAAGGTGATGTCGTATATGGGGTAGGGCATACGGGTAATAATATTGTCGATGTACGGAAAGCTCGATCGGATAGTTCAACCACCATGCCCGCATTGGGTGTAGCCTATCAAGATTTGACTGTAAATGATGTCGGTCTTATCGTCACATTTGGTAGAGCCGATGGGTTAAACACAGACGACTTCGTATCTAGTGAAACCGTCTATGTGAGTAACGTCGTAGCTGGTGGTATCTCAAATGTGGCACCTCAAGCTGAAACTGATCTCATTCAGAATGTTGGTTTCGTAGTTAAACCTCACGCATCTACGGGTGTCATTGATGTCACCGGCGTTGGTCGTGTAAATGCCATTCCAAACGCTCAGGTAGTCACCACCCAACCTCCACACATCTATACAAATGGTGGCGGAAACACATTTGAAAAAATGGATCCCGCAGACGTTCTGACCAAACTCCAAACCCTCCAACAGGTCACAGACACTGGGAACACCACCTCAAATACAATTCAATTTACAAATGCCACCACCGGTCTAGTGACCACCGCGAACCTGGAAGTTGGTTCAAACATCTCCGTATCTGGTCTCGCAGATTCCGTCAATAAATACCTACCCATGGTCGACAATGATGGCACATTTATTCAATCACCAGTCTACGTAACCTCTGGGGGGACCTATGTAATCTCTGCATCCGAAGCTGAATTTTTGGGGAACATAACACTCGGTGGTAACAACACAGTCGTGTCATCTACAAGTGTCACCATAGAAGATCGTATTTTCGGTATCGGGGCGAATAATGCCGTCCACAACCTGGACACGGGTATCATGATGGAACATAAAGACGACGATGAGTACGCCAACGTTGCCCTCATCTACCACGCCGATGAACATAGATTTTCTATGAGCTACACACAAAACACATTCACCGACAATCACATCTTACACTACGAAGATCCGGATCATAGATTGCTCATAGATCTAAGAGGTAATCTCGTCGTTCAAAATAATGCAACCTTTAACGAAACCCTGGATGTTCTCGGGGAACTTACGACGTCCTCAAATGTCGGTATAGCCAGTGTATCAACTAACCACACTCTAAATGTAGGATCCAACCTCTACGTCGACGACGTGGGGTCTAATGTCCTCGTCGTCACTGGAAATGTGGCGGCAGACACCTACCACGGTGATGGGAGCAAACTCACCGGACTCGTCACTACCCTCCAAGATGTCTCTGATAATGGAAACACCACATCCAATGTTATCCAGTTTACAAACGCCGATACCGCATTCATAGCAACCGGTGGTATCATTACAAACACGGGGGGTGTCACTAAAAAAACGTACAGCTTCACGGGTGATATGGGAAGTGGAGCTACCCCAACGGCAGCAACTATTGGAATCGTTTTTTCACAACATGTATTCTACGCTAAAATCGTAGCTCACCTGATCCAAGCCGATAATGAAGTGAGTACGATATCCATAGAAGCAAGTGGTGGACATAGAACTGGTGGGACACCCCTGAATGTAGCCAAGGGCCCTGCCTCTGTATTTGGAAACACGAATACAAACCCATGGTCTTCGGTTGTGACGACCAATCCAACAACCCTCTTTATTAAACCATCGGGGACGCTATCACAGCTGGGGAATTACAACGTATTTATCGAATTCATTTCAGAACACAGTGATGGTAAAGTTGTAAAAATAACTGAAGGTGGTGTAGATGAAGTTACATTCACATACTAAGGTAAGATGTATCACACAAAACTAAAAGTCTTCTGAGATGGTGTCATCCATGTCAAATAACTTTCGGATACTATGGTAAGTGGTGATGCCAAGAAGTCTTGTACTCGCAGAACAAATTTACACACGGGCATTAGACGCCAAGCCTATACAATCAGCTACACGCACGGACCAAATTGGTGTGGAACAGGATGTAGATCTAACATTTACCATTCCCAGAACAAGCCTTTTACATGCAGACACAGAGGAGACTGAAGCCACCGTCGAAGATGGGGGTCATAGACTCAAACTACAAGCGGGTCAAACCTCAAACCCAGCGACCTCTAAGGTCTCTGAAATCTCAATGGGTGGTTCAACCTCTAACATTTCTAATCAAAATATAACTCTAAAAACTCGGGGTCTCGAACGTGTCAAGTTGGACTCCTTGGGGAACTTTGGGATAGGGACGGTAGTGCCAACCTCAGCCCTCCACGTAGAGGGAGATATAACTTTCACAGGTAACGTATTTAAGAGTACGACATCTTGGTCTCAATTGGGAACAGACATCGATGGTGAAGCCGCTGGAGATAACTCAGGGTTTGCAGTGGCCACCTCCGAAGATGGTTCATTTTTAGCCATCGGTGCCCCGAACGCGGAACATGTGCGCGTATACACGTACAGTACTTCAACGAGCTCATGGAACTTACTTGGTGGAGGTACAAGTGATATAGATGATCCATCTTCGGGCTCTGTGGTTTCTATGTCAAATAATGGACATACTATAGCCGCAGGTGGGTATAGCTACAACACAAACACAGGTGTCATTCGAATATACGAATACGATGGTAGTGTTAGTTATAATAAAATAGGCACCGATATCGTTGGTGAAACAGTGGGTGATAAGTTTGGGTGGTCCGTAGGACTCGCTCGGGGAACAGCCTCACCCTCCTGGATTGTAGCCACAGGGGCACCGGGTAGTAGTGGTTCAGGTAAGTACCAGTCTGGTCGTGTTAAAGTATACCAGTACACGGGAGGTGTCTGGACACAGGTGGGTTCCAGCATCAACGGTGACGCAATTAGCGACAACTTTGGATGGTCAGTCTCAATGTCGGATGATGGTACCCGTGTAGCTATAGGCGCGTACCAAAGTGATGGAGACAAATTGGCACTGCACAGTTGGAGAGATGAAGATACCTTTACAGCTCTGGAGATTCTATACGGAACATCCGTGGCAACCATACTGTCCCTGAATGGATACGCACCCGGTTATATACCACCTAGAGACACCATGATTCGTGTTTCTAATTCCTTTTTCGGACGGGTTCGCGTATACGAGTACGCGGGTGGTTCATGGACACAGTTGGGGAACTCGATAGATGGGGAAACGGCTGGGGATAAATTGGGAGTATCCGTCTCCATGTCCAGTGATGGTACCAGCGTGGCTATCGGTGGGCATAATAGTGTAAACGTATATGGATATTCAGACAGTAGGTGGTCAAAGGTGGGTCCAGGTATTGAGAGTGAGGGTGAGGGAGATCAATTTGGGTGGGATGTTTCATTGTCTAACGATGGCAATAGATTGGTTGCAAGTGCCATCGGGGTGGAAAATGTTCGAGTCTACAATTTTTTCGCGGGCTCAGGTATTTGGAATAAGATAATCCCTAACATAACGGGTGAATATGTCGGCGACAATTTTGGTAAATCCGTGGCAATATCTGGGGATGGTACACAGGTTGTCATCGGTGCAAACTTGAACGACGATGGTGGCACAGATATAGGTAGTGTCAGAGTCTATAAAGAAAGTGTGACCACCTTTGTAAACTTGGGGACTGCGGATTTTGAATCTGGGAATACCTTATTTGTGAACTCTTCAACCAGAAGTGTTGGTATTAGATCCACAACCCCATCACATACACTCGATGTGGATGGAGATATCAATCTATCTGGTAATCTGTACAACAATTCATTGCTATCCCTGGAATATCCAGACTTGGTGTTGAATAAGGTGGGTGCCGATGTGAATGTAACTTCCAGTGTTGATTTTGGATTTTCCACATCCATATCATCGGATGGTACAATTGTAGCCATAGGATGTATCCAAAATACGGGGACAGACCCGGGGTTTGTGCGCATATACACCTACACCAATGGAACGTGGACACAACTGGGTTCGGATATAACTGGTGAAAATGGTGATGATGTAGCTGGGAGTGGAAGTGGTGATCAATTTGGATATTCAGTTTCTCTATCTTCAGATGGTACCCATGTAGCTATCGGTGCACCATACAATAATGAGGGTGGTGCAGACGCGGGTCGTGTACGTATTTACAAGTACCAGGTGGGTGCATGGGCTAAATATGGTGATGATATTATCGGTAGTGGGGTGAATCAGAAAGCTGGATTCTCTGTCTCGCTGTCAAGTAATGGTCAAATTGTAGCCGTTGGTATACCCGGTACCACCAATGGCAATGTATCCATGTATGAATATTCTTCGGGAACCTGGACTTTACTTGGAACTACAATAGCAGGTGAAGCCGCTGGAGATTTGTTTGGGGGGTCCGTCTCTATATCACTCGATGGCACCTATGTAGCCATTGGCGCAACCAATAACGGTAGCGGTGCCGGTCACGTCAGGGTATACAATTACAGTGGTGGGTCATGGTCTCAGGTGGGTTCAGACATAGATGGCGAAGCTGCAGCGGACTCTTCTGGGAAATCCGTCTCACTTTCCAGTGATGGTACAGTGGTTGCAATTGGTGCACATACAAATGATGGAGCCGGCGACGCCGTGGGTCATGTAAGAGTATACACTTACAGTGGTGGGGTGTGGTCTCAGGTGGGTACAGACATAGATGGTGGGAGCGCAGATGAATGGACCGGTCATTCCATCTCACTCTCCAATGATGGAAACCGTCTACTTGTCGGTGCCCCAAAAAGTGACTCTGGGGGTACAAATGCGGGACTTACCCGTCTTTACGAATACAAGGAAGGTAGTTGGGTTCAAATTGGTGGCGATATCGTCGGTGATGCAACTGGTGATCAATTTGGGTGGGCAGTTTCCCTTTCCGGAGATGGTACACATGTAATTAGTACATCTAAAAGTGGTAATGCTAATAGCTATTTCCGTGTATACGAGATTCCAAAATCCAAATTGACAATAAAAGATGGTGTGTTCGAGATTGGTGCAGCAAACCTATATGTAAACACGGAGACAAACAAAATTGGTATAGGAACTAATCTACCTGCACACACCCTAGACATCCGTGGGGATCTCAATATATCGGGTAATTTATACACCAATTCCAATTTATTCACACAAACGTCATTTGTTTCTGCACAAGGGAGTTGGAGACAGACTGGCTCTGATATTAATGGTGAACTACCAGGAGATAAGTCCGGGTGGTCAGTATCGATGTCCAACGACGGAACCCGTGTAGCAATAGGGGCTCCCGAGGTTGATGGTCCACTTTTGACCCAAATTGGATATGTACGCATTTACGAATACAGTTCGGGGGTGTGGACAAAGTTGGGACAGGATATTAAGGGAGATATACAGGGTGAATTAAAAGGATTTTATGTGTCATTGAGCGCGGATGGGTCTCGGGTAGCGATTAGTTCACCACAGTGGTACGACTCCTCAACAGTGAGTCGCGGTAAGGTGAGCGTATTTGAATTTAATGGTCAAACCTGGACACAGATTTATTATCAGACTGGTCCAAGTAGGGACAGTGCATTCTTCGCAGACACTGTATCTCTGTCAGGTAATGGGGAATATCTATCCGTCGGTGGTACTAAATATATCGAGGATGCACCGACTATTTACTGGACCCAGGTTGGGGGGAACATAGACGGTGAGGCGGCTGATGACCGCTTCGGTACCGTCGCCCTCTCTTCGGATGGAACGCGTCTCGCGGTGGGGGCCCGGTACAACGACGGCGGTGGTACAGACTCGGGCCACGTGAGGGTCTACGTGGAGAATGAGGGAACGTGGACCCAACTTGGGGCGGACATAGACGGTGAGGCGGCTGGGGACAATTCCGGTTGGTCCGTCGCCCTCTCTTCGGATGGAACACGTCTCGCAGTGGGGGCCTATGGAAACGACGGCACTGGTACAGACGCGGGCCACGTGAGGGTCTTCGACTGGTCTGGGAGCGCCTGGACCCAAGTTGGGGCGGACATAGACGGTGAGGCGGCTGGGGACCAGTCCGGTCAGTCCGTCGACCTCTCTTCGGATGGAACACGCCTCGCAGTGGGGGGCTGGCTAAACGACGGCGCCGGCGGCTCCGCCGGCCACGTGAGGGTGTTCGACTGGTCTGGGGGCGCCTGGACTCAAATTGGAGGGGACCTAGACGGTGAGGCGGCGGGGGACCAGTTCGGTTACAGCGTCGCCCTCTCTTCGGATGGAACACGTCTCGCAGTGGGGGGCTGGTTCAACGACGGCATAAACGGTATAAACTCGGGCCACGTGAGGGTGTTCGAGTACAATCAAGCAACAAATACCTGGAACCAACTTGGGGCGGACATAGACGGTGAGGCGGCTGCGGACCGCTCCGGTACCTCCGTCGCCCTCTCTTCGGATGGATCCCGTCTCGCAGTGGGGGCCAAACTAAACGACGGCACTGGTTTAAACGCGGGCCACGTGAGGGTCTTCGAGTGGGACTTGATCGAGAGCACCTGGAACCAACTTGGGGCAGACATAGATGCTGAGGCGGCTGATGACCAGTCCGGGGATTCCGTCGCCCTCTCTTCGGATGGAACACGTCTCGCCGTGGGGGCCTGGTACAACGACGGCATAAACGGTATAAACTCGGGTCACGTGAGGGTCTTTGAGTACAATCAAGCAACAAATACCTGGACCCAATATGGGGCGGACATAGACGGTGAGGCGGCTGCGGACCAGTTCGGTTACAGCGTCGCCCTCTCTTCGGATGGAAGACGTGTCGCATCGGGGGCCTCCTTAAACGATGGCACCGGTGCCAATGCAGGCCACGTGAGGGTCTTCGACGCGGTCCTCTCTGCCTGGACCCAACTTGGGGCGGACATAGACGGTGAGGCGGCTGGGGACGAATTCGGTTACAGCGTCGCCCTCTCTTCGGATGGAACACGTCTCGCTGTGGGGGCTCGCCTAAACGACGGCAATGGAACCAGTGCGGGTCACGTGAGGGTCTTTGACTTGGTCGGGGGTGCCTGGACCCAAGTTGGGGGGGACATAGATGGTGAGGCGGCTGGGGACCAGTCCGGTTACAGCGTCGCCCTCTCTTCGGATGGAACACGTCTCGCTGTGGGGGCTCCCTACAACGACGGCACTACTATCTTCTCTCTCAACGTGGGTCACGTGAGGGTCTTTGACTTGGTCGGGGGTGCATGGACCCAAGTTGGGGGGGACATAGACGGTGAGGCGGTTGGGGACCGATCCGGTAGCAGCGTCGCCCTCTCTTCGGATGGAACACGTCTCGCGGTGGGGGCCTACCTAAACGACGGCACTGGTACATACGCGGGTCACGTGAGGGTCTTTGACTGGAGTGGGAGCACCTGGACCCAAGTTGGGGGGGATATAGACGGTGAGGCGGCTGAGGACAGTTCCGGTATCTCCGTCGCCCTCTCTTCGGATGGAACACGTCTCGCTGTGGGGGCCTATGCAAACGACGGCACTGGTACAGACGCGGGTCACGTGAGGGTCTTTGACTGGAGTGGGAGCACCTGGACCCAAGTTGGGGCGGACATAGACGGTGAGGCGGCTGATGACCGGTCCGGTTGGTCCGTCGCCCTCTCTTCGGATGGAACACGTCTCGCGGTGGGGGCCTATGCAAACGACGGCACTGGTACAGGCGCGGGTCACGTGAGGGTCTTTGACTGGAGTGGGAGCACCTGGACCCAAGTTGGGGCGGACATAGACGGTGAGGCGGCTGGGGACTTTTCCAGTTGGTCCGTCGCCCTCTCTTCGGATGGAAGACGTGTCGCGGTGGGGGCCTACCTAAACGACGGCACGGGTACAGACGCGGGTCACGTGAGGGTCTTTGAGTACAATCAAGCAACAAATACCTGGGTCCAAGATGGGCTGGACCTAGACGGTGAGGCGGCTGGGGACCAGTTCGGTTGGTCCGTTGCCCTCTCTTCGGATGGAAGACGTGTCGCATCGGGGGCCATCAACAACGACGGTGGTGGTTCCAATTCGGGCCACGTGAGGGTCTTCCACAAACCAGTTCAGATATCGTCATATGTTGATGTTTTACAAGACATTGGTGGCACATGGAGCTATGTACCAAATTCAGGAGGGGCGCCCTTGGAAGGTACTTTAGGTTCCGGGGATCTTTTTGGAAGGTCGGCGGTGTCTTTAACAAGTGATGGTTCATACCTCGCTGTAGGTGCATATGGTGGAAATTACTGTCGAGTTTTCTCTCACAATGCTACTATTTGGTCTCAGGTGGGTGCAGATATAACCGGTTCCGGTGAATTTGGGCGGTCTATTGACTTGGTGGTAAACGGTGGAATACCACGCGTCGCAATCGGTGCTCCAGAAACGTCACTCGGAGCTTTAAGTAATATAGGTGCGGCTCAAGTTTTGGAATACAGTAGTGGGACGTGGTCTCTGGTGGGTTCAATTCTATATGGTGAAGCAGCCAATGATAGTTTTGGAATATCTGTATCGTTATCTTCAGATGGTACCCGGCTTTCAGTTGGTTCTGGTGAAAATGATGCGGGTGGTTCCAATGCGGGCCATGTGAGGACCTTTGACTGGGACGGGAGCGCCTGGAACCAAGTTGGTTTGGACATAGATGGCGATGTTGTGGACGAGTTTTCGGGGAACACGGTGTCCTTATCTGGTGACGGTACACAACTGGCTATCGGTGCATATGGAAGTAATGCAGATTCGGGGAAGGTGAAAGTCCTTAATTATAACATTCCAATTGTCGATAAACAAACATTCGGTTCCACCATCTTCGAAATCGGTACAGCGAACATCTATGTAGATACCACCCTGACTAGGGTTGGTATAGGGACAAGCACCCCCCAAGCGACATTGGATGTGAATGGACCAATGCGTATAGATTCTATAGATTTAAACAAAAGTGTAAATCAAACTTGGATTAAATTAAAAGAAATTGGTCAGAGTAATTTGTTAGTCTCAGGCGGAATTAACACCGACGGCGGCGCCGGCAACTTTGATTCCGTTGATAGTAATAGAGTTGCCATCCCTTTAGCAACCAACCCATCCGGCGTTTCGCCGGGCATCGATACTCTCTACCCGGAGGTAATAAATATCTACGAATTGGAAGGAAATAATTGGATTCTGAAATATTCGATTCCTGAACCCGCCAACGCCCGCTCAGGGACCACCTATTGGGGCACAGGTTCAACAGTCTTGTCGGGAGATTATTTATATGTCGCAGCCTACAACGAAGGCGGTGGTGCAATATATGTATATAAACGAAACCCCTCAAACGGTGTATGGTTATTTCACATAAAGCTTATGGCGCCGTCGGGTGTGTCATCGTTTGGACTGATGATGGATGTATCAGGCGACGACATCATCGACGCGTCGGGGTACATATTCACACGGAACCCCATAGACGACTCATGGTCAAATCAGCTGCTCCCGTCGCTCCCCTCGAGCTCCGGAGGCTTCGTCCGCGTGGCCATTTCAGGCGACTACGCCATTTATGCCAGGCCTTCGGACACGGCGACCAACCGTGGGCGCGTGTACGTATTCGCACGGAACCCCGCAACTGGCACATGGTCGCTGCAGCAGACACTCTTGGGAGGCGACCGCAACAACAACTACTTCGGCTATGGTTGCGCAATTTCAGGCGACTACATTGTGGCCAGTAGCGACAGCGATAGCGCGGTCTCCAGCACGACCGACGAGATATATATATATAAGCGGGACCCTACACCTGGCACCACATGGTCGCTGCAGCAGATCATCGACCACGGCGTGGTGCGTCCCCCCGTCGCCGGTAACCAAAAAAGACTTTCTATTTCAGACAACCGCATCGCATTAGGGCTGTCCGTGGACACCCCTAATGGAGCGGGTAGTGGCGCTGTGAACGTTTATACGAGGGACGGTACAAGCTGGTCACTGACAGGCAGATTAGAAGGGGAGTTGCAAAGCTACTACTTTGGATGGGGTGTGGGCATCTCAGGGACCAACTTAATCGTTCAAAGAAGGCCCGCGATCGGAGTCGGTAAAGTTTTTTTTTATAATTTGCAACATTCCCTCGAAGTTTCAAACCCAATTTCAGTTTCTGGTACGACTTTGTCTTTCACGGGGCAGCACCTCTGCTCCCCAGAGGGCCCCATGAGCCAAGGTTTGGTGGTTTCCGCCAATAAAAATAGGTACACCACCCTAAACGGTCCTCTGGCAACAGGTTCACGGGCCATACGGTCGAGTGAAGCCCTCCCCGTCGTGTCCCTCTCGGAAAGCCAAAACGATCGCAGTGTATTCGGGGTCGTAGATCGTTTTGAAAGTGGTGATGGTACCACCCGTAATCAGACCCAAGGTGCCACTATTGTGATGTCCACCAAGGAAATTGGGGACCAAAAGGTTATTGTAAACTCCCTGGGTGAGGGAGCTGTATGGGTTGTGAATACCAACGGCGCTGTCGTTTCCGGAGACTACCTCACCACATCTAATGTGTCCGGGTACACCCAAAAACAGGATGACGACATCCTCCACAACTACACGGTGGCCAAGATCACCATGGATTGTGATTTCAACCCCGTGGACCTACCAGTCCAAGTTATAAAGAAGAAAGAGAATGGAGAGAATGATTTAGACCAATATGGTCGTATTCAATGGGAAGATACAGAGCAGACCGAGAAGTCGTACCACCTTAGGTACCTCACGACGGACGGAACTATCACAGATGAAGCAAACGCCGTATGGACTGCTGCATATGTGGGATGCACCTATCATTGTGGATGATCGTTAGACATTTATTTTATACCCTTATATCAACAGAGATGGTCAGCACGAATATTCAGTTTTTCGAGGGGAATCTCGGAATTCAGAACTCGTCTCCCTCACACGATTTCAGTGTGGGGTCCAACCTCCATGTCGA
>Ga0209630_10003902_pt1 | contig 13325 bp, 9 predicted proteins | sample COG_01_FD_184745 | JGI IMG/M metagenome (GOLD analysis project Ga0209630, IMG submission 184745) | Pelagic Microbial community sample from North Sea - COGITO 998_met_01 (SPAdes) (version 2) | ecosystem: Environmental > Aquatic > Marine > Neritic zone/Coastal water | place: Helgoland, sampling... | reverse complement strand
TTCTTTTCAGCTGATGTTTTGTAGCCACTATAAGAGACAACACCTACCGCAGAAAGAATTCCAATTATAGCAACTACAACCAAGAGTTCTATTAAAGTAAACCCTCGGCTGTAGTGCCTCATTTTTAAATATTGATTAATTAATCTACTGCTATCGTAGATTCTTGTTTATCAGCTGTTGCACAACCTGTTTTATTACAAGATCTAACTATAACATTTGTTCCACTCGTAGATAAACTGACCTGCCCAACCACATATGAACTTGAGCTTAAAACTGCATTATTTGAAGTTGAGTATGGATTTTTATCTTTCAGTGCAGCAACTGCTCCCGTTACAGCTTTAGAATTAGTTGCTGGACATGACTGACCACCAACAAATGTACTTTCACCTAAGCTACATTTTTGCACCTCAGCTGAAATATACTTAACTGTTTGTGCATGAATTGTTTTTGTTGCAGAAACTTTTGCAGCTCCTGTGTAACCGTTATAAGCAACAACACCTACCGCTGCTAGAATTCCTATGATCGCTACAACCACTAGCAATTCAATTAGTGTAAAACCTTTATTTTTAAATTTTTTCATTAAATCCTCTTAAATAGTTTTTTTATAAAGATTATGTAGAAAATTATAAAACGTCAATTAATTTAAATGTTAAAAAATGATCAAATTACCCTATAATAGCACCAACATTGAATATTGGAGCATACATAGCTAGCATTAAGCCTCCAATAGTAATACCCATAAATACGATCATAATGGGCTCTATTAAACTCGCAAGGTTGGCTACAGCTACATCAAACTCCTCTTCATAGTAAATTGCAACTGAGCCAAACATTTCATCTAAACTACCAGTTTGCTCACCAACAGAGATTAGTTGACTAAATGTTGGTGGAAATATTTTCTCTTTATTAAATAAATCAGTCAAAGTTTCACCAGAGAAAACTCCTTTTTTAATATTTTCTAAAGCCTCAATTACTATCACGTTATCTGTTACAGATTTTGCAATATCAATACTTTCAATTAAATCAACACCTGCTTGATTAAGGTTTCCTAAAACCAAAGATACTTTTGCTAAGATTGATTTATTAATCAAGTTTCCAAAAACTGGCAGTTTTAACATAATCTTATGCCAACCTTTTTTAACATTGTAATTTTTACTTATTAAAAATTTAAATCCAACAATAAATAAGATAATAAACACCAGAAGAAAAAAACCACCAGACGACCTTACAAATTCACTCATCGACATGATAACAGCAGTTGGTGTTGGCAGATCATCACCCATCCCCATACCTTCATACATATTAACAAAGGTTGGAACCACATTCATTAACATAAAAACTGTAACTAATACTGCAACTGAAAAAAGAACACCTGGATAAAATAAAGCACTTTTTATTTGTGATTTAATTTTTTCTCTTTTCTCTAAATTAATTACAATTTTTTGTAAAAAAATATCAAGTTTACCACTTGCTTCTCCTGCTTTAATTAAATTAACAACTACAGTGTCAAAAATCTTTGAGTGTTTCTCAAAACATTTAGACAAGGCATTACCAGATTCTAGATCTTTTTTGATTGTTTGAATAACTTTTTTCATTGGAGGTCTTGTGGTTTGACCTTCTAACATTTCTAATGTGTTTAACACTGGCAGTCCTGCTCTGAGCATCGTTGCAAACTGCTTACAAAAAATTAAAATTTCTTGGGCTTTTATTCCAGTGCCAAAGCTAAAGGATGTTTTTTCTTTTTTAACAACTGCTTTCTTTTTTTTTGCCTCTTTAAGTTTTGTAATTATTACTTTTTGATCTTTAAGTTTGTGTGCAGCTTCTGCATTATTTAAAGCTTCAATTTCTCCCTCAACATATTTTCCTTGAGAAATTCCTTTATATTCAAAATTTAACATTAATTAGATTGTAAAACCCGTTCATACTCTGCAAAAGAAAGATCGCCGCTTAATAGTAAGTCTTGGCCCATGTCTTGCATCGTTCTAAAACCATTTTTCTTTGCTATTGCATTTAACTCTGTTTGTTGAAGATTAGATAAAATTCCTGCTTTTAATTCATTTTCAATTTCAAGGATTTCATAAATACCCATTCTACCTTTATAACCAGTACCACTACAAGACTCGCATCCATTTCCTTTGTAAATTTTAGATCTAGCAGATTGTTCAGGCAAAAAACCAATTGAGTTTAATAACTTCGGAGTAATATTTTCATCAATTATTCTACAATCTAAGCAAGTTTTTCTCGCTAATCTTTGAGCCATAATTAATGTCAAAGCAGCTGATATTAAATAATTTGGAGTTCCCATATTTACTAAACGAGTGATAGAACTTGGGGCATCATTGGTATGGAGTGTGCTAAATACTAAGTGACCAGTTAGAGCGGCCTTTAAAGCAATGTCTACAGTTGCTTTATCTCTTATCTCTCCAACTAATATAACTTCTGGGTCTTGACGTAAAAAAGACCTTAAAGCTTCTTCAAAAGTATAACCAATTCCCTCTTTTACTTGAACTTGTCCTATTCCTTCCATTTCATATTCAACAGGATCTTCTGCGGTTAAAATATTCATACCAGGTTTATTAATATGTTTTAAAACACTATATAAAGTTGTTGTTTTTCCACTTCCTGTTGGACCTGTAACTAAAACCATTCCTTGGGGAGAAGTTATAGCTTTAACAAGTTTTTCTAAATCCTTACCCTCAAAACCTAGCTCACTAAGGGCTTTATCTCCAGCATCTTTATTTAAAATCCTCATTACAATTCTCTCATTATTTTTTGTAGGTAAAATTGAAACCCTCAAGTCAATTTCTTTGGTATCTGATTTAAAGGTTGAAGCTCCATCTTGTGGAACTCTTCGCTCTGCTATGTCTAGTTTGCTAATGATCTTAATTCTTGCTACTACGGCATTATAATTTTCATACAAAAATTTTGAATAACTACCCATAATTTTCAAAATACCATCTATTCTAAATCTAACTTGTGCATTATCTCTAAAGCATTCAATATGAATATCACTTGCACCAAGATTGATTGCTTCTGTAATTAATTTATTACCAAAAACAATTACTTCTGAGCCAACCTCAACTAGTTCATCTTTGTTTTTTTCATTCTTTTCGACTTTTACATTTGCAGCTGATACAATTTTTGTTTCACTTCTTGAAAATCTTTCAATAAAAGAATTGATATTGCTTATTGAGGCCGCGTACAATTCTGGTTCCATCTTTGTCATTGTTTTTAAATTTTTCATCAAACTTAGTTTTGATGCATCCGCTATGGCAATTTTTAAAATCCCACCACCCATTTCAAATGGAACTAATGAGTTATCTTGAATATATCTAATATCAATAATTTTTTTAATCTTAGGATCTATGACAGTTTTTTTTAAATCTACAACTGGTAAAGAATAGTCAGAAGATAAAACTTTTAATATTTTATCTTCATCAACAAAATTTAATTCAAAAGCAGTTTCTAATTTTGTTTTTCCTATTTCAGCACTTGTACTATTAATCTTAGTCATTTGCTCAGTTGAAATGGATGAGCTCTCCATCAACATATTTAAAATATTTTGTTCACTATTAGAATCTAATTTGGTTTTGCTCATCTTAATCGATTACTCTTGGTGCTATGAAAATTAATAATTCCACTAATTCATCACTATTATTTTTACTTTTAAACAAATTACCAATAACTGGTACTTTGCTAACCCCTGGTGTTTTACTATTTGTATTACTTGTAGTATTTTTCTTAATTCCACCAATTACAACTATATCCCCATCACTTACCAAAAGTTTAGTTACAATTGAATTAGTTTTAATTCCTGGTTCATCTGAACCTGGAACTTCTACGGGAGAGTCATTATTTACTTGTATGTCTAATAATACATTTCCATCTCCTATTATACTTGGGGTAACAGTTAAAGCCAAAGCCGCTTCTTTAAATTCTGTAGTTGTTGTTCCATCTGCTGTTGTTTGATATGCAATCTGTGTTCCTTGGGTAATTGTTGCTTCCTGATTATTTAATGTAAATACACTTGGTTGAGAAAGTGTTTTACTTAAACCTAAAGATTCTAATGCCTCGATTTCAACTTTAAGAGCACGTGCTCCAATTTGTCGAAGTATTCCAATTCCACTTGTTCCAGAAATTCCTTGATTGGAAATAGTTCCTGCCGCAGACCCTAAAGCTATATCTCCTGCAGTTGTTGCTGCATTTCCTCCAGATGTCATTCCTGAAATAGTAGTTGTTCCCTTAGCACCTCTTTCACTTACACTCATTGCTCCGACTCTAGCACCTAATGCTTTTGCAAAAGTGGAAGTTGCATCAATTATGAATGCTTCAATTAAAACTTGTTTAGTTTTTACATCTATCTCTCTAATAACTGCATCAATAGTATCAAGATCTGGTTCGTGACCTCTAACAATTATTGATCTAGTAGTATCTTCAATTGTAATTGAAAGATTGGAGATTGTTGTGGCACCTGCAGCGCCTTGCGTAGCAAATAAAGCTTCTAATGTCGCTTTAGCTTGAGTAGGGCTAATGTAATATAATCTAAATATTTCAGCTAAAATTGGTTCAACTGACTCTTCTAGTGCTATTTTTTTCTTTAATACCTCTGCTCTTGCAGATTTTGCTGTTTCTTGTGCTGTTAATTTTTCTGGAGTATGAACTCTTATAATTCCATTGGTTACATCTACATCAGCAACTAATGTTTTCATATCTAATAAAGTTTGAAATGCGATATCCCATCCAACATTTTCAATTTTAGCATTTACAGTACCACTCACTTCATCGCCAACTAAAATATTTATATCTGCAATTTCAGCCATTAATGACATTACATATTTAAAATCTAAACCTTGAAAATTAATATCAACCATTTGTTTAAGGTTAGTATATTCATCAGAGATAGTGACATAATTTTTAACATTTTCAGTTGTTATTGTTTTACGCTTATCTGCTCTTGGTATGCTTGTGTCGTATGGTTTAGGACCATCTATAATTTTCTTGTCCATATCTGCTCGACCTTCAACAATAATTTTAGCTGTATCGATTAAAGGTTTATCGCCATGAACTGATTGTGGTTTTTTACCTGGTGTTGCACATGATTGTAATAATACAATCAATAGTAATGATAAAATAATTTTAAAATATCTTTTCATTTTAGCCTTCACTCGGTTTAATTATATTATTCATATAAACTTCAAAAAGATTATTTTCTCCATCTTGGACAATCACTACATCTGAATAAATATCCCTTATCGTAGTAGTATCTGTGATGGCTTGATTTTCCTCATACTTATAAGCCCCACCATCAGCTGCTGAAAAAACAGCTATTTTATTGTTTTCACCAATAATTGTGCCAACTAATCTCATATTATTTAAAAGACCATTACTTGAACTTACTTGGGTATCTGTTTCACTTACTTGATTTGTAGAACCAACACCTCCTGCAAAAGGATCAATTGCTGGCAATTCTTCGTCATCAATAGAAACTTGATCATCTGCATTTAAATTTATTGTTTGAAATTGACAAAGCATAATCGTCATTAAGAAGATTAATATTTTTTTATTACTGATATTCATTTGGTAACCCCACTATTGAAATTGTACCTTTCGATAAAATTTGTCCTTGAATTTCAGTTATTGTAGTAATTTCTTCCTTATCAAAGTTTATAACTTTTTGAGATTTTGATAACGCTCTTCTAAACTTAAGATAGCTTAAAAAATTTCCTTGAATTTCGTACTCAACAGGAATTGTATAATACATTATATTTTGTCCCTCTTGATTTTCTGTTGTAGTACTGTTCTCTGTTGTTTGTTCTGTACTTTGATTTTGTGCTGCTCCAGCAACAGCTTTTGGTTCACCTTTTTTGAGATTGGTTATTGACAAACCATTGATCAATGCAAATTTACTTATGTTCTGGTAAAGATCTTCAACTTCTTTTTTGCTATGAAAAAGTTTACTATTTTTAGCATAATCAGGTTCTAGCTTTTTAACTGTAGCTTTTAAAGTTCCAATATTAGTTTTAAATTCCTCTATCTTCATTTTATTTTCATCCATTAGAGTAATCTGCTGTTCTTGATTTTTTACTATTGGAGACACAAAAGCATAATAACCTATCAAAAAAATTAATATAGCTCCAAATGCAACCCCAAATTTGATTAGAGTTTTTTTATCCCCAAAACTACCACCTTTAAGTTTTGCAAATATATCGTTTAGATCTAAATTTTTTAAACTTGCTAAATCCATTATATCAATTTCAACTTACAATTTATTGTAAATCCCTTTTTATTATTATTACCTGATGCTTGATCTCCAGTTTGATTTTTCATTGCAGCTAAAGACGCTTGTTCGATTAAAGACTTTGCATTTAAATTTGAAATAAAATTTAATATATCTTGATCAGAAAAAGCAACACCTTCTATAATTAAACTATTATTGCCATCAAAAGTCATTTTAGTAAATTGTACTCTTTGAGGTACGCTCCTTGTTACCTGGGCTAATGATCTATAAGATCTAGCTTGATTTGAATCAACTAATTTTCCTAGATCTAAAGATTTTTGCATTTCTCTTCTTTTTTTTGCTAATTTTGAAAATTGAACATTAAATTTATCAAATTCCACTTGGACCTGATCAAATTCTAATAGTTTTTCTTTGTTGTTGCTGATTTGAAAAAAAGAAAGAACGATTAATATTAAATAAATTCCAGCAACAGCACCAGCAACTCCTTTAAAAGCAAAGCCAGACAAGAACTTTAACTTATTTTGTTGACGGATTGCATCTCTATTGGGTAGCAAGTTTATATTCTTAACAGCAGTTACAAATTTATAGTAACCAAATACATCTAGCTTTCTATAAGCTAAACCAAGCACTGATGATAACGTAGATTTATTATTATCAGGCATTTTATCCTTATTGTAAGATGGAACACTAACGCTTTGTAAAGGATCAAAATTAGAAAAACCAATTGTTGCTAAATTTTTTTTAAATGCTGGAAGTAAAAATGAAATATTTTTTAAACTAGAAACTACTTGTATAGATGTAATTTTATTATCATATTTACTTTCATAGTCTGTGATAGCTTGTTTGATCTGCATCGCATATCTCCTAATAACAGCTTCTGCTTCTGATGAAATCTGATCACTTTTAATATCATTTAGATAATCTTTTTCTTGAGGTCTTAAAAATATATCAGTAATAACAGGGATGTTATTATGAATAATCATCATATAATTTTCTTCTAAACCTAGTTCTAGTATTGCTGAGTTTCCTTTATCTGTAATGGATTTAAATTTTGTATTATCGTGCGCATTTTTTAGAGTAAAACAACGAACATCCATAATAACCGGATTAAGACCAGCTTTTTTAACTATAGATGAATAAGCATTTACATCAGCTAGTTTTGACGCAACAAATAAAATCTCCATTGTATTATTTTTTGAATTTCTATTTATGATTTGATGGAAAATTGAATAGTCGTTTAAATTGTCTGTAAGTTGTACTAAATTTTCCCAAAGAGAATCTGTTTCGATTGCTTTTTGTAATTCGTCATCAGTCATTAAAGGGCTTGTGACCACCCTTATAATTGCACTTGTTACTGGAATTGATAATGCAACATTTTTTGAAGTAATTTTCGCATTAGCCATAGCTAGCTCAATTTCTTCAGCTAAATAATCTTTATGTTCTAAAATATTTTCAGTAATTTTTTCTTGATCTAATAGACGATAAGAAAATTTATCTAATATCCATTTTTCATCTTTGTCTTGTGAAACTTGTGCTACTCTAACTGCCTCTTTTGTGATATCTAGGCCTGCTATCTCTTCTCCAGCAACACTAAGTTTGCTAACTTTAGACTGAAAAAAATTTTGAAAAACTTTTTTTAATTTATTTTCCTTAGTTTTTGGGTCTCCTTTAGTGTCAACTTGATTAGTCGAGACATTTTTATCTGATTTAGAAAATTTAAAATTTTTAAATTTTTCTAACATTCCAATTGTTACGCCTTTTGTTTGCCTTTGCATACCAACATCTGTCGCAATTGACTTTGGATTTACAATTTCTGTATTCTCTTGATTTAATATTGTAGAATTTGTTACTTTTTCTTGGTCTAAGTCTTGTTTTTGCTCAACTAATTGCTCATTTATGTTATTATTATCATTTTTCTCTAATTGAAGCTCATCAAACCACTTTTCTAATATAGGTATGGCTTCCTCAAGGTTAGTTGTCCCCGAAGATGACACTTTTTGCTTACCATTTATATACGTCCTACCAACCCAATTATGAGATTTTAACTCCCCTTTATATTTATCCTGACGGACATATATATGTAACCTTCCATTTTTTTTGTGGATGGTTTCCATATAAATATTCTCCTAAATTAGAAAAACTCTAACACAATTATAATTTATGGTCAATTTTATTATGTGTTAGAGTAAATATTTTTGTGTTATAATTTTTTATTAATCTAATATTTTACTTAAAATATCTTATTTACCTAAATAAGCCTTATAATATATAGATATTTCAATATTTCCACATAAATACCTCTAATTATTAAAATACCAATATTTCTTTGTGTTAGAGTGCTATTTTTTTGTGTTAGAGTAAATCTTCTTAAGCTAAATACCATAAGATATCAAAAAAACTATATAAATAAACATTTTTATATAATATGCAAAATTTGTGTTAGAGTTGCTAAATTTTGTGTTAGACTTTCTACTTTTTTAGTTTTCTTTCCATCCTTCAAGGATTATCTTTCCAGAAGTAGCTGTTTTGCCTGATTTAATTGAAATTAGGTTATCCTTGGCACTTACACTAGCATCTGCCTCTCCTGAAATACCTATAATTAGGTTATCATCTTGAACAATAACCCTAGATAATACCCCTTTTCCTAGTTTTCTCTGAGTTGCCTTACCACAAGTCCCATCTGCAGTGTATAATATGGCATCTCCACTATCACAAGCATTTGAAGCAGGTTTTGGCTCATATACTGGAAAATACACCACTTTTTTATCAATAGTTGGTTCAGCAGTGACTTTCTTTGATTTATCAAGGTCTATATACCATCCAAGATCTGCTGGTCCAGGACAGTTATTGGCTCCTGTTTTACACTGAGAAACTGTCCCAGCAGGATTTATTGCCTGAAAATTCGGGAAATCCTTATCTTTTATACCATATAATCTATTTTTAATATTTGATGATAATTTTTGTAATTTTTGCTTATCTCCTGTACCAAAATACAACCAAAGCTTGCTATCTCTTATAGTTGCTTCTGGTTTTGAGAATATATATCTGCCATTTTCATTGGTTGATTGCGCATTAAATAATGTAGTGGTCTGATACATGGTTCCTTTATCAGTTAAATTGATTTTTGTAACTTTTCCCTCAAGATCTGCAGCATAAACTAGTGCTCCATTATAATTTGCCTTCTCTGTTCCATCTGCAGTTATCACGGCTAAGTCTGAAGGCACAGAGTTTACAATATTACTAGCCGACGTATCTTCTATATCAATCTTTTTAAGCAACGTTCCTTCTGTCTCTAGGTCTATTACAAATACTGCTGAACCGTAATTTGGATTAGTTGCCCCATTAAATCCACCACCAACAACAGCTACCCATTTATCTTTACCGTCATGTTTAATTCTAATTATTCTAGGAGCAGACCATGCTTCACCTAATTTTCTATAATCATAATTTTCATCAATAGATCCTCCACTATAATCAAATGATCGTTTTTGCTCATCAGCTCCCCATATATGTACTTTTTTGTCAAAAGGATCATTTTCAATTGCAAATAAATGTTTTGGTGAACTAATATTTGTAATATCTAAGGCGAAATATCCATGTCCTCCAGCACCTAAGGCAGATATTACGATTGTTCGCCATCTAGGATTATTGACACCATCATTTGGAGTATCATCAAAATAAATATCTTTAACAGTTGCTGAGCCATCAATTCCATAAATTGCATTACTTGCATTAGCCTTACTAGTAACCATTGTAGATAATTTTCCTATTATATTTGGTGGGATATATCCCCATAGCTCTTCACCACCATCTGCACCTTCTGCTTGAAAGGCATGGAATATTCCACTGTTCGCTCCAGCTAATACAACTTCAGTTCGTGAGCTACAAGACGTACCACAGCTGTTTCCATTTTTAAAATTATCATAACCATTGCTTGCTCTATAGTAAGAATCTTTTTTATCATAGTTAGCTGTTCCATCATTAGAATTTGAAATTCCTTCAACAGGTCCAACGATGTTTATATTCGCATGATAAATATCAGCCAGCTTATGTCTAGACTCTGTTGTGTTACTGTCTCCATCCTCATCATAACTATCAATCCCTCTAATGAAATTGATCAACTTATCGGTCTCAGCATCTGTTGCTGATTTATTGGGGAATAACAACGATTTTAGGCTACTTCTATTACTTGTTGTAAAATTATTTAGGGCAGATACACTAATACTTGTAGTCCACAAGTTTCTTGAAGTATAACTCTTCTTATTTAATTTATCTGCAGCATCCCATTCCTCATTAGCAGCTAATTTTCCAGTTTTGCTATCAAATTTATGTTTCTTTAAATGTCCTTGCCACTGAGTATTTTTGGAATATTTAAATGTCGATTGATAAATATAATCACCTTTTTGTTTGTCAGACATTACTGCTGGTGAATTAAAGGTTAAAGCACCTGATACTACTTGTTTAATAGCATCCGTTAACTTAGCTATCATTTCTGCTTCATTGTCCGCATATAATGGAGCAACAGTTCCACCATTAACAGCTAGATCTACATAGTTTTGTTTGGTGCTGGCTGTAAAACTTGATGTAGCAAACCCTACTGCAAAAGTTTTAATCTGATATTGATTATTTAAATTTCTCGCTGTCGACTTAACTTGACTGTGACTTCCCCAAACACCATCACTAATAACAATTAAATAATTTGCCTGGCATTTAGCGTTTGGTATTCTTGGTGATGGAAAACCACCATAACCATTTGCAAAATAAGATTTTGAAATGTTTAATGCCGGTGCTAGATAAGTTCCACCACCCGCAAGTACATTGTCAATATCTGTATAAATTTTTCTAGCCCCATCTGAATTAACAGGAACTCTAATTCTAGTGCCATAATAATTATAACGCCAACGTATATTCTTTGGCGCACCACTCCATCTTATAGATCTATAAGGATGTCCCCATTCCATCAGTCCAAAATTTGCTGAACTAGTAAGTTCTGTATTAGAAACAATTCTTTTTATTACTTTTTTTGCAATATCCATTCTTGATTGGACCGAACTTGCAAAACTTGTTGATGTTACAACCGAACCTACATTTGAGGCATTAAATGAAATTTCTCTAATTTTTTGATTGCTTGTATCTGCAACATACATCTTACCTGAAGACGAGACATGAATTCCCCGAGGGTTATAGAATGCACCTCCGTTCCAATCTATAGTTCCAAATGAACTTACATAAGTACCACTTGAATTAAATTTTTTAATATAAGAGTTTCTTTTTGATTCGTCTATTACATAAATATTATCAGAACTATCAAATGCAACACCCCATGGATCGTTATGATAGCTCGGATACAATCCATTATAGTCAGATGATTTCCACCATGATTTATCGTAATTTTGATTAGGTCTACCCGTTGGTCTGCCACCTACTTTGGTACAACCTCCTATGTTTGTACCACTTAAAGTGTGTAAACACACAGAATTTGCACCTTTGCTTGCAACCAGCATCTTAGTTCCAGTAGCATTAACTTCTATATCTGTTATATCGCCCCAAAGATTATGCTGATAATAACTTCCACTTCCTGATATTGTCTTAACAAAACTAAGGTTGCTTCTCCTAAGAATTGTAATTGCACCACTTCCCACATATCCTGTATAACAATAGAAACTGCAGCTTCCTGTACCTAAATAAATATAATTTTCACTGACTGCAATAGAGCTAAACCGAGTCAAGTAACCTCCATATCTTGGGGGATATATTCTACCACTTTGCTTAATACATTGGCCAGTTAGCGACAATTCTTCAACAAATGCGTCACCATAAGTACCGTTCAAGACATAAATTTTATCATCATAAATTTCAAACTTATACTGGCTCAAATATTGTTTTCCACAAGTTGGCTGATAACTGCCTCCTCCCTGGGTGATCATTCTTCTTTTAAAACTGCCATCTGCACCAAAAACATGCATTCTATAATTTTTGCCCTCAAAATAAGAGTTGTTACCCTGAAACACATAAACATTTCCTTGGCTATCAGTTTCAACGTCGGTGGGATAATTTAAAAAATTAGAATTACTATTTAATTGATCACCATTTAAATCCCAGCCCATACTTCCAGAATTATCCAGCATAATCATAATATTAGATGGTACCAAAGAACCTGTTCCCAATGGAGGTGATTTAGAAAAAGATACGTTTGAAATGGCAAATGTAAGTAAAATTGAGATAATTATTTTTTTGATCATTGTGTTTCCTCAATTTTCAAAAGGTGTTTTTCTAATTTTTCAATATGTTTATCACTAGTAATTTCTAAATATTCTTGCTGTCTATCTTTATTCTTTAATAAGACATAAAAATATGAATTATCATTTAAAGTTGTATTAAAAAACTCGGATTGTTTTTTTTCAACTTCTTGTTGGTTCCTTTTAAAATTTATCTTGTAGTCATTTGTTAAAATATCAAAAAGAATTGTGTTTTCTGATAAGTCATTAATATAATTAACTTTAATTAATTTATCCCCAACAAATGTAAGATGAATATCTAAGCTCATAATATTTCTAAGTTCATCCCCATCTTTATATCTATTATTACAAGCACGTTCTCCATTAAAAATTAAGCTATATGGTTCACTTGAAAGATTTGACCCATATACAAATATATTAATTTCTTCTAAATTTTTACTAGAGGTGCCTGGCTTTAGTTTATTAAATTGACAATCATAAGCTTGGGCTTGAGCAATAAAGCTTAATAAAAATATAAAAATAAAAATCTTTTTCATTATTCCTTAACCAAAGTTACCACTGCCTCTAGTGGAATGATAATATTGTTTTGAACATTACAACTTGAAACTGTATTATTACAACCACATGAGTAGATTGTGTAATAAGTAGCTGAAGATGTTGCTGCAGATTTATAAGCTGTTCCTTGAGTAACACTTGATCCCTCAGTTGATGCAACAGTTTTAGTTTTAACTGTTGGATCCCCACTAATGTTAGGTGAATAAGCTATAAAATATTCAAAACTATATTTTTCTAATCTTTCTTTTTCTTTGTCTCTAGCATCTAAAATTACATTACTCAATTGGTTTGAT
>Ga0209630_10003901_pt1 | contig 13327 bp, 12 predicted proteins | sample COG_01_FD_184745 | JGI IMG/M metagenome (GOLD analysis project Ga0209630, IMG submission 184745) | Pelagic Microbial community sample from North Sea - COGITO 998_met_01 (SPAdes) (version 2) | ecosystem: Environmental > Aquatic > Marine > Neritic zone/Coastal water | place: Helgoland, sampling... | reverse complement strand
GGCGTCGTCCTTCGCCGCGCGAAGCGCGATCGCGGCGCGGCGACGCGCGGCGGGGCGCGGCGCGCGAAGCGACGGGCACGAGGCTCGCGACGACGCCTTGGAACTCGTTGACACGTGGGCTGCATTTCGTTCCGCGCGCGCGGCGCGCGCGCGGAAAGAGCGCGCGGGCGCGCTCGACGAAGACGCGCTCGCGCGCGTCGCGTGCATGCTCGCGCACAGCGTGAAGCTCATCTCTCGACGTGCGGCGTGCGGCGCGTCAGAGTCGAGTGCGGAGCCGGAGGGAACGCGCGAGATATTCCTCCGATCTTTCTTTCGGTTGATGACAGCGTGTCGCGGCCGGGCGCGGCCGCGTCCGCTTCAGTTCGGGCGCCTCGCCGGGCGTTTCGTTTTTTATTATTATTCCCGCCATCGTACGAGTAACGACGAACGAGGTCTACGTCTCCATCGCTCGCGCGTTACTCCTTATCCTTCCTCCACGTCACGAGCACGTCGTCCGTGCGGTATCGCTGCGTGCACGTCGTGTCCTTCATCGCCGTCACGTCGCCCTCCATGAACGCCAACAGCCCGGCGTAGGCGATCATCGCGCCGTTGTCGACGCAGTATCGATCGTCCGTCGCGTAGAGCGCGCCGCCGCGTTGTTTCACCATCTCTCCCATCATCTCCTGCAGCCGCACGTTACACCCGACGCCGCCGACGATGAGGACGTCCTGCGTGTTGCAGTGCGCCATCGTGCGCTCCGTGATCTCCACGAGCATCGCGAATATCGTCTCCTGAAGCGAGAAGCACAGATCCGCGGCGGTGCACTCGCCGCGACGCATGCGCTCCCTGACGAGGGTCGTCGGGGTGAGGTTGAAAGGCGTCAGAAGCGGAATTGAAAGGCGTCATAGGGTCGAATGTTGAAAAAGCGTAGGATGCGCGGAGAGAAAGTCCTTAAGGATCGGCGTTCACCACGCGGATGCAGTCGTATGGGGACCAGTGTGAGGAATACGCGCCTCGCCTCCTTCTCCGCGAACGTGAGCACGCCGCTCAGCGACACGTCCATGCCTTTGACCGCGTACGGTAAGTCGATAAATTTCGTGCCTTTCTTCGCCTCCTGCTCGATGTTGTACCCGGGCGACGGGTCGTTGCTGAGGCCGATCTCGCGCGCGAACTTATCGAGGCAGTTCCCCACCGCGATGTCGATCGTCTCGCCGAAGATGCGGTATCTCTGCGGAAACAAACGCGAAGGGGAGGACGCTATCGGTCAGGAACACGCCACGTAGGATGGATTTGTGTACGCGTGGAAACCAGCCAGTCGTCACAGATTGGGCATCGAGAATCGAATGAACGTGGCAAACATCTGTTTGTCAAATCATGATGGACGTGTGTAGACGCGGGGAAGCGTGGCGAATCGCGGGCTCGGCCGACGCGGCGTCGAACGCGTTCGATTCGACGCGCCTTTTCGTTGTACGCGATGACTTGCGTGTTCCCTCCGCTGACGTAGAGCACGACGGGATCGACCGCGCCGCAGACGACCCTCCCCATCTCTATGTGCCCGACGCAGTGGTTCACGCCCACGATCGGTTTTCCCCAGATCTGCGACAACATTCGCACGACGACGGCGACGGAGACGAGCGGCGCGCCCATTCCTGGCCCCTTCGTGTAACACAGGACGTCGAGATCTTTCGGCGCGACGCCCGCCTCGTCGAGCGCCGCCTGGACGAGGTCCAGGATCACCTCTCTGTGGTGCTCCGCGGTCTCCCTGGGGAGGAACCCCGTCCCCGGCGGCGTGATGTACGTCTTCCTCGGGTTGCTCAGGATCGCGCCGTCGGAGCGCACGACGCCGACGGCCACCTTGTTCGCGGAGCCTTCGAAACCCATCGCGAGCGTCGTCGTCGCGGGTTTCTTCGCGTTCGCGTCCGCGGGCGGCGCGCCCGACGCGGTCATGACGCGACGGACGACGTCTCGCGGCGCGCGGACGCGCGGGTGGGTGGTCGGGGTGCGGCGGCGAGACGCCCGGAGCCTTGGCCGTCGAGTCCGCGCCGGCGATTCTGTTGTGAAATTCTGCAGCTGGCCGCCGCAGATTTTTTCTGCTGCTCTCTGGCTGTAGGCACCCTGCGCGATCGGAACGTCACTCTCCATCGCGCGCGCGGCGAGCGCGATGACGCGATCGCTCGTGCACGCGTCGACGACGCCGAGGGCGTCGACTCGAGGAAGACTCCTCGCGCGCGACGGCGCGTCGAGCCGTCGCGTCGCGCGCGCGGCGTCGACGCGGCGGGACGCCCTCGTCCCGCGCGCGCTGCTCGCGAGATCCGAGGAGAAGTCGACGCGCGCCTTGTACGACGGAGGCGGCGGCGGAGGCGGCGGAAACCGCGGCGGCGGAGGCGGCGGAGGCGGCGGGAACGACGACCGCGGCGACCGCGGCCGCCGCGTCGCCGCGCCGACCGCGCTCTTCGTCCTCGCGTCCTCGCTCGCGGCCCCCGGCGTCGCGCGCGCGGCGAGTCGCCGTTCGTCGAAAGCTCCGCCCGTCGGCGACCTCGCGACGTGCTTCGTCTACGGCTTCGCGTGGTTCTACTTCCTCAAGCTCCTCCTCAAGAACCTCTTCACGCCCGTGGCGTTCTTCCTGGGGACGATGTGGATCCTGACGCAGACGAACGCGCTGCCGAGAGATCTCGGCCCGCGCGCGTACGACGCGTACGTGAAACCGTACGCGCCGAGGGAGTGGACCGCGCCGCGCGACGCCGACGAGGCGAACGACGTCGTGAAGCGGTGGGAGAGAAGGTTCTGGGACAGCGTGCACCGGATACTTCCCGCGTCGGATCACCCGCTCGCGGAGAAGGCGTTCTTCGTCGGCGTCGTGTTGGCGGGGCTCGTGTGATGGCTGACGAGATGAGATGGACGATCGACAGCCGAGAATGATTGTGATGAATGACGTTTGGTATGCAGTCACTTAGTGAACGGTTCGCGCGACGCCACCGTGGACATTAATCACTTCGCGGCGTTCGAGATCCACGACGCGAGCGTCGCGGCGCCGAACCCGGTCGCACCGCCCTTCTTGTCGTCCCACACCGGCCCGGCGATGTCCAGATGCGCCCACTTCGCGTCCTCGCTCTCGACGAACCGCCTCAAAAACAACGCCGCGGTGATGCTCCCGCCGCCCCTCGTCCCGGTGTTCTTCATGTCCGCGATCTCGCTTTTCATCTGCTCCCAGTACGACTCGCGCATGGGCATCCGCCAGAACGCCTCCCCGGCGTCGCGAGCCGCGGCGTCGATCTCGCTCGCCATGCCGTCGTCGGGGGTGAACACGCCGGCGACCTCGGGGCCTGACGCGGGCGATGACATTCGACGGCGCGAAAATGTTCATCGGTCAGTTCTTTTGAAAGTAAGGGACAGACGCGGGGATACACGATCAAATGTTGAAACCGCGGGTGGGTGAAAAACGTGTGTCCTGGCGATCGAACGCACCCAAGCCGACGATGATGGCGCCCGTGAGCGTCGCGACGTCGACGATCTTCGTCGCGCCCGCGGTCTTCTCCGCGTACACGAGCGCGTCCGCGAGCGTGAGCCTCCCCTCCGCGTCCGTGTTGTTCACCTCGATGGTCTTCCCGTTGGACGCGGTGAGAATGTCGCCGGGGCGGAGGCCGCGGCTGCCGATCATGTTTTCGCACGACGCGACGATGAAATGCGCGGCGACGTCGGGGGGCGCGGTCTCCGCGACGACGCGCGCGGCGCCGAGGGTCGCGCCCGCGCCGCCCATCTGTTATCGATCGATGACGTGGTGGATGGTGATATGAAGGAAGGGACATGATTGATTGGTCAGTATGTGATGACGTGGACGATCGTGTGGTGGTGGTCGCGACGACGGCGACGGCGACGACGCGCGGGCGGGCGAGTGGACGCACGTCGAACTTCATCATCTCGATCATGCTGCCGGCGCCGGCTTTGATGTTGTACCCGCCGCTGTCGAACGTCAGGCCTTTGCCCACGACCGCGACGTTCGTGAGGTCCTTCGCTTTCTTCCCCTTGGGCGTGTACGTCAGGTGAATGAACTTCGGCGGCTCGTCCGAAGCCTCGGAGACGCCCAGGAATGACCCCATGCCGAGCTTCTCGCAATCCTTCTTCTCCAAAATCTTCACCGACATCGTGTCCTTAAACTCCGCCGCGATCGCCCTCGCGACGTCCGCGAGCGCGGTCGGCGTCACGACGTTCGGCGGCGCCGCGACGAGCTGCTTCGTGAGCGCGACGCCCGCGGCGGTCGCCTTCGCGCGCGTCAGCGCGCCGGAGACGTCCGCGCCGGCTGGCGTCGCGACGGAGATTAATCGCAACGTCTTCGCCTGCTTCTCCGACTTGAAGCGTTGGTCGTCGAACGCGCCGAGGTACGCGCCGACCGCGATCGCGCGCGCCTTGGTCTCGAACTCCTCGGGCGCGTCGCCCATCCAGTACTTGGCGACGACGAGCGATTCGCACTTGGCTTTGTTCGCCGCGGCGGCGGCGGCGGCGCCGAGAGCGGTCCACGCGTCCGCGCCGATCTCGCCCGCTTTCCCGACGCCGACGACGCCGACGAGCTTGAACGGGAGGCCCATCGCGGCGGGAACGCGCGCGAACGCGCTCGACCCAGCCTTGCCCTTGAATTCCTCCGCGGTCGCGACGTCGTGGACGATCGCCGCGAGGCCCTTCCCGTAGGATTCGAAGACGTCGTCGGACGCGGTGAGCGCGGCCGCGTCCGCCTCGCACATCGAGAGCACGAGCGCGTCCGCGGCGAGCTCCGCGGTCTTCTCGGACGCGGTCACGACGACGTCGCCGAACGGGTGGACGTCGCCGGGGGCGTACCCGGGCGCGTTGCTCGCGGCGAATGATCGCGTGAGCGCGCCGCGAGGAGCGCGCGCCGCGAGCGCGGCGGATCGGCGAGAGGCGCGCTTCGCGAGCGTCGTCGCGGGCGACGTCACCGGCGCGCGAGCGGTCGTCGTCGCGGCGCTGGCCATGATCGGAGAAGTGGCGGACGCGGACGCGGAGAAGGACGCGAAAGAGAGCACGCGGGCGGTGCTTCTGAGCGCGCTTCGGGCGCAGCGCATGTGCGGTGGAGACTGCGCGCGGGAGACGCGCCGCGGCGAGGGAGCCGTCGTTTCGGAGATCTCGGGATAACGAAACAGGAAGTTGGGAGAGTTCTGTTCGTTTCGTCCCGGAAGTGCCGTAGACTATGAAGCGTCGCCGACGACGTACGAGCGCTCGCGCGGCCGTCCGCGAGCTACGCCCCGCTCACGGGTTCACCTCCGTGGTGACCCATCCTCCGCCGTCCCCCTCCGCGCCTTCATCGCGGCTCCGCACGTGATGATACCGCCGGTTCGTGCGAAGGCTCAGGTGGTCCACCTGATCGGGGTCGTTCCGCGCGAAGCGTCGTCGGGGCGGAGTCGAAAGGCGTCAGAAGCGGAGTTGAAAGGCATCGCGGTGTGCCGGGATCGAAACCGAGGGGTGGGAAGAGAGAAAGGACGTCAAAACTCCTTAAGGATCGGCGTTCACCACGCGGACGCGGTCGTGTGGGGACCAGTCTGGTGTGAGAAGGAGGGAGGACGCGCCTCGTTCACGGTCATCACCACGTAACAAAAATTCTCCGACGCCGGCGAACCTTGCCGCGTCTTCTCGTCGTCCACGTCGAACGGATCGCCGCCGCCGCCGCCCTCCTTCGCCTCCTCGTCGTCTAACCGCGGGAACCCCGGGGTCGGCCACTCGAACTGCGCCTTCCCGCCGGGGCTCATCCGGTTCCACGCGGCCCGTCGCTCGCCCGCGAGCGCCTCCGGGCCGTCTACGGGGAGGGTAATTGCCCATACGAAGCGACGACGGGGCGGAGTCGAAAGGCGTCGGAAGCGGAGTCGAAAGGCGTCGCGGGCGGGGTTTGAAACCGAGGGGAGATGGGCGGAGAGAAACGACCGCCGGGAGATAAAGTCCTCAAGGAACGGCGTGCACCGCGCGAACGCGGTCGTATGGGGACCAGTGTGACATAGGACGCGCCTTTGTCCACGACGACGAGGTCGCCGGCGATTCGAAACTGCTCGCGCGAGTCGGGAAAATACCACGCGAACTCCGCGGCGGGGTTCGCGCGTATTTGCGCCACCTTTTCGCTTCGAAGATCCGTCACGACGGTCACGTCCGCGGTGTCGCCTGGCGTGGATCGAGAGCGAAGAGATACGGAGGAGGAGGAGGAGGAGGAGGATCAGACGCGTCGGACTGGACGGAGAAGCGATCGACGTCCGACGACGGGACGGCACCCGGGACGGACCTCGGAAGCCGCGGTAGACGACGGTCCTGTTCGCGGGCTTGCCGTCCGGCTTCACCGTCGCGAGCTGGAAGTACTTCGCGTACGGCATGTGCTTCTGCGGAGGGTGACGACGACGGGGGGTGGAGAGGGCGCGCGGGTCGGGTCAGCGAAGACGTGGACGGACCGGAGGAGGGCTTAGGGTTGGGGTGGTGGCGACGACGCGACGCGCGATGGCGCGATGGCGCGACGACGACGACGACGACGCGAGAGACGACGCGCCTTGTTCTTCTCGAGCGCGCGCAGGACGGCGACGCGCCAGGCCGGGTGCGCGGCCGCGGAGGGCGACATGACGGGCAGCGCGATGAGCGCGGTGCGGTATGACGCGACCCGAGCAGTGCGAGCGCGACGACGATTTTTTTGAAGTCGGCGTCAAACAGAATGCAACGTCAGAATCTCGTCGCGCGCGGCGGCGACGATGGCGAGGGGCGCGACGATGCGCGTCCTCCTCGCGCTCGTCCTCCTCCTCCTGACGCGGACGCCGCCCACCGCGGGCGCGGCCGCGGCCGCGGACGCGCCGACGGCCGCGCCGCCCGCGAGGAAGAAAGGGATGATCCCGCGGTGGAAGGACCTCCCGGTCACGGTCAAGCCCAAACCGCTCGGGACGCCGCGCGAGAAGGCGGCGAGGCACTTCGGTCTCCGCGAGCGCGACCTCTTCGCGCACGCGAACGCGTCGCGCGGTGTCTTGTCGACGTCCTCCGCGCGCGTGGAGACGCTGCGCCACGACCTCAAGGGCGCGGGGCAGCACCGCAAGCTGGACGTCGACGTCGCCGTGTCGTTCCGTAGGAAGATGCGCGACGGCGACAGGTGTCACGTCGGCGTCGTGTACGACCTCGACACGCCCTTCTACGCGGACAAGTTCGAGCTCGCGCGCGCGGCGATCCTCAGCACGCGCCGCGGGATCCGACAGAACGACGCCAGCCTGCTGAACCGCACGTTCGCGGTGTTCGAGGATGGATATTACATCGGCGAGAGGACGAGCGTGCAGGTGCGTTCTATACAATTTTTTTTCACCCACCGCTCGGTTTCAACATTTGATCGCGTCACCTTTCAACTGACCGGTGAACTATTTTTGTATGGAATGGCCCTCGTGCAGGTGAACGCGTCGGCGTTCGCGTTCACCGCGCCGGCGGCGTGGCGACGCGTCGGCTCGGGCGCCAAGGTTCTCGCGACCGCGACCTTCACTGACGTCCAGATCCACAACCGCTACGGTCCGGTGCACAAGACGAAGCCCGGGGAGTGGCTCTGGAGCGCGTACTACCACGCGTGGATCGACCACCCGATCGTCGTGGCGCGGTGTCACGGCGCGGATGAGGATGGAATAATCGCCGGGGTGCCCACGGTGTCGTGGGAGGACGGCGGCGGCGACGTCGGCCAGACCGGGTGGGTCGTCGCGGCGCCGCCGACGAAGCGCGAGACGCCGTCGCGGTTGCTGTGGATCATCCCCGTCGGCGTGAGCTGTCACAAGCCGTACGTGATCTGGATCAATCACGCGATGCGGTGGCTGTGCGCGATCATAATCTGTTACGTCGTGATCAAACAGCCGAAGCATAAGATCGGGGTGTTCGCGACGAAGGAGGAGAAGGACAGGCTGAACGCGGAGATCAGAGCGTACGCGTTGAAGTATAAAGAGGAGCACCCGGAGGTCGAGACCGTGGAGTGGTACGAGTATAATTAAGGTTAGGTTAGGATAGCAAGAGGCTCCCACCGCCGAGGGTCACTGAAATCTGGTCTCATCATCTCACCTCATCTCGGCCTGGCTCGTCAGCGTCCGACTAAGAAGAGGACGACGCCCACATGGATCCGATGATGAAGGTTGCTCGTCAATTTCGCGACTTCATGAACGAACATGGGTAGGACGGCGGGCGATAACCGAGTACGATGTGAGCGAACGAACGAGCGAACGAACGAACGAACGAACGAACGAGCGCGAATCGAAAACCACGCCAAAAAAACGCGAATACCCGCGCTACGCGTCTCCCGCCCTCGCGAGCGCTCTCTCCACCGTCGCGTCGACTAAATCCTTGATCGTCGCGTCCACGCCGTCGTGCTCGTCGTACGGGCTATCCTCCTCGAAAATCTCCCGGCACATCTCCCTCGCCTTCTTCCTCCCCGCGATCCCGCGGTACCGCCGTTGAATCACCGTCGCGGCGTCGTCCAAAATCCGCGCGGCGCCCTCGTCCTCCACGTCCTCCACCCTCCCCCGTCGCATGAAGCTCTGCATCGCGCCGACGGTCCTCTGAAACGTCAGCGTCCGCTTCAGCTGACCGACCTCGGCCTCGGCGGTCACCCTGCGCTCTCGCTCCTGAAGCACGCGCGCTTCGAGCTTCTTGTTTACCTCCAGCATGTCCTGCATCCCCTTGACGCACTTGGCTCGAAACGCCGCCTCGACGTGCGTCGCGCTCCGCAGATTCTCCTTCCCCTTCTCGCGCGCCTCTTTCCGCACCTCTATCAACCGCTCCACCTCGCGCTGCTCCGCGAAGTCGTTCACCGCCTTCAGCTCTCGAAGCGCCGTCTCCGTCTCCTCGCGCTGCGCCGTCAGCGCCTTCCGCGTCGCCTTCAGCTGTTTCCGCAACGCGTCGACGCGCGCGTCCTTCTCCGCTTGATCCGCGAATTGCGTCAGCCGCGCGCGTTCGATGGTCTCCTTCCTCCGCGTCGCGCGGACCGCCTCCTCCCTCGCGTCGCGGAGCTGCTCTCTCAGCGCGAGGCACTCCTCGCGCGCGCGCTCGGCCTCCGCGTCCGCGGCGTCCACCGCGTCCGCGGCGGCGTCCAGCTCGGCGCGACGCGCGCGCTCCGTCCCGGGACTCGTCGTCGTCGGCGTCGCGGCGCCCGGGCCCCTCGCGATCATCCCGCCGTGCCCCCCCCGCCGCGCCGCCGCCGCGTCCTCCATCGCTCGCGTCATCGCGTCCTCGAGGCGCGCGTTGTCCGTCGCGAGCGCGGCGCAGTGCGCCTCCGTCTCCGCGAGGTCGTCCGCGAGCGCGTCCAGCTTGGCGGCGTGTTTCATCTCCAGCGCTCGAATCTCGGATTCGTGCGCGCGCGCGGTCGCCGCCGCGCGCGCCACCTCGTGCGCGGACGCCGCCGTGGACGGGACGTAGGAGGTCACCGCGACGTCGTTTTGCGGCGACGGCTCCGGCGTGCGCTTCTTCGGTTTCGCTCGGCTCCGGCGCGTCGTCGCGTCGTCCGACGACGACGCCCCCTCCGCGTTCGCTCGGAGGAAGGCGCGGATGACGTTGCGCGCGAGCGCGAGCGCGCCGTCCACCTGCGTCTCCGCGATGCCCTCGTCGGAGACCTCAGCGAGCATCCGCGCGAGCCCGTGCGCTTCCTCCGCGTCCAGCGACGCGCGAGATTTGTGCTCCAAGAACGCGGGCGTGAGCATCGCGAAGAGCGCGTCCGGGGTTTCCTCCTCGTTCTCGTCGTCCGCGTCGTCGTCGCGGGGCTCGCGCTCATCGGCCGTCGAGGGACCCGCGACCGCGGGTTCCTCCTCCGCGATGGCGTCCATCTCCGCGTCGCCCCTCCTCGGCGGCGCCTCGGAGGCGTCCGCCGCGGCCATTATCGCGGCGGGCGTCGTCCGAACCCGGCGCGCGCGCGTGTGCGCGCGAGATGGCCGCGCGGAACCGCGACACATTCGAGTTCGCAAACGGTCACCACCCCGAACCGCCTTTTAACGAACGCAGCCTGCCACGTGCTGCTGATCTGAGTCAACGCCCCGCCCGTCGTCGTCCTCAGTAGGCGAAGCGCGAGCCCGCGGGGGTGACGGAGTCGCGCGATGCCGATCATACTGAGCCCGCAGCGGTCGTCCGTGGACCTCTCCCCGAGGAGCGAGGAGGAACCCGCGCCGACGCCCAGGCCGTCGCTCAGGAAGAGGCACTCCGAACGATTGCCCGCGCTGTCGCTCGCGAGCGTGGACGCGCCGACGCCGCGCGCGCCCGACGCCGCGCCCTACGCGAGGACGCCGTCGGGTTCGTCGAGGAGGACGACGAAGACGATGTCGAGGAGGAACTCGGACCCGGGCCCGAGAGACGCCGCCGCGAGCGACGGCGCGGCCGCGGACGGCGCGTCAGACGCGCCCGCCGACGCCGACGCCGTCGCTCAGAGCGCGCCCTCGCTCAAAGCGCGCTTCGCGAACCTCGTGTTCTCGATGGAGACCGAGACCATGAGGGACGAGCGACGATTGCGCGTGATCCACGACGTGTACACGCACGCGAACGTGCGTGGATACGTCTCGCCGTTCACGCTGACGAACCCAGACGACGACGGCGCGTTCCATCCCGGAGCGGCGACGCAACCGACGCGGTCGTGGGGGCGCCTCGAGAGACTCGCGACGACCAAGGAGGAGAACGAAGAGGAGGAGGAGGAAGAGGAGGAGGAGGAAGGGAGCGAGAAGAAACCGAAACCGATAGAACCGAAACCGATAGAACCGAAACCGCCGCCGCCGTTTCGTTCGAAGACGGTGCGCCTGACCGCGGCGGCGAGGGCGACGAGCAACAAGAGCGTCGACGACGACCGCGGCGACGTCTTCGGCGAGGCGGTTCGACTCTTTCGCGGGCGCGTGTGGATCTTCTTCGAAGACCCGCACTCGTCCCGGCTCGCGTTCGCGTGCGCGGTGTTCATCCTGCTTCTCATCGTCCTGAGCAGCGTGACGTTCTGTTTGGAGACCACGCACGAGTTCGAGGATAATTCGCGGCGGAAGTTTGAACTGTTCGTCGTGGAGTGCGTCTGCATCGGAATTTTCACGCTCGAGTACCTGCTGCGGATATCGTCGACGCCGGATGTGAAAAAGTTTATGAAGGACCCGATGAACGCGATCGATCTCATCGCGATCTTGCCGTTCTACGTCGGTCTGATCTTCACCGGCAGCGGTCTGAACAGCTCGCGGATGTTCCGAACGGTGAGGCTCGTCAGAGTGTTTCGAGTCATGAAGCTCGGGCGGCACAACCGAAAGTTCACCGTGGTGACCAACTCTCTCAGGCAGAGCGTCGACATGCTCGCGATGATGATCTTTTTACTCGCGATGACGGTCATCATCTTCAGCACGATGATATACTTCGCGGAGAAGGGGAGCTACTACGAGGACGAGGACGTGTACTCGAGGAAGACGGACATCTCGTGCGACGGCACCAACGGAAACCAACTCTTCGCGTCCGACGGGAAGACGCTCGCGAGCGGATGCGAACGGACGCAGAGCCCGTTCAAATCCATATGGCACTCGTTCTGGTGGACGATCGTGACGATCATGACCGTGGGGTACGGCGACGTGGTCCCGATCAACCCGGAGGGGAAGTTCGTCGCGTCGTGCGCGATGGTCGTGTCGTTGCTTCTCTTGGCGCTCCCGATCGCCGTCATCGGCACGGAATTCACGCAGCAGTGGATGGAATACAAGAGAGAGGAGGCGGACGCGACGTCGCGCGGGACGCGCAGGAAGCTCGCGCCGAAGTTTCTGGAGCTCAAGGAGATGGCGAAGGATCACCTCACGACGCTGGACGAGACGCTGCGGGCGATGCGCGAGGTGCAGACGGACATCGACGATCGAATACTCCGCGTCCGCGCGCGACTCAAACTGAAGGTGCAAGAGCAGCAGACCCTGAAGCGAAAGGCGCTCGCGAAGGGCGCGGACGTCGTCGCGAACTTGCTCGAGGCGAAGCGAGAGGAAGCGAGCACGGGGACGGACGAGATGTTAGACTTGGAGATGCAGAAGCTCTGCGAGGAGCGCGAGCGCTTGCGTCGATGCGCGGAGAATGCGGCGAGGTTGTCCACGGGTTACGGGTTCCCCGAGGACGTGCAGATCCTCGCGGACAAGTACCGGCTCATGGACGAGCTGAGGTACGACGACTACGAGATCATCGCGAACGAGATCGACCTGTTGCACTTCGAGGCGCTGCGGTGGCAGCGAGAGACGCACTCGCGCGAGAGCGAAGTCGTCGCGGGGGGGGAGGAACCAGATCTCGGAACTAGCGGAGCCGAAAACGAGACGGTAACCTTATCAGTAGGGGGGACGCGTCAATAGATAGTCAACCCTAGAGGCTACGTAACCTTAAGCGCACAGTAGACGAATTTATTAGAACGCGCGTCCGTCCGTCGCGAACCGCCGCGCGCGTCGTCACGTCACGCCGCGGCGGGCTCGTCCGTCTTCGCCGCCGCGGCTTCGGCTTCCTCCCGCTCCCGCTTCAACTTCGCGCTCGCCGCCCTCTCGCCCGCGATGTGCCGCTTCAGGCGCTCGAGCTGCTCGCGCTCGCGGTTCAGCCCCGCCTCGAGGTCCTCGAAGAATCGAAGCTTGAGCTCGACTTTCCTCGTCTGGTTCTCCGTGATGACGACGACGAGCTTTTGAATCTCGCGCGCTTCTTGATCCGCGAGTTGCTTCGCGCGCTTCGCCGCGGCGGCGACGCCAGCGGCGGCGGCGGCGCGGCATCGATCCTCCGTCACCGGCGGCGGCGGGCCGAGGGAGTGCGGGTCGGTCGGCGCGGGTGGTTTCTTTTCTCCGTCATCCGCGCCGTCGACGTCCGTCGTCGCGGTCGTCGGAGCGGTCGGAGCGTCCTCTTCGTCGTCGAGCGACGCCAGCGCGGCTTGAGCGGCGGCGGCGGCGACGCGCGGCCCCGCGCACGCGGCGAGAAACGACACGCTCGCCATCACCGGGTTCGGCGCGCGCTCGAACGGGCGATGGACCGCGTCGTCGTCGCCGCCGCCGCCTCCGCAACCCGACTTGGTCTTCTGAAGGTCGTCGATGAACGCGTCCTCGATCGGTAAGCGAACGAACCTTCGGACGCACTCCTCGACCGTCTTCGACCCGACGTGCGCGGCGACGTCGCTCCAGTTCTCGCCGTGCGTCTCCAACCCTTCCAACATCAGCAGCGTCTCTTGGTCGCTCCACATGAACGCCTCTTTCTCCGCGTCGTTCTCCTTGTCGCCGTTCTCCTTGTCGGCGTCGCCCCCCGCGCCGCCGGCGCGTTCTTCAGCCTCCTTCTCGTCCTCCTTCTCCGACTCCTTCGTGGACGTCCTCCTGACGAACGACGCGCCGGAGACGCCGTCGGGGAGGACGCCGCC
>Ga0209630_10003899_pt1 | contig 13332 bp, 6 predicted proteins | sample COG_01_FD_184745 | JGI IMG/M metagenome (GOLD analysis project Ga0209630, IMG submission 184745) | Pelagic Microbial community sample from North Sea - COGITO 998_met_01 (SPAdes) (version 2) | ecosystem: Environmental > Aquatic > Marine > Neritic zone/Coastal water | place: Helgoland, sampling... | reverse complement strand
CTATCATCTCGTTTAATAAGACGTGTTGTCGTTTCATCGTCGTCGTCGTTCGGATCATCATTCGAAGACCTTTGTTAGTATTCTGCGAAAAGAAAGCATTATTAATAAAAGAGAGAAGATTTGACTTTTACGAGAAGAGACATTTTTGAATCTTTTTTTCTCATCATCATCCGCCGTCGTCGTCTCTGTTCTATTGTTGTGTTTGTTATTGCAAAGTGTTCTCGTGGAGCAGAAGAAGACGTTCTTTTAAAGAGAGAGTTTAGAAGAGTTTAATAAAAGAGATGACGACGATGCAGACGACGATTCAGACGATCAAACAACAACGAGGAGGGAGTTCATGGAACCAACAGTTTCAACGAAAGCAAAGATTTCGACAGTTTTACCTTCTTGGGAGAAATAGGAGTCAGAGGAGTCGTTGGAATACGAATAACGGAGCATTCGGTGTGGTGAGAGTTTCAGCAAAAATGTCATCAAAAGAAGAAATGATAAACACGTTCACGCAAAAGATAGAACTTCCAGATCAGCGCGTATTAATCGTAAACGCGAAAACGGCAAAGTCGTCGGGAATACACACGGTCGCGTTGGAGTGCGAACCTTCCTTACCCGCGAAAGGATTGATTTTACACTGGGGTGTTATTCGTCCTAATGAAAACAAGAAGAAGTGGCACGTGTTGCCGCGAGAGCTGTTTCCACCCGGGACGACGGTGTATAAAGAGAAGGCGATGCAAACGCCGTTTCCGAGGATGACAAAGTTGGTGATTGTTTTAGACGCGGAGGCGACGGCGATTCATTTCGCGCTGAAGAACGAGGAGACGGGAAAGTGGATCACCGGGCCGAATAAGAAGGATTTCGTGATTCAGTTAAACGGCGAGAAAGGTAGTGTTGGTAGTAGTAATGGTACTGTTGCTGCTGCTGTTGCTGCTCCGAAAACGGCAGCCGAACAACCAGTAGTCGCATTTTCATCGCCAACTCCCGCTTCTCCTCCTCCTCCTTCTCATCAGTCTTTGATTACCAACGCGTACGTGAAACCGTCCAACGCGTTGGATAATTTGATCAAAGTCGTCGCGTTTACAAAGTGGGAAGAAACTGGAAGGCTGGAAGTGAGCGAAAGTGAACGAGAAGCGATGTTGAACGAAGCGAGCGAGTCTATCATTCGCGAGTTGGAAGGCGGCGCTAAGTTGGATGCGATTATGAAACGATTCGGCATCATCGAGGAAGGAGGATCGTCGTCGTCTGAATCGTCGTCGTTTTCGTCGTCATCTCCGCCACCGAAACAACAACAACAACAACAACAACAGCAACAACAAGAAGGAAAAGGAAACGAAAGGTTGCGAGAAATCTGCGAGTCTCGCTCCAACGGCGCTTCCATCAAATGGGGCAAATATTACGACGCCAGTCAAACGGGAACCGCTTTAGTCCGCGACATGTACGTGGAAACGAGAGAAAAGAACAACATGTTGCAGTTACACGTCGTCGTCGAGGCTGACTTTGATGTCAATTTACACTGGGGCGTCACGTCGAGAACGGACGGGACGTGGCGACAACCGCCTCCCGGGTGGACGACCGTGCCGCCTCGAAGTTGGGGCTCCACCGGGAACAGTTGGGAAACAGAATTTGAAAATTGTGGCAACAAATTGAAAGCGGTGACGTTGGAAGTTCCGTGTGGGAACGACGAAGGGATCGTTTTCGTGTTACGAACCGTCGCAGACGAGTGGGTGAAAAACGGCGACGGCGATTTCTACGCGCACAGAGACACCGACCAATTGGCGCCGGCGCCTTCGAACGAACATCAAAAACCGAGAGAGAGAGAAGAACGGAAGAACAAGAAGGAACATCGAGATCGCGACCGAAAAGACCGCAAGAGAAAAGACGATTCGTTTGCTGCCAACCAACCGGCCATTCCTCCTACGATCAACGCCAAATCAGTCAAATCGGTTCAACCCATCAAAAGGAAGGAATGGAACGTAGACGATATCGTGTTGAACATCGGCGCGTTCGGTAGAGACGGGAACAACGTCGCGCAAAACTCCATCGATCAAATATGCAACGCCGAAGAAGGGTGCACGCGATCTTTGATGCACCGCTACAACGCCGCCGCTGATTTATTGGGCACTTGCCACGACGAAGGCGAAGCCGGCTTACTCGCCATGTTTACCTGGTTCCGATTTATGGCTTTACGACAACTCGTTTGGAACAACGATTATAACATCAAACCGAGAGAAATCAGTGCGGCGCAAGCGAGATGCACGGAAGCGTTGACGAAATATCATCGAAATGAAAGCAATTACCGCGATGTTGTTCGATTGATCATGATGACCATCGGCCGAGGAGGGACCGGAGACGTCGGTCAACGCATCAGAGACGAAATCTTAGCCGTTCAGCAAACGAACAATTGCAAAGGCGGCATGATGGAAGAGTGGCACCAAAAGTTGCATAATAACACGTCGCCAGATGACGTTCCAATTTGCGAAGCGTTGTTAAAATTTATCGCTTCCGATTGCGATATCAACGTCTACTGGGCTCATTTGCACGCGAATAACATCGACGCCAAACGAATGTCCGAATACGACCGAAAGATTTGCTCGGAACCGAAATTCTCGAGAGACCAATACGAAGGTTTAACGAGAGATTTAACCGAGTATTTACGGACATTGAAAGCGGTGCATTCTGGCGCCGATTTAGATTCCGCCGCGGAGGCTGTTCTCGGGTATCACCAAGACGCGTGCAAAGGCAAAGAAATCAACATCCCGCCCGTCGCCGACGTCGCCTCGCCTCGATTAGAAGAACTCTTGACGTGCGCGAGAGTATTAAGAGAACAAAACGGCGACGCGTTCAACGTGTTGGAAGCCATTTTAGAGGCGAGAAGAGAATTATGGCAGTGGACGAAACCGGATGGGAAAGATAACGATCGTCTGAAAGATGTCATTTACTTAGACTTGGCGTTGGAAGCAGCCGTGAGACAAGTGATGGAGGCGCAGATCGCCGAAATGAGCAAGAGAGCGCCTCTGGACGTCTTGAAAATCACCGGAATGGTTTTGGAGAACTTGTGTTTGAGTACCGGCGAAAACCAAGAATTCGTCTATTGCTTGAAAGATTGGCAAAACGTTATTCAGTCCGCCAAATCCGGTTCGAACGATTGGGGATTACAAGCCAAAGCCGTGTGCGACCGTTTAGGCAACGCTTTAGGAGAAATCTCGGAACGGTACATCAACGTCTTGCAGCCAACCGCGATGAGTATGGGACCGAAATTGAACGTAGACGAACACGTTTTGCAATTGTTCTCGGAAGAGATCGTGAGAGGTACTCCAGCCGCTCCGTTGTCTCAAATGCTTCGCGTGTTAGACCCTATGATTCGAGCCGTCGCGCAAATGGGTCGATGGCAAGTCATTTCGCCGGTGCAAGTTAAAGGTCAAGTCGCGTACGTCGACGCGTTGTCCATGGTGCAGAACATTAAATATTCCACGCCGACGATTATCATCGCGAAAAGAGTTTCTGGTGAGGAAGATATTCCAGTCGGTTGCGTTGGCGTGATCACGCCGGACATGCCAGACATTCTCTCGCACGTCTCCGTCCGCGCGAGAAACGAGAAAGTGTTCTTCGCGACTGTTTTTGACTTCAACGTCTTGGAAGAGATGAAACAGATGGACGGCAAATGCGTTTCTTTACATCCGAACGCGCAAGGAGATGAAATCGATGTCAAGTCTATCGAATTGGCGGACGTTCAACCCGCCGGAGGCGCGGGCGCCTCTCAAGCGAAAACCTTGGGCGAATCTGGAATTTCCATCAAGCAAAAGCAATGGCCCGGTAAGTTTGCGTTGGATTCGTCTGAATTCAACGACCAAGTCGTCGGCGGTAAATCGAAAAATTTGGAATTATTGCGAGGACGCACGCCGAATTGGATTCAATTGCCCGCCTCGGTGGCGTTGCCGTTCGGAACGTTCGACGCGACTTTGAACGATCCAATGAACGCGCAAGTGAAAACGAAGCTGGAGTCTCAAATTCTCGCTTTGAAGCAATTCGACGACTCAAAAGACGGCGACGGTTTCCGTGCGTTGATCGATGATATCAAGTCAACCATCTCTTCGTTGAAACCGCCGAACGCGTTACAATCTGAACTCGAATCGTGCTTTACTAAGGAAAAGTTATCATGGCCTGGGGATTTGGAAACTTCCGAACAAGGCCAGGAAGCTTGGAGAACCATTTGCGCCGTTTGGGCTTCCAAGTACAACGAGAGAGCGGTCTTGTCGTGTAAAAAAGCCGGTTTGAATCACGACGATTTGAACATGGCGGTGTTGTGTCAACCGGTGGTGAACGCGAAATACGCGTTCGTGTTACACACGGTGCACCCGCAAACGAACGACCAAACTGAAATTTACGGCGAACTCGTCTGCGGCATGGGCGAAGCGTTGGTTGGTAACTTTGCCGGTCGCGCGTTGAGTTTCACGGTGAAGAAATCGGATTTAGATCGACCGACGATCAACGGGTTCCCCTCGAAATCGAAAGGATTGTTCGCGCGACAAAATACGTTGATTTTCAGATCGGATTCAAACGGCGAGGATTTAGAAGGGTTCGCCGGCGCCGGTTTATACGACTCTGTGTGCATGAACGAGCCGAGTTTAGAATCCATCGATTATACGAACGAACCGATTTCGAACAACGAAGATTTCAGGAACCAAATGTTGAGCGCGATTGCCAAGAGCGGCATGGAGATTGAAAATTTGCTCGGGTCGGCGCAAGATATCGAAGGCGCGATCACGGAAGACGGTAAATTGTTCGTCGTGCAAACGAGGCCTCAAGTGTTTTGAAGCAGCGGCGTGGCGGCGAGAGAGAAATCAACCACCACAAGCATAATACTAAGAGAGAGAGTCGTTTTTTATGATAATACGAAGAATGGATTCCAATGAATTATGATTAAAAGTACTACAGTAGTCGATTTTTTTATATGTGGGGTGTATGTGTCAATCGCGTCGTCGCCAACGTCTTCTCGTTTCTCTCTCTCTCTCTCTTTCTTTTCTTTTCTTTTCATGTGTAGTAGTGTTAGTAGTAGTAGTTATTACTACCGGTAACATTTGTCTTCTTTAACCTTCTTTAACCGACGAGTTCGCCGAGCATCGCCTCGGGAGGTAAATATTTCTTCAACACGTTTGGCGGATGCAACATGTCAAACTCCTCCGTGGCGTCTTTACCGGCGAACAACATGATTGCTTTCTTCCCGCCGGGATGGTCCGGTAAAAACTCCGTCACGTCGTACACTTTCCCGTGTAAAATCACCCAACAGTCGTTTTCTTTATCGTGCTTTGCAACTTCGGCTTCGGTTAATCCTCCGGAGGAGGACGCCGTCGTCTTGGCGCCCATTTTCGGATTGAAGTGGCCGTTGATGTTGGCGACTCTGTTTAACGCGCCTTGCGCGTCGGTTATTCTCGAGTACGCGTTGACGTTACCACCACCACCACCACTTCTTAATTGCTTGACGATGTTCATCCCAGCCACTCTGCCAAAGACCACGCAATCTAACAAGGAGTTCCCACCGAGACGGTTTCTCCCGTGGACGCCTCCGGCGGCTTCGCCGGCGCAAAACAAACCCGGGATTGGTCTTTCATTCGCGTCTAAAACTTGAGAATCATCGTTGATTCTCAAACCGCCCATGGTGTAATGAACGACCGTACACACGATGGCGACGTGAAACGTCGGGTCGTTCATATCCAAAGGCGCGTTGTGAAAAAACTTCTTCCCGAACGGGCACGCTTTCGTTTGCGCGCACCGGTTGTATTTCTCAAACGTCTCTCGTAAATGCGACGGGTCGATGCCCATCTCTCTGGCGACTTCGTTCCCGGAGTTGAATTTCTTCATGATACCTCTCCCGACGTAGTGTTTGCAGTGCCATTCGATTTCTTTGGACGCTTTACCGTTCAAGATTAATCGGAACGGACCTTTGTTTCGGTTCATTTCACCGGAGACGTAATCCCGTCTCCCGAGCTCGTCGCAAAATCGATTCCCGTTTGCATCTAACAAGATACCACCGACGCCTCTCAAAGCTTCCGCGGCTAAGAATTTAACTTTCGCTTCTGGTTCGCTCGGGTTGACTAAACCGGTCGGGTGGACTTGCACGGATTCCATGTCCACGACGCCGGCGCCAATCTCTTGGGCCATTTTAATCCCGTCGCCCGTGCAATGGTCGCCGTTGGTCGTCGGTAAACTCGTCACGTCCGGTCTATATTTCGATAACAAGGAAGTGTTCGTGTAATCCGCGCCGTACCCTCCGGTACACACCACCACTGGTCCAAACGCCTGTTGCGTTTGTCCTTTCTTATCTGAATATTCGCACCCAACCACTTGTCCGCTGGCGTCTTTCAGTAACCTTTTCACGTTCGCCTTGGTGATAATCTGCGCTTTCTCGTTATTCGTTTTTTCGCACACCTCCTCTAACGCTTCCATCAACGCGTACGTGATGGTAAACCCGGGAAATCTCGCTTTCCCTCTGTGCGTTCTCGGATACGAGTGTCCACCTAACTGCGAAATCAAACTCAAATCGAGATTAAATCTGTCCACGAGCCAATCGACGGCGCTTCCGCTTCCGTGCGCTAACACTTTCGCCAAAGGAATCGTGTGTTCAGGTGCCGTCGTGTGGTTCACGCCAGCTGCGCCTTTTAAGCAGTCTTGTTCGAACGCCTCCGCGGAGTCTCGCGCGGCCATGCCGCCGACCAGTTTTTGCGTTTTCGTCGGTGCTCCTTTATTTTGAATTTAGATTACAGAGAGAATAGAAAATTTTTGAAGTTGTGAGTCTTTTTTTTTAATAACGTTTTGTTGTTGTTTGAAAAAAAATGAAAGAAAATTTTTAATCGAAGAAAAAAATTCAACTTTAGAACGCTTTTCGAGCCTTTTTCTCTCTCTCGTTGGCCTCCTCTGAGTCATCACGACTTTGAGAATTATTTTTATTCTCAAACGAAGAGATGAGAAGAAAGCGCTGCTTTTTCTCTTGTCTTTGTTTCTGTGTGTTCTCGTTGAAGTTGTCTCGTTTTTGATGTGATGTTTACGAGTGAACGCAATAAAACGTTTGTTTGTTTGCGCGTCGTTTCAATCTCTTCAATATTAAAGAAAGAGATTACGACGAAAGAGAGATCGGCGGCAAGAACATCACACGAATGAATTGACACGCACCGTTGATACCACTCGTCGCTTTGGTCGAGTTCCCGCCTAAGAAAGCGCTCTTATCTAATAACACGACCGAGCCTCCGTTTTCTAAGATGGTGTGTGCGGCGGATAAGCCGGCTAAGCCGCCGCCGATGACGATCACTTTATGTTGAGACATACTCTACTAACTGTCTGTTATGATGAGTGAGATCGCGTCAGTCCAATCAGTAGTGAAGAAGAGGAAACGAGAAAGAAGGCAAAAAAACGACCTGAACTTTTCAGTCGAAAACTTTTTTGATCGAAAAAATATCTTCTTCTTCTTCTTCTTTTCTCTGCTAAACCCTGAATTTTTCGAATTTTTCACGCACAAAATTTTTGCATCTCTCTCTTTTCTCTCTTCTTTCGTCTTTTCGATGCACTTTTTTGGAGGAGTGTTTTTGTGTTCGTTTCTTTCTCTGCATATGCGCTTCTGAATTACAAGAACTTTTTGTTGTGAGTAACGAAACGAGAAGATGTTTAAGAAGAAGAGCAAAATGGTGTTGTCGATGCTGTTGTCCTCCTCCTCCTCCTCCTCGCGAGGACGACAACACGACGGAAGAGTTTTACGAGGATGGCAGCGTTACGCGTGCGGGTGTCGCGACGACGATGAAAACGACGACGACGATGGGAATCTGACGATGATGATGAGAAAAAGCGCCTCGTCGTCATCATCATCATCGACTAACGCTGCTTTGATAAAGAACGACAAAGAGGAAAACAGACGACGAGGAAGACGAGGAGGAGGATTTGGAACGTCGACGTCGTTTTCATTGAACAAGAACGACAAAAACGAGGAAGAAAACACCAGACGACGACGACGACGACGAGGACGAGAGTTTAGCAGCAGCAGCACTACCACCACCACCACGAGTACGAGTAGGAATAGGAGCAAAAGTGAAACAAGCGACGACGAGAAGAAGGAGAATAAAACGACAACAATAAACGTCTCGTACCCGGCGTTTCAAGTCTGGGGGAGTAACACGGCGGTTGGGAAAACGCTCGTTTCCGGGGGGGTAATCAACGCGGCGGCGAAAAGTTCTTCGTCTTCGTGTTTGTATTTGAAACCAGTACAAACTGGGTTCCCGGAAGATTCGGACGCGCAATTCGTCGCCGATTGTGTGCATAGCGTCGGAAGCGAAAGCGGCGGCAGTTCTATCAAAAGAAGAGTGACGACTGGCGCGCACGCCGCAAAGTGTCGCAGCGTTTCCACAGAAACAACAACAACGACGTCAGACACGACGACTACCGATGATGGTACGAATAACACGAACATTATTAACAACGTCTGGTGTCACACGGAGTTTGCGTGGAAAATAGCCGCTGGACCGCACATAGCGGAGAAACTGGAAGGGAGACCGGTGACGGACGAGGACGTCGTGAACGCCGTGCGAAATCGATTGGAGGAGTTTTATAATAACGATTTAAATAACAACAACAACAACAACAACAACAAATTCGCGCTCGTGGAAACCGCCGGAGGAGTTGCTTCTCCCTCATCTTCCGGAAATTTACAATCGAACGTGTTAGCGAGGTGTCGATTACCGGCAATATTAGTTGGCGATGGACGATTAGGCGGCGTTTCCGTGACGTTGACATCGTACGAGTCTTTACTTCTGAGAGGATACGACGTCGCGTGTATCGTTTTAAGCAACGAAGGCTACGATAACCACGAAGCGATCGCAAAGAACGTCCCATCGAACGTGAAAGTATTCTCGTTACCAAAACTTCCACACGAAGGCGATGGACAAAAGTGGGTTCACGAGCAAAACGACGCGTTTCGAGACATGTACGCCCATCTTGTTCAATGGCACGCGAAACGCGTGGAAAAGTTGAACGGATTAGCAAAGGATGCTTTGGATACTTTGTGGTGGCCGTTTACGCAGCACGAGATGGTTAAGAAAGATATGGTGGCAGTAATCGATGGAAGATCGCAGGATGACTTTGTCATTTACGACCAGAAAACGGAAACAGTGCAGCACAGATTCGACGCCGCCGCTTCGTGGTGGACGCAAGGCATTACGGGCGACAAAGCGAACGAGAGTTTACATCGAGCGCTCATGCACGCGTGCGGTCGATACGGACACGTTATGTTTCCTGAAAACGCGCACGTGCCAGCGTTGGAAGCGGCTAAAGGTATACTTAACGGCCCAGCGAAAACGTGGGGTAAAAGAGTGTTCTTCTCTGATAACGGAAGCACGGCGACGGAAGTCGGCATTAAAATGGCCTTTCGACAGCGGTACGTTAATCTTGGTTTACTATCGAAAGACGGCATTGAACGCGCTGAACAAGCGAATGATGCGAACGTGTTGAATGCGTTACCAAAACTTAGAATATTAGCTTTAGATGGTTCGTATCACGGCGACACGTTAGGTGCGATGGACATGCAATCGCCTTCAATTTTTACCGGAAGTTTACAAACGCCTTGGTACGAACCGAGAGGATTGTTTTTGAACGCGCCTACAATTGGGTTGAAAAATCAGAAATGGACGGTGGAATGCGCGGAGGAGTTAGTTGTAGCAAAAGGCTCGGGGCAGACTTCTTCGACTGCTGCGGTGGTTTTAGACCGATTCGAGAATAAAGCGGACGTGTTTGACGTGAAGAAGAGAAAAGCTTCCTCTGCGGCGGCTCGATACCAGGCGCTCATAGACTCCGTTCTCGACAACGCCGAACGTCTCGGTAAATCCGGCGAGGCGCCTGAAATTGGCGGATTAATCATGGAACCCGTCTTACACGGTGCCGGCGGAATGATCTTGATCGATCCTCTCTTTCAATCCATCTTGATGCAAAAATGTAAGGAACGAAAGATTCCAGTCGTCCTGGACGAGGTCTTCGCGGGCATCTGGAGATTGGGCGTAGAAGGCGCCTGGGAACTTCTCGATTACGAAACGCCGGATATTTCGTGTTACGCAAAATTGTTAACTGGTGGCTTGGTTCCTATGGCGGCTACTGTAACGACGGAAGAAATCTTCGATTCGTTTTACGGACCGGGGAAGCCGCAAGCGCTTTTACACGGCCACTCGTACACGGCGTACCCGATTGGATGCGCGGTAGCCGCGCAAGCTTTGAAGGTGTATACGGACGAAACTATGAATCCAAATTTATCTTTTTCTTCTTCTTCTTCTTTTACATCATCATCAACAACAACATCAAAATCGAGAAGATCAATTCGATTGAACGAATTCTGGGACGAAACAACCTTGAAACGACTCAGCGCTTTAGACTCCGTCGAGAGAATCATTTCCGTCGGATGCGTCTTTGCGATGGAATTAAAAGTCCCCGACGGTGGTCCAACTGGATACGCCTCCAACATCGCCAAAGATGTCGTCTTAAAGTTACGAAAATACGGCATCCAAGCTCGTCCGATTGGTAACGTTTTGTATTTAATGGCCAGTCCAACGACGCCGCGAGAAAGTTGCGATCGAATGTTACGCGCCGTAGTCGAGGAGTTAACGACGACATAAACGACGACGACACAGGAGAGAAAATGAGAATTAGAGTAATAATGATGAGCGCAAAACCATCATCATTTGTAGAAGTCATCATTCGCTGTACTAATAAAGTATGAGATTCAATATTTATTACGTAGTAAAATACCGTTACATAGTTGAAAGGTTTTCGATTGGTTTTTGGTCGTCATTTAAAAAAAAAACATGTCTTCTTCATCTCCCATCTCATCTTACGTCCAATCGATGATCGAGAACGATGCTTCGAATAACATATCGGAGGAAGAAGTCTTCGAAATTACGACGAAAGCGACGTCCTCTTCGAACGTCTATTCCGGTTTCGCGGAGCTCGCGAACGCTTTGGAGCGATTACGAATGAAAAGAAAAACCGACGACGGAAACGTTTTCGGAGAGAAGAGCGCTCGACTTCTGGACTTGTTTTCGTTCGGCACTTTCGATGAGTATTATCATCAACAACAACAAAACGAACAACAATCGTTAAAAGTTATATTAAACGAAAAACAAGAGGAAAAGTTGAAGCAGTTATCGGTCGCATCTTTATCGTACGAAACGAAAGTTCTCTCCTACGAGATCTTGATGCAACAGTTGCACTTGAACTCTGTGCGAGAACTGGAGGATTTTTTAATCGAGAAAGTGATATCGCCCGGGATCGTGAAAGGACAGATGAATCAAGAACTGTCGGTTTTTGAAGTCTTTTCAGCGATTGGACGAGACCCAGACAGGAAAAGTGGGAGAGTGGAAAAGATGTTGGCGACTGTGAGAGAGTGGAAGAGAACGTGCGACGACGCTTTGAGAGACATCGAAAATCAAATAGTGGAGACGAAGACGGATTTGGCGATGGAAGATCTGAGGAAGGTAGAGGTGACGAGGAAGCAAGAGGAGGCGGAAAGGAGAGCGAGCGCGAACGTGGTTGGAGGAGGAGGGAGCGGTGGCATCGAGGAAGAGGTGGACGCGGCGATAAAGGAGGAATCGGGGAGCGCCGGCGGAACGAAAAGAAAGAAGTAAGAAAATGCGGAGTTTACACTCATCGATCGCGTAGAAGAAAAACATAGATAGAGCATTTAATAGAGAGCATTAGAGAGAAACAAACGCGAAACATAATCCATACGTTTATTAGTATTCGTTTAAATATTAGAAAAAACTACTCTTCTAGATTTTTTTGCTGTGGGTGCCATCGCGTAGAATCTCTCGTCACCAAATTCATTTCGAAATGATATAAAATTTAGAACGCGGAGGCTCTGGAAACGACGTAGACGCGAACCTTGTTGTCGGAATAACCGGTATACAAAGTTTGACCGTCCGCGGACCATTGCAAGGAGGTGCAGTGCGGCGGCATGGACTTCTTACCAACCGGCGGGAACTCCGGGTGCAACTCGTCGACGATGCTCTTGGACTCCAAATCCCAAATCTTCACGCACGATTGCGTGGCGGCACACAACCAATATCTATTCGGCGAGAAGCACATGGAGTAGATAATATCCCCAGCATCCAAAGAGTACAATCTCTTGCCTTCCGCTAAATCCCAGAGCATGGCGACGCCATCCTTACCGCCCGAGGCGCACAAAGAGCCATCCGGCGACACCGTGACGGTGTTGATGTACCCGGTGTGGCCAACCAAGTTGGTTCGCAACTTGCAGTTGTTCAAGTTCCACACCTTGACGAGTTTATCCCAACCGCACGAGACGATGATCGGGTTCGACGGTGCCGGGGAGAATCGAACGCAAGAAACCCACTCCGTGTGGCCTTCGTGTTCTTGAATCGTGTATTTGCACTCGCCCAAAGTGTTCCACAATTTAATCGTCTTATCTCTGGAGCCGGAGACGATTTGTCTGTTGTCCACGGAGAACGCGACGGACAAGACGTCTTTGCTGTGACCGACAAATCGTCTCGTGGTTGTTCCAGAGTTCAAGTCCCACAATCTCAAGGTACCGTCCCAGGAACCGGACAAGGCGAACTGCCCGTCCGAGGAGATGACGACGTCTTGGACAAAGTGCGAGTGACCGTGCAAGCGTCTTCTCGGGTAGCCGTAGTTGCCTTCTTCTCTGGTCAACGTCCACAAGATGACGGATTTATCTCTGGACGAGGTCAAGAGAATGTCCGAGTTATCAAGGGGAGTGGCGATGGAAGTCACCCAGCCTTCGTGTCTGTTTTTTTTTACGTTCGTGTTTGTTGGTTATTATTATGAAGAAGAAGAAGAGAATGTCAGTCACAAAACGCGTTTTACTCCTACACATATGATGCGTCGTCGTTTACGTCGTCGTCGTCGTAAAATCCATCATTGTTACCATCAAAAAGGCAGCCGAAGACGGATGAAGATGATTGATGATGACGATGATGATTTCTTGAACCTAATACGACTCTGTATAAAAAGGAGGAAAAAAATCCAACAAAATCGCGCGTATATAAAAAAGGTAAAAACATACGAAACGCGAACGAGAAAACCTACCCTTCGAGGACGCCTCTTAAAGTTAAAGTTTCCATATTTATGTTTTATTCGTTTATTATTATACTCGCGTTTGTAAAAACTTCGTGGTAGTGTTTTTTATTATTGTAAAGCGCGTTTAGATTTGTGCAGAAAAGACCTGTTTGATGTGAAAACACCCAAAATGTAAAAAATTGTTCTCTTCAATTGATTGGTTTCTCCCATTTTAAAAAAAAATTGGTTTTCTTCTTTTCTTCTTCTCTTTTTTTTTTTTTT
>Ga0209630_10003895_pt1 | contig 13354 bp, 11 predicted proteins | sample COG_01_FD_184745 | JGI IMG/M metagenome (GOLD analysis project Ga0209630, IMG submission 184745) | Pelagic Microbial community sample from North Sea - COGITO 998_met_01 (SPAdes) (version 2) | ecosystem: Environmental > Aquatic > Marine > Neritic zone/Coastal water | place: Helgoland, sampling... | reverse complement strand
TACCAACTGGAGCTACTTTCCCGTCATAAAAACCAAAGAATCAGATATTTATAATCGAAAATAAACAATAAAAAATGGCAGTATTAGATCCCAATGAAATATTTTTTACAGCGTTTGAACCCAAACAGCAGAACAGATTCATCCTTTATATGGATGGTATCCCAAGCTTTATGATTAAAAAAGCAGGCGCAGTAACTTTAACCCAAGGAGTAGTAACTCTAGATCATATTAACGTAGAAAGAAAAGTTAAAGGTAAATCAAAATGGGGTGATGTTGCTTTATCATTGTATGACCCAATTACACCCTCTGGAGCACAAGCGATAATGGAGTGGGTAAGATTACATCACGAATCTGTAACAGGAAGAGATGGTTATTCTGATTTCTATAAGAAAGATTTAACAATTAATGTTTTAGGACCAGTAGGAGACATAGTTTCGGAGTGGGTACTAAAAGGGGCATTTATTATTGACGCTAACTTTGGAGATTACGATTGGACGTCAGCTGACACAGCAACTGAACTTACAATGACGGTAGCAATTGATTATGCAGTATTGAATTTCTAAAAAATTTCATATATTTTATTAAGAAGAGTTTGGCTAAAACAGTCAAGCTCTTTTTTTATCTTAATATGTATAATCATGAGAACAAAAGAAGAAATAAGGATAAAACAATTAGAATACTACCACAAAAATAAAGATAAAGCTAAAAAATATAAAGAAGCCAATAAAGAAAAAAATAAACAATACCAAAAGGAATATTGGCATAAAAATAAAAAAAGAATTTATGAAAATAAAAAAACCTTTTTTGATAAAAACCCCGAAGCCAAAATGCTACAAAAAACACGAATTCAAGTGAGTAAAGAAATATCAAGGGGGATAAGATTTATTACATCCACTATTAAATATTTAGGTTGTGATTTTGAATTTTATAAAGAATATTTAGAAAGTCAATTTGATAGTAATATGAGTTGGGAGAACTATGGTGAATATTGGGAAATTGACCACATCATTCCTTTAAATAAAGGTGGGTCATTCCATTATGCCAACACCCAACCCTTAAGTGTGGAAAAAAATAGAATAAAGAAAGATAATTTGGAGTCATAATACTCTTTTTTTATCTTGGTATTTATTATATGAAAAACAAGTTATAACCAAATAAAAATTATGAGCGAATTGAAATTCCCAACCGAAGAGGTTGAATTACCATCTAAGGGTTTAATTTACCCCAAAGAGAATCCATTATCAAGCGGAAAAGTAGAAATAAAGTATATGACTGCTAAAGAAGAGGATATTTTAACAAACCAAAATTATATCAAGAATGGAACAGTAATAGATAAATTACTAAAATCCTTAGTTGTTACTAAAATAAACCACGATGATTTAATAGTGGGAGATAAAAATGCTATACTTATAGCTTCTCGTATTTTAGGTTACGGTAAAGATTATGACTTTAATTACAATGGAGAACCAGTAACTGTTGATTTAACTGAATTAGAAACAAAATATTTAGATGAATCTACAATGTTAGATGGTAAAAATGAATTCGCATTTACTTTACCTCATACAAATACACTTATTACTTATAAATTGCTAACGGGTAGTGATGAAAAGAAAATAGAAGCTGAAATAAAAGGTCTTAAAAAAATCCATAAACAAGCTTCCCCTGATTTATCTACTAGATTAAAATTCATGATTACCTCAGTTGGTGGCGATACAGAAAATGCAAAAATTAGAGAATTTGTTGATAACTATATGCTAGCAAGGGATTCTAGGGCTTTTAGAGAACACATTAGATTAACACAACCCGATATTGAAATGAAATTTCATTTTATTGGAAATAGTGGCGAAGAGGAGGACGCTACAGTTCCTATGACTGCCGGGTTTCTTTGGCCTGACGCCTAAATATCGATTATCCATCTTTAAAACAATCCATGACATAATCTTCCACGGTGGTGGAGGATATGACTATTACACCTTATATAATATGCCTATATGGTTAAGAAATTTTACTTTTAACCAAATATCAGAATATAAGAAGGAAGAACACGAAGCATATGAAAAAGCTTCATCCCAAGATTCTAATAAACAAACCGCAATTGGTCCGGATGGTAAGATAAACCCTCAAGCTTTTAAAAAACCTACATCTTCTAGTTATAAGTAATATTTATAATAAACATTGCTAAATGGCTATCGACTCAGAAAAATTAAAACAAATAAAGAAGCTTCTTGAACAGATTGCTGATTCATACAAACAGTTGGGTGAAAATAATCCAATGGAGAAATTTGATTCTTCAAAGATTGCAGATGCCGATGCTAAAATAAAAGAACTTAAAGATACTTTAAGTGGAGTCCAAACTAGAGTCGACAAAGTAAATACCTCTTTTGGTGACCTTTCAAGTACCCTAACATCCGTAGTAAACGAAATGACTAAGGGTGATGAGAATGTTAAAAAATTAAATAAGGGGATGAGGGGGCTTGTAAGTGAAGCCCAAGATTTAGCTTATGAAGAAAAAGGAATTAATAGATTAAGTGAAAAACAACTAGAAAAAATTGTCTTAAGAGCTAAAAAATCCAAACAACTAGCCCAAGATAGTGCTAAAAACCTTCTTCAAGAAAAGGGGTTATTAGACAAAAATGGTAATATTAAAGCAGCTTTTGGTAATTTATCAAAAAAACTAGGTGCTGAAGAAGCACAACAAGCAAAAGATGCTAGAAGTATTTACAAAGACACCGGTGGTTTTCAAGAGGAGTTAATTCAAAAAGCCGAATCAAGGCTTGCTAAAGAAAAAGAAACAAACCAAAAGTTAGGTGTTGGTGGTGGTATATTAGAGGGTTTATCTAAAATCCCCCTTATTAGCAATGTTGTAGATTTTCCTGAAATAATGGAAAAATCTAGAAAGGAAACCGAAAAAACAGGGAGTGGAGTTAAAGGCTTAGGTGCAGGTTTTAAAGCAATGAGAAAACAAGCCATTAGTGGATTACTTAACCCTGCTAATTTAGCTTTAGGTGCCATAACAATGTTAATTGCTGCTTTAAAAGGGGCAGATAAAGAAGCAGGTGAATTATCTAAGGAAATGGGTATTTCATATCATGAAGCCCTCAACCTTAGTGGTGAAATGAATGCCGTAGCCTCAGCATCTGGCGATATAGCAGTTTCTCAAAAAGGTTTGATGAAAGCCCAAAAATCATTAAATGAATACTTTGGTACTGGAGCAAAATTCTCGGGTGAGATTGCAGAAGAATTTGCTTCAATCCAAAAACGAACAGGCCTTTCAGAAAAAGCAATGGGGTTTTTTACAAAAACGGCAATGAAGGGGGGTAAAAGCACTGAAGAAGTTTTATTAAATACTAATAAAACAACCTTAAAACTTAACGAGCAGTATAAACTAAACCTAAGTAATAAACAAGTCCAAGAGGAGGTATCTAAACTTTCGAATACATTTAGACTTCGTACTAAGGGGGGAGTAGAAGAATTAGTTAAAGCAGTTTTTGAGGCCAAAAAATTGGGGGTAAACATGGAACAGGCAGCCGCTATGTCTTCAAGTTTATTAGATTTTGAAAGTTCAATCCAAAACGAATTAGAAGCTGAATTATTACTAGGTCAAGACATTAATTTAGAATCTGCAAGAGCACTAGCTTTACAAGGAGACCAAATTGGGGCTGCTAAAGAAGTACTAAAAAACGAATCTATATTAAAAGCATTCAAGGAAGGAAATGTTATACAACAGGAAGCAGCCGCAAGAGCAGCAGGATTAACAGTAGACGAGTTAGCTAATGTAGTTACAGAACAAGAAAATATAAAAATACTCCAAGATGGTTTTGGTGATGGGATTGAGAGCATGTCTGATGCCCAAAAGAAATATAATGACTTAAGAGCAGGTGGTATGTCTGCTGAGGAAGCAGGCTCTAAAATTAAAGATAAAGATTTGGCAGCCCAACTAGAATCAATCTCAGCAGCTGAAAAAATGGAAAATATTACGGCTAGAATTCAACAATTATTTATGTCTTTAGCTGAACCTATTATGGCTATAGTTACACCAATTATAGGTTTATTAGTACCTGCTTTTCAAGCAATTAATTTTTTATTAACCCCCATTTTTGATATGTTTGCGGGTATTGCGGGTATATTAACGGGTTCAACAGAATCCCTATCTACTATGGAAACAATAATGGGGGGGATAGGTTTAGCCGCTCTAACATATTTAGGTATAATTAAATCAATTGCCCTATATAAGGCTATTATAGCAGCGAGAGATGGAGCTTCTGCATTAACTTCTGCTACAGTAGTTGCATTAGAAAAAAGTAAAAAGAAAGGTATTCTTTCAACTATAGGTGCTCTTACAATAGAATTAGGAATTAAAATGGGAATTTTATCTGCATCTTTAGCTACTAATGCCGCTATGACTTTTGGAATTGGTGTTGCTATTGCTGTAGCAGCAGCTGCCGCGGGTTATGCAGCAATAAAAGCCTTGACTAAAGTAGGTGATATATCTTCCGCTGCCGATGGTAAAACCCAAGTATCAACTAAAGAAGGTGGATTATTTGAATTATCTTCAAATGATGATTTAGTTGCAGCACCTGGAGCCGTTGACAAAATGAATCAAAAAGGTGGTGGTGGAGGAGGAACCCAAAATAATGCTGCCCTAGTAGCTAGAATTGATCAGCTTATAGCAACTACCCAACAAGTTGTTAACATTAACCAACAAATCCTAGCTAAATCCCCAGTAATAGAAATGGGTGGAAACGAAGTATCACAAGGCATTAACAAAGCAGAACGAGAAATTCAATAAAATTCAATATTTATAATAAACATAAAAACAAAACACAATGGGACTATTAAATAAATTAACATCAACAACTGGATCACCACTATCTAGAGGAAATGGCTCAACTCCTACTATACCTGTAGGAGCAACCCCAGAATCAAAACTACAAGATACATATTCCATAAATGGAACTCCAAATGTACCTAACAAACCATCTCCATCTACATTAGATTTAAACGGGGTTGTACCTGCAAATAATTATAGAGATAATACACCTGAGGGAGCTTCATTTTAATGGCATTATTGGATCTAAAAACCGATTTAAAATCTCTCAAATTTGGGACTCCACCTGCTTCTGACAGACCAGGAGGAGGAAATAGTGGTCAGCCTTACATTACAGACCCTATTAGTAGTGATATAATACCTCAATCTGAAGATTTTTTATTAAAAGGAGGACTTAATGCTCCTCTTGATGCGGCTAACGATGTGATTAGACTAACAAAATTTTTTGGGGATTTAAAATCACCAAGAGGTGTTCTATTTGTAGCAAAACAAAACATATTATCTAGAATAGGAGTTGCTACTCAAGCTAGTGGGAAGGGAGTAAATGAAGGAGTTTACACTCCATTAACAACTTTAGCTCAAGCCGGAGTAGGATTTACAGGGGCACATTTATATAAGCAAGGATTAAACCCATTAAGCGGTGTTAAAACATATGGACCCAAAAGTTTATTCAACCCCCAAGGTTCAACTGTCATAGGAGATGTTATTGGTAATACTGATGGAACAGGTAATAGATTAGTCAATCTATATAATACTCAAATTCCAAACCCTGGCAATGATTTCTCAATAGAAAATATAGTTAACATTTACTCCTACTCAGGGGGACCTGGATCAGAGTTAGGAATAGGAGAAACAAATATTAGATTTGCTACTGATAATAGAGGTGCACCTTTACTATCAGGGGTTGCTACTAAAGACTACCAGGCAGGAATTGGTAAATCTGGAACAGATAGAAGTACTTTACCTCCTTCCTATAGTCCTTTAACTAGTAATGGAATTACTAAGACTTTTAACACTACTAGTTATCCCCAATTTACGGGTATGACCGTGGGTTTAAATGATGGGAATAATGGTGGGTTTGGAAGAAATTTTGAAATTGGTGTATATGAAACTGGAAGTTTAACACCTAGATCTGGTTTAGACACCTATCAAAAAGGATTAAAATATAGTAGATTTCCTTTAAATGAAGAACCCCTAGGAGTTTCTACTAGATATAATAGTTACTTAAACATCACCCCCTTATTTCCCCCACTTACTTCTGAGGGAGGTTTAACATGGGAATTAAATGGTACAAAAACCTCCGTTTATGAAAATGGATCTTTTAAAAATACAGGTAGGATATATGACAATTCTTCTAAAACCCTAACCCAAGACCAAATAGAAAATATCTCATTAGAAACTTCACAAAATAAAACCCTTCCAGGTTCTACAATTGTAGATTTTAGAAAACCTTTAATTGATAATTTATCTCTTACCTCTGGGATTATATATGGCACTACTAAAGCTTCTACAATAATGAGTATTGCCCCTAATTATTCAAATGATCTAAAAATTCTAGAAGGAAATGAAACCTCCCGAATCAACTTCTCTTCTCCAGGACAGTCAGGAAATGTTTTAGATTATGAGAAGGGTAAAACTAATGTATTAGGAAAGACATCAGTAGTGGATAAAATTAACTTCCAACCCTTGTATAAATCTTCAAATGTAAGAAGCGATGAAGAAGTAGCTAAAAATGATTTAGTCAAATTTAGAATAGGAGCTGTGTTAAGGGATGAAAAAAAAGTTTACATGCACTTTAGAGCCTTTATTAATAAATTCTCAGATTCATATAGCGCTAAATGGAGTGGAACACAATATATGGGAAGAGGTGAAGAGTTTTACAAATACGGTGGGTTTGGCCGAACAATTTCATTATCTTACACTGTAGCAGCTCAATCAAAACCTGAATTAATGGCACAATATAAAAAATTAAACTTTTTAGCCTCAACATTAGCCCCAGATTATGGGGGTAATGGTTATATGGGTGGAGTTTTAACAACATTAACTCTAGGTGGGTGGTGCTATGAACTCCCAGGATTTATAGATTCATTATCATTAGATATACCCCAAGAATCACCTTGGGAGATTGCAATTGGATCCGACGTTAAAGAAGGAAAAGGAGATAAAACAGTAAAAGAAATGCCCCACATATGTAATGTGGATATGAAATTTACCCCAATCCATACATTCAGACCTGAATTACAAGATAATGGTTATAATGGTTCTAAGAGTGAAGTTAGTAGGTATGGAAACCAACAATATATAGAACTTACTAATGGAGCAACTAATAATTATGATAATGCTATTAGTTTAGCAGATGCGCAAAAACCATCGAAATAATGGCAAGATATACTATAATACCAAAAACAACTGCTCCTGATGGGAATCGAATTTATAAAACTGTTCGTTACCCAAATATCCCTAGAGCATTTAGTGATATATATGTTTATACTACTGTTGGAGATAGATTTGATACTTTAGCTCAACAATATTATGGAGATTCATCCCTATGGTGGGTTATTTCATGTGCTAATAATACTTTACCTCAAAATTCACTAACCCCCCCAGTAGGAACACAATTAAGAATACCATCAAACCCTACTCCATCAATAGCGGAGTATGAAGAAATAAACGAATAAATAAAATAAGTTATGGGAAATCTTTTAGGAGAACCTTTTAAGGATTATGTAAATAAACAAATTAACGTTAGGCAAGATGTTCATGGTAAAGCAAATCGAAGCATCCCAGAACTACAATATCTAAATTCTAAAAATGCTTGGATAAAACTAGCATCAGGAACGGCCTTTGATGAAAAAAGATTAGAACTTTTAAATAAAAACAATAACCCACTTTTAATAGGAGTAGTTCCTGGTCTAGATTTGGCTATTAGAAACGTGTTGTTTAATGGACTAACGGGTTTTGGAGGAACAACAAAAGAAAGAGCTGAAGCAGGAGCTGCCCTTTATAATAGACAACAAGTAAGATCAGGTAACTCCTCCGGAGTCCTTTCAACAAATGATTTTTTAAGCCAAGTTGGAGATATTAATATAAAGGGTAGTGATGCTAGCATATTTAATTTCTCCCAAACCCAAAGAGCAGGAATAGGTACCAATGGAGCCTATGGTGTAGGAGGAACCTCACAACATGGATTTTCTCCAATGCCCGGAATAGTAGATGCGGATATTAAGGATTTAAATAGAGGTTCAATTAAAAAAGCTACTATTAATCTTAAAGCCCACAACAAAAATCAATTTGATGTTATAGATGCTTTATACCTAAGATTAGGATACTCAGTAATGTTAGAGTGGGGAGTTGACAAATATCTTTCAGATAGTGGTCTTCAAAATATGGGAACTACCCTAATTGATAAAAAATTCTGGAGGTACTCTAATTCATCATACACCCAAATTCTCCCTGAAATAGAAAGCCTAAGGGAAAAATACCAAGGAAACTACGATGGTATGTTTGGTGTTATATCAAATTTTTCATGGACATTTGAAGCTGATGGAAGCTATAACATTAAACTAGAATTAATGAGTCAAGGGGATGTAATTGAATCCCTAAAAGCAAACCCCCCTAAAGTTAAAAAGGATGAGGGTCCTGTAGATTCAATTAGTCCTTACACACAAATAACTCAAAAAATAGCTGAAACAATAACCGTAAGTAACAGAACTCAATTTTTTGAATTATACCCGGGTTTGGAAAAAATAATAACCGATTGGTATAATGCTCAAATAGCTAGAATGCCCGGGAGGGGGAATGATGCAAATGCAGACAAATCTACATCCTTTGACCTAACATCAGATTCAAACTTCAGAAGAAATAAGATCAGATTCTTTCCAGATTTAAAAAGTGAGGATTATACAAATGAAAATTTAACAAACCAATCACAAGGGCAAGAATTGAAACAACATTGGTCAAAAATTCTAGCTAATACTATACAAACCGTAGCTGATAGAGCTTTGGGTGAAGCTGAAAAAGAGGGAGGAAAATATATTTGGAAAATAAACAGACCTACAGGTGGTGAGTATAAACAACAAAATATATATACACTCATTTCATGGGATTATTATACGGTTTTAAATGATGCAGTAAATAAGGAAGTTGAGGATTTAGGATATGGTGCACCTTTGGCTTCTACTGTAAATGGAATTAGCAAATTTAATAGAAAACAAGCATTAAACTTATTATTTTTGGTAAAAAATATTACATTGGAAGATTTATTAGATAAAACTTATGCCTTTTATTCTTTCCTAAATTTTGCAGGAGGGAAGGAAGACCCCCAATTCGAACCAGAAGGTCAAACAGCAGCAGAAGCTGATTTAAGGGAGGATGAACAAGCAGAACTAGAACAAGAAAAAGAATTACTTGCAAAAAGAAACCTAAATAGAATGAACTCATATTTGTTTTCAGTAAGAAACTTATGGCAAGGGGGAGGGATAGGTACTCCATTGGCTTCACTTTCAGCAAATTTTGGTAGTATAAAATCTTATAAAGAAGTAATGGGGAAAATAATAAACCCTATTAATGGAGCTCCAACTCCAATTGGATTCTGGAATAAATTTGTAGGTTTTCCCATTTATAAAAAAAATGAAGTTTCCCCAATAGATTTTTTCCAATTACAAGTAACTCCCTTAAATAAACAACATTTTATTAGATTTAAAGTACTTTTAAAATATATACAAGATAGCATAATTCCCAAAATCGAAACATCTTTGGAAAATCAACCAATGATTAAAATTAATTTTGAAGATAAAACAAATATATGTTATACTATTGACAATGTAATATCTCTTAATCCCAATAAAATTATAGCATGTAGTGATTCATTTTATAATGGAGGAGATAAATCCGTTGGGATTTTTAAAGGGGGTGAAATTTTTCAACAAAAGAATAAAGAGGGTTTTATATATGGGGATTTAATGCAACTTTATGTAAATTTTGCAAGAATTGAAGAAATTTTTGAAGATGTAGATGAAAATAATAGTATAAGTATTTTTAAAGTTTTAAAAACTTTAGCAACTGATATAAATTCATCTTTAGGAAACATCAATAATATTGAACCCATTATAGATAAAGAAACAAACACAGTTAAATTTATAGACCAAACACCTATTCCTGGGTTAAAATCAATAGCAGATGAATTGGGAATTACATTTAAACCCACTACTTCCTCAAAATTAGAGATTTTTGGATTAAATCTTAAGGATAATACTTCTAACTTTGTAAGAAAAGCAGGAATTACCACCGAAATAAGTAAAGAATATGCAACTATAATTACTATAGGTGCTACAGCTAATGGTGCCATTCCTGGAACAGAAGCTACTGCTTTTTCAAAGTGGAATATAGGAATTAAAGATAGATTTAAAAAAAATATAATAGATCCTGAAGAAAATGAAATTAGTTTAGAAAAGCAAAATTTAGCAATAAAACAAAGATATGCTGATATGATTACTAGGAAATGGTTTACCTTAGGTATGAATTTAGTTGCTGAAAAAAAATGGACAATTAATGATGATTTAGTAGAATTAAATTCAACTATTGCACCTGATTTTTATAAATTTGCTCAAGCAGAAACTACAAAAAATAATGCTGATGATGATGGAGAGATAGAAAGTTCAATAGGTTTCCTTCCCTTTAATTTAAAATTAGAAATTGATGGTTTAAGTGGGATAAAAATTTACAATAAGGTAGATGTTAATACCTCTTTTTTACCTTCTAATTATGGTGATACTTTATCATTTATAATAACTGGAGTTAATCATAAATTAAGTAGTAATGAATGGACAACTAGTTTAGATACAATAGCAACCACAGCAACAAAATCAAAATAATAACATGACCAACAAAATTATAAACACCCCCGATTTATTAAAAGGAGTTTCATTTAAAAAACCTCCAATTGACCCTGATTTTTCACTGCAAGCAATTATAGGGGACATTATAAAAACATCCCCATCAGGATTTGATCTTCAAACAGCGGCTTTTGGTGGAAAAAGAAAAAAATCTCAAGTAAAACAACTTTACATTCATCACACAGCGGGAAAACAAAGAAGTGATAAAGGGAAGGGAACAGTAAATACTTTTAATGGTAGGATAACTTCAGGCCAAGGTAAGGGCTCATCACATCAAGTTATTGATGGTAGTGGTCACACAGAAACACTAGTTCCCTGGGATTCTATAGCATATTGTCAAGGTCCAAATAATACTATAGGTCAATCTGTAGAACTTAGTGCTTATGGATATTTAGACAAAATAAGAGAAAAAGACGGAAAAAAATTAGCATATAGGTTAAGTAGTAAAGGTGGTTTTGTAGGCAATGTCCTGCTTGAAAATACAGACCCAGGTGTTGATTTTAATGAAAAACCCATTCCTGGGGGGTATAAAAATAAGGGTCAATATCAAAAATACACTCCTGCTCAAATTACGGCTACAATTCAATGGATTCAAAAGTGGATAGCTTTTTTTAATATCCCATTTAAATTTAACCAAGATGCGTACAATCAAATGTTTCCCTCTGAGGGCAAAAGTGAAAAAGCAACAAACAATGAACCTGGAGTATTTAGCCATAATTCTAACAATCTAGGGAAAAGTGATATATTCCCTCAAAAAGAATTAATAGCAGCATTAAAAACAACATTTAAATAGAAAAATAATATGTATTATCCTAAATCCCAAATAAAAACAAACCTTTACACTAATGGGGGTAAATATGTAATAAAATCAACTCAAGAGGATTATAAGGGATTTTTTTATCAAATTTCCACTGGAAAGTTGTATGTGGGTAAATCCCCCCAAGGTAGAGGAGAAATTGAAATTTCACTTCCATTAATTGACACCGCAGACACTGAAGACTATACTAAACCCAACCTTGTAAGGGTAGCATCATTCTTTTCAGATGCTGATCCATCAGCACTATCAGGGGAATTTGAAGGAGAGGTAGATTCAATAGTATCAACAGTATATAGTAATGTAATAAATAGTGATATTAATTTAAGTGAACGAGACTTACCCAAAAGTTATGTTTCCACACCGACACAACAAGAGCGATTAGCAAGAGAATATAGAAGATATTTTGCAAAAAAAACAAATCAACCTATATATGTGGAAATTTCAAAAGAAACCTATACAAAATTCTTATCACAAGATCCTACAACCGCTTTTGATGTATATGAAGTATTACTTATCCCATGGGCTCTTTCTCAAAATGGGGTAGTAGGAGATCCACTCCCCCCTGAAACTATTAATAGAAATATAGTAGCTTTAGCTGAAAAAAACAATGATTGGTATGGTTTTACTTCTTATTTTAAAGGCAATTTTTCCCCAACAATTACACTTTCTTAATAACATATAATTTAATTTTTAAAATTATTAGGAAGTGTAAAATGTTTTTATTATATTTACTTCATGTTTTATATAATAGAAACTGAAGAACAACTAAACGACTTTAATGAAAAGAGTTATAAGGAAGCTTATATAGAAGTTATACCCTTCTCCTATAAAACTCATCCAACAATTACAAATGTTAGCATAGTTTACATAAGACCTTTTACATCCACTAAGGGTTACATTATGACAGTAGACCACAGCGAGGGATTACCGTTAAACAGCGATTTAATTGGAAAATCAATTGGTAAATTCGATAAGCTGTACGTTTGGGGTAAAAAAGAATTCATGCATTTTTACTGGCAGTTCAAGGAAGCAATTGATTTATCTTTATTAGCCCCTGATTATAAAAAATTATCAACTCCTACACATAAGATATTAGAACAAAGAAATAAAAATAAACAAGATATTAATAGGATTATTCCATTAGTTAAACATTATGAATCCTGTGAAGAAAATTATAACAATTTAAAAAAATACAAAGATGCACAAGTCAATAAATTTTACAACAACACAGTACCCTTGGTATTCAAATTTATCGAACAAAATGGTATACGAGTGGATTCCCAACTCTTCGAAGACTACTTCGACCGTAATAGCCAAAATAGAATCTACACTCAATACAACTTTAACACAACCACAACAAGACCATCAAACAGATTCGGAGGAATAAATTTTGCTGCTTTAAATAAAGAAAATGGATGTCGTAAGGCATTTATTCCTGAAAATGACAAATTCCTTGAAATGGATATTTCGGCATATCATCCAACACTTGCTGCTCGCCTTGTTGGTTATGAATTTGATGAAGAGGATATTCATGAGTCATTTGCCAAAATGTACAAGGTAGATTATAAAAAATCAAAAGAACTTACATTTAAACAACTATATGGCGGAGTATTCAAGCAATATAAGGATTTAGAATTTTTTGTAAAAATACAAAAGTATGTAGATGAATTATGGGAAAAGTATAATAGTGAAGGATTTATTGAATGTCCTATTTCTAATCATAGATTTGAAAAGGATAAATTAGATGATATGAATCCACAAAAACTATTTAATTATCTACTCCAGAACTTGGAAACGTCACTTAATGTTCGTATA
>Ga0209630_10003893_pt1 | contig 13359 bp, 12 predicted proteins | sample COG_01_FD_184745 | JGI IMG/M metagenome (GOLD analysis project Ga0209630, IMG submission 184745) | Pelagic Microbial community sample from North Sea - COGITO 998_met_01 (SPAdes) (version 2) | ecosystem: Environmental > Aquatic > Marine > Neritic zone/Coastal water | place: Helgoland, sampling... | reverse complement strand
ATTATATCTGGTCCGAGAGCCTCGACCTCGATGCCGATGGCCTCATGCCGCTGCTCATCAAGCCGCTACCGTGAATCTGTGTCCGAATAATGTACAGAGGCCGACTCGGCCGCCCTTTTCGGTAGTAAGGCAACAAGCAGCACGATGGCGACAGCCAGCGCGACGGACGCCAGCGGCCTGCTCAGGGCGAGGCCACCGTGATCGGTCGGTTTATCGAGAAAATCGCCCACCGCAGCACCAAGAGGGCGGGTCAGAATAAAGGCGGCCCAGAACAAGGTAATCCGGCTGATGTTCGTGGCAAAATAAGCAGCCGCTAGAAGCGCGAGCATAAGACCAAACACCGCAGCAGCACCGATGTAGCCAAGGCCGCCGGTGTCAGCGAGCCAGTCCCCGAGTGCGGTGCCGAGCGTCTGGGATATGGTGATCGTGATCCAGTAGAACAGCTCCGCACGCGGCTCATGGACCGTTTCGACGGAGATGGATCCCAGCGCTCGATACCAAGTGAACAGCGACACCAAAACCAGCGTCAATAATAGTGCGGAACCTCCCGGGTAGCCGATGCCGAGGGAGCGCGTGGCAAAGTCGGCCATCGTCGTACCCGCTGTAGTCGACGCGATGATTGTCGCCCAATAGAGCGCTGGTCGATAGCGGGTCGCCGCGATCTGCCACGCGACCAGTGCAATGAGCAATGCCAGGAAGATCGTGCTGCCGATGAGATACCCAAGGTTCAGTGTCATGCTGATGGTGTCACCGGCCGTTTCACCGAGCGTGGTCGCCAGGATCTTGATGATCCAGAAGCCGAGTGTAACGGCGGGTACCTTGACGAGTGCAGTGCGGGTCGAGTCCGTCATCAGCATTGCGTATCCTTCAACCACCCCCGCAATCGTCTATACTCATCACCCGCATCGCGAGCGGCGCGCCTCGACATTGGAATTTTGTATAGCGCCGCCAAGTTCGCCGCAATCTCGCTATCTAAAAGATGCGCAACGACGCGCACAGTCCACCCTGCTTTGTTGTTACCAATCGTTTTTCTTCACGGTTGCGGCAGCGCGCCCTCGGCAAAGCCTGCCGCGCCAAGTGCACTACGCGATCTTCGCCATGAGCCGCCCGGCCGCCCCCTGCTCAGCGGCCAAATTTCGATTGTAGGCGAGCGGCATGCGCGGCGACTTCCACCGCAACGCATCCATGATCCCGGCCAGATCCTCGCCGCTCGCAAACAGGTCCTGGTTGAGACCGATCCGCGTCGAATGCGCGCTGATGCCCTTCAGCAAGCGAGCCAGATCCTCCGCGGTCAGATCGGGCAACGCGCCTCGGTCAAACGCCCGCTGGATAATCGCCCGGAAGACCGGCCCGATCGAGCCCGGGTGGAGTGCCACGCTGCCGATGTCGTATTCGATGCGTGCCTTCACGGCGGGCTTGGAGAGCGTCTTGCGCAGATCCCAGCTTTCCCGGCCTGAGATGCTGTCGATACGGCGCCCCTTCACGGCCACGCGAGCCTTGTAGCGCCGCACCTGAACGCGCCGGAATAAAGGCCCTGCCGTAATCTCGGCCGCCTCGGTCCAGGCCGCAATCGCAGCGACGGTGCGCGGGCTGAGGTAGGCGGTCGCCCCCTCGCCGTCCTGATCACCCTTGCTCCGCAAGATCTGCAGCAGCCGCGCCTCCGGATCGATTGCTTCCTCGATATGCTCGACCGCGACCGCCACCAACTCGGAGGCGCGAAGCCCGGTGTCATAGGCGGCCGACAGCAGTGCCCGATCGCGCAGCCCCGGCAGATCGTCGCCGCAGCTCTCGAGCAGCGCGCGGATATTGAGCCCGCGCGCCTTGTCGCGCTCGACGTCACGCACCGGCCCCTTGAACCGCAACGGCCGCGCCTGCTTCTGCGCCGCCCCCTTCTCGCGCCGGACCGCTGCGAGCCGAAGCTTCACCAGGGGTGCTGACGTCGGATCCTTGAGGTCGAGCAGCTGGTGGATCTTGGCGATCGACGCCTTGTAGCGACCGAGCGAGGCAGGCTTGCCCCCCTTCCCTGCCAGCGCATCGAGATAATCGGCCACCGTCTCGGCCGACGCCGGCAGCGCGATCCGGTTGGTGCGCCGGCACCAGGCATCGAACGCCTCGATGTCGGACTTGAGCGCACGGATGCTGTGGGGCGAGGAGGCAGCCTGATAGGCGGCGATCAGTGCCTCGTTGACGGTAATGCGCTCGCCGGCGCGCATCTGCACGATCGTCCACGCAAGGTCGGCCGGCGCCCTGACGGTCGGCAGGATTGCCTCAGGCGCCGCCACAGCGTTTTCTGGCCCTTCCAGGGCGGTATCGGTGCCCATGACGCGCCACGCTCCTCGGCGGTGCTTGTAGCGCACCTTATAAAGCAGGGTCAAATCCGCTTATGTGATAACTGCAATTATCATAGGTCCATATTTAAGGAGCAACAGCATGATAGACGCTAAGGCTACTTTGGGGATATGTTTAACGTCATGCCTGCTGCCATCCCAGACCTCTCAGAGCCAATCTGGACTTCCAGGCTCGTCGCCCGTCTGGAACGGGCGGCAGCGGCGATAGGCCGTCTCGATGCCCGTGTTTCTGCCAGTCCTGCCGCAGCGCCATGGCAGCGACGCGCCACCTGGACGGGCTATTCCGCGGCGCTGCAGGTGCAGGGCGCCGAGATTGACGAAATTGATATTTTCGGCCGGGAATGCGCCGTCAATCTGCCCGGCCGCCCGCCGATGCCGACCAATCTGGACGATCGTGATGCGCTTCCGATTTGGCAGCGGCAATTGGCCCAGCGCGAATCCCGTTATTGGCGAGACGAGCTCGCGATCTCAACGGACATCCCAGAAGATTGGAGCCAGCGGCCAGCCCTCCTCCGCGCGCTTGAGATTACGGCCAGGCGCTCCCGCGCAGACAGCACGATCACGCCGTGGCTTGCCGTCCCCGGGCTCCTGCGATCGATGAAGATAACCCAGGCCGTGCTGCCGTGCCTGACCATTGGCGACAAGGCGCTTCGCCTCTCGCCGCGCGACACGCAGGCCATCGTCCTGCGTAACCTCCGGTCGCTTACCGATCGGGCGGAAGAGGGGCTGGTGAGGCTCCAGGCGCTCGAGGAAGACCGTTTACGCGCCGCCGCAGCCCTCCATGGCGCGCACCGTCCTGGCAAACTCCTGGATTTGCTCAGCCTTGTCCAGTTTGTCCCCGTCGTCAGTCCTCGCATGCTTGCCCGGCGATTGGACCTGACGATCTCCGGTGCCGGCAAGCTGCTTTCTCGCGCGGCAGAGCTGGACCTTCTAGTGGAAGTGAGCGGTCGTCAGGCCTGGCGGACCTACATGACGCGCGATCTGGCTATCGCCTTCGGGTTTGGTGTCCGTCCGGTAGGGCGTCCCCCTGCCCCGCCCCAGGCGCTCCCAGATTTTGTACCCGCGCTCGCAGAGTTTGATCGTGAAATGGCCGAACTCGATTCGATGCTAGCTGGCCTCGGTATCGATGTCTCGGCTCACCACCACTGATTGAGTTGCAGCGGGGCGTGACCGCTCGATGTCACGCCTCCCGTTCTTGCGTCGGCCCACTTCAGGCCCAGTGGGCGTCAAGCACCTCGCGAATGGCTTTCTCGGCATCCTCACGAGAGGCCCCACCCCTATTGAGAAGTGTCAGGCGAATTCCCTTGCGATCGGTGCCCTCGATACGAAGCACGGCTTTCCCGGTCTCGCTCGATACAACCTGCGCCATTCCTGACTTCTTGGGGGATCCTGACCTTTTGGGGGGGTCGGTTGCCAGCGCCAATGCACGGACGATGTCGGGCACAGCCATGGGAGCGCCCTCCCCTCCCGATCGAGCACTGAGCGCGGCCGCTTCAGCAAATACGCGTTGGCGACGATCGTCCGGCTTCAACAATGGCTTGATCGTTGTGACGTGCTTGATCCGCAAATCCTGCGGATTGGGAAAAGCGACCATCAATTCCACCGGAAGGCGGGCGAGATCAAGATAGCGGCTCAGCCAGCTTTCTGTGACATTGATCCGCTCGGCCATGACCTTCTGTCGGCCCTCATAATAGGCATCAAGCGCACGGAGATAGTCGCGTGCCCGCTCCAGATCGCTAAGGTCTTCGCGCGCTCTGTTCTCGATATCCGCGATGCGGAATGCTTCTTCATCTGACAGTTCGCGGATGTCGACCAAGAACCGGAAGTCGGGGTAATTATGGCTACGCAGCCAGCTGATCGACCAGTGACGCCGAGCGCCACAAATCACCTCGAAATCAAAGTCCGATTCGCCGCGCACCCGCCGGACAATTGCCGGCATTTCCTGGCGTCCCTGCGCCTTTATGCTTTCGATGAGATCGGCGCATCGCTCCTCGTTGAGGAGCGCATATTCCCGGTTGTGCCCCGCCCACATTCGGCATCGAGCGGGATCGACCAGTTCATGCGTGCGGCTAACAACCGATCCCGCTGCCAATTCAGCCAAGCGGTTCTCTCTTCCAGTCAGTACATTCGAACCAAGGCCGGGACGACGCGGGGCGGGCGCACCATCTTCAGGCAGATTTATTCCGGCTGCTAAGTCAGCCGCGAAACTCGCATTCTTTCTGCTCATAATGCCGCCCCTCTACCGGGAATTGCACCGGTGCAATTTTTGCTTTTCATGCCAAACCTTCCTTTCGCAAACGGCCTAAATGGCTGGGCCACATGGCGCGAATATCCAACTCCAGCTCAGCGTTGACGCCATCGAGATAAGTGAGGCAGCGGTTGCGCACCGCACTGCTTGTGACGGGGCCGTCGAGTTCATAAACCGTCATCAGACGAGCCGTCGCATTGTCGATCTCAGCAGAATCCTTAAGCGGCGTACGTACCATCGCGTGACCGAACAACGTCCGCATCAGATTGAGCAGTTCCTTCTGCATCGACTTGTTCTCGTCGACCTTCGAGGCAACAAAGCGCAAGAATTTGAGAGTTGGCGCAAAGCCGCGTTCGGCCAGCGTCTCGATGGTCTCATCAAGCATCGCCAGAAACGCCGCGGTCGAAGAAAAGTCCATGACGGTTGGAGGCACGGGCACAACGAGAGCATTCGCCGCGCGCAAAACCGACAAGGATATGGCGCCAAGGGCTGGGGGCGGATCAAGGACGATGACATCGAAGCGATCAGCAATGCTCGCGATGCCTTGAGAGAGGCGATCGATAAGCCCCCCCTGCCCGCGCGCCATCCGGGCGGCGATCTCATATTCCGACTGAAATAGCCGCAAATTGGCAGGGATTAGTTCAAGGCCATCGAAATGCGTTTTGCGCAGGGCATAGTCGAGCGAGGTCATTTCCTCCTGGCGGAGAAACGGATAGAGCGTGTCGTCCTCGGTCAGGTCGAGATCCGGCACATAGCCGAACAGCGTCGTCGCGGAGGCCTGGCTATCGCAGTCGATCAACGCGACCCGATAGCCCTGGATGGCGAGATACTGGGCAAGATGCACCGACAGCGTTGATTTGCCGACACCTCCCTTAAAGTTCTGGACAGCAACGACACAGCACGGGTCGTCTGCTGCCCGCCAAGGTCTTGTGCCGAACAGGCCCCGCATATCATTGAGCTGCGCGAGCGTATAACCCACTCTGCGATTATTCTCGGTTCGCGGCGGCGGCGGAAGTCGCCCGTCCTTTTCTGCGTCGCGGATCGCTGCAGGCGTCCGCCCCACCAGGTCGGCCGCCTTTCCGATTGGGAAAGTGGGCTCACGGCGATCATCCGCGCGCGCGCTGCGCGCCGAATCGCGAAGCCGCTCCAGCACCGAGGACGTTCGCTGGGCAAGCGTGGCCACCGATAGAAGATCGTGGGTGTCGTCGATGTCTAGTGATGCTGCCACAGGGCGCCCCTTTGCGAAACTCGGGGTACTGTAGCGCTACTTGCGCTTTTCCGTCAAATAGAAGCGGAATTTCGAAAGTCGCGACGCATCGTGGTCGGCATATCGCCTGAATATCGCCAATCACCGCTTATCGAGGGGTCTATCCTGACTCGGTGGGGGCGACGGAAAATTGCACCGGTGCAATTTTCGCTAGGGGCGCCCCCTCCGCGCAACGAAACTCTCGCAAAAGCCTGTCCAAGAACTCGTCAGCTTTGCGCCCTTGAGCTTCGCCAGACGGTCGCCCATCTGCTGGCGATAGGCGTCGGCGATGAGATCGATGTCCCATCCGCCCCCATGCGAACGGGCAATCGCGGCCAACCCTTCCGCGTTGAACCGGATCGTCCCTTGCGGAAAGACGATTTCCGAACTCTTCTCCGGCGCGATAAGCGCGCTGATGGCGGCCTTCACGACCGATCCCACTTCCACCGTGTCGGCGACCGTTTCCACAGCCCCTTCCCGGCGCGCCTTGCGTCCCGTCGAGTGCCGCTCAATCTCATCGACGGTCGCGATCTGCGCTGGCGCATCCTTCGGCTCAAAACGGAACTCGATCTCGGTCACCGTTCGGCCCTGTCGTATCTCCTTCCACTCGACTCGGAAGTGAGCCAGTTGGTCGATCTCGGCCTTTGCCTTCTCGAGCACCTTGCGACGGAGTTGCGCGAAATCCTTGTACACCTCTGGTGATATGCCCAGCGCTGCACGCAGCGCTGCCATATCGCCCTTCCAGGTCGACTGGCGACGATGGAGCCGCAGCGATCCGATCTCGTAGAGTTTGAGCGCATAGCTCGATCGGAAGCCCAGCACCGCCTGCCTATTAAGAACGGCATAGCTTTCGGATTCCTGGATGAGCTTGCGCGCATCAGGCGTAAACTCCCATTCGATCCAACCCGCATCCGCGCCGTCTGTATCTTCCGCCTCTTCGCGAGACGACGAGATCAGCGAAAAACGCAGCGTCGCTTTCTTACCCCGCCAGGACCGGTCGTCGATCGCAAACAAGGTCCGGTGAAGTTCCTCCAGCATGTCGGAGATACGTTCATTACCCTTATGACCGCGGCGAATATCGGCCTTGCGCATCCGATGCGGCCGGTCCTGCCAGGCATCCCCGCCTGCGGTCAGAATCATCAAGGCGAGCAATCGCGACGCCGTCAGGCTGAGCGACTGGCCTTTCACGAACTTGATCTCAACGATGCTGCCGGGTTTGGCGAACTCCTCGCCACCCTTCGCTTGCAAAGCCGCCGCGACTCGCATGGCACGGCCCGGCGCCGAATCGGCTTGCGCCTCTTGCGCTACACCGGCGCTTAGATTTTCCGCATGTTCCATGTCATATAGGCCGAGCGCGTATTGGCAGATTCGCCTAATTGCTGCCTGACCTGTCCTCTCTCGTCAAGGCAGGACAGGCAGAAACACTTCCTCTCACCCCCGTCCGGTCAGGTTAGAACCGGGTGACACTCCCACAAAAGCCCTCGGATTCTGCCGAGTCGCAGTACGATTCGCGTTCCGCCCGTTTTTGGCTCGCTGATGCTCGATAAACGCGGCAGAATGACATTATTCCTGAGCACGGGGCCGCCAAGAGACATTGCCCCCAATCGGTCAGGATAGCCCCAACAGGTCAGCTATCTACCCCCGACCGGTCAGGATGACGCCCCCGCCAGGTCAGGCAAAATCCCCCGCGCGGTCAGGGAAAACGCGGCAGATCATTGAAATTGCGTGTCTTTTCGGCCCCGAATCTGAATCACTTAGAATCATGAATCCTTCCGCTGCGAGCAGCGGCGTTGTTTTAGATTGATTCTAAAAGAACAAGCAGGCGATTCGCTGACCCCTTGAGGTCGGACAGCATAACCGATTCCCCCTAGCTGGGGGGATACCACCTGACCGGTGTTCCACGATAGCATCCCGGTCTCGATCCTTGGCAGGTCCGCCCAGCGACGAGATCTCGGCGACCCGACAGCAGCTGAATCACCGCTCGTCGCCGCTGGGCAGACGCAGCGAGGAGGTCGCATGATCAATTTTGCCAAATTCGAAATCATCGGACGGATCGGTGAGATCGACGCCAAGCCTAAAGTCACGAACATCTCGGTATGCGCGAACTATCGCCGCCGCGGAGAGGGCGACCAGTGGATCGAGGACAGCTACTGGAACCGCGTCGTCATTTTCAGCGACGGCCAGCGCAAGTATATCGATGAGAAGGCCCAGGTTGGCGATCTAGTGCGGATCGCCGGACGCCTCCGAGACACATCCTACGAGCGCGACGGCACAACCCACTACACGACCGACCGGATCGTCGAAGAGTTCGGTGTGCTCTCGGCGAAGGCGGCATAGGCAGCGCCAATCGGGCAAGAGGGGAGGGGGCATGCGCGGAGCGAACCTAAATCTTCGATAGGAGTTTCGCTTATGTCAGTCACCATCGACGCGGCGGTTCGCGCCAAGCAGATCGTCGAGGGCCTGGGCGGACGCTGGTCTGGATCGCGCGGCGAGTGCCGCTGCCCCGCCCATGACGATCATTCCCCCAGTCTTTCGGTTCGCCTCGGCACCAAGGCGATCCTGTTCAAATGCTTCGCGGGATGCACATCGACCGATGTCCTCAAGGCTCTCGATCGTCAGGGTCTGCACGATCGAGAGCCAGTCCATGTCGAACCGCGCGCGGCGTCACGCGATCTGAGCGGTTTGGCCAGGTCATTATGGCAGCACAGCATCCCCATCGCCGGCACACCGGCTGAAGCCTATCTTCATGCTCGGGGCCTGTATGCGCCGACGCCTGACCTTCGCTTCAACCCACAGACGATCATAGGAAAGGGGAAGGATCGGCGCAGCCTTCCCGCAATGATCGCCGCAGTAAGAAATGAGCTGGGCCTGGTCGCGGTCCACCGGACCTTCCTCGATCCCACGGACATTTTGCGGCGCCCTTTCCACAAGCCCAAGCTGGCGCTGGGTCTGCTCGGTTCGGGCAGCGTGCGGTTTGGTGACCCGGATGACGTTCTGGGGATCGCCGAGGGGATCGAAGATGCCCTGTCCGCCATCGACTGGTTCCAATTGCCGGTTTGGGCTGTGCTTGGTGCCGAGCGCTATGCTCACGTCGGCATACCGTCCCATGTGAAGCGCGTCATCGTGTTTGGTCAACGGAACAAGGCGGCGAAGATCTGCCTGAAGAGGGCAGGGGAGCACCTCAGCGCCAACGGGCGAAGGGTCGAGGAGTGGCTCCCGTCCGAGCATGACGATTGGAACGATGCCCTGCGCGATCGGCTTGCGCGCAACGCCGTTCCTCGCACCGTGATCCAGACACACGCCCACTGAAGAGAGGAGAGGAGGCCTCCGGCTTGTTGATCCGGTGATGGGCACCGGACGATAAGATGGAGGCCTACAATGCGCACCTCAGCCGCTGCTCTCGAACTCGATTTCACCGAACCATCCATTACCGCCGCAAACGCGGTCTATGCCCTGCTGCGCAAAGGCGACAGCGTGGACCGGCCTGGCCTGCTCCGGGCGATGGAAACCGCCTATGGTTCAACTGCTGCTGACGGGCATTGGTCACTCCGCGATGCTTATGATGTTCTGGAGCTGGCCCAGGTTCTGCACCTCGCCACGCTTGACCTGTCGCAAGAACCCGCCGAGTGCCTTGCGGCCCTGACCGCGCTCACCGCATCCCTCCCGACGCATACTGTGCGCAGCGAAGAACAGATCGCGCTCCAGCAATTTTCGACACCGGCTGCGATTGGCTACCTTGCCGCACTCGCCGTCCGCATCACTACAGCCGATACCGTCCTGGAGCCCTCCGCCGGCACCGGGCTCCTCGCCGTTTTCGCCGCGCGCGCTGGCGCCAAGCTTGTCCTCAACGAGATCGATACCGCGCGTGCCGAGATGCTCCAGGCAGCATTCCCCACCGCACCGGTCAGTCGCCACGATGGCGAACTCATCCACGATCTGCTGCCGCTGTCGATCCGGCCGACCGCAGTGCTCATCAACCCGCCCTTTTCTCGCAGCATCGGTCGACATGCCGACCCGCTTGCCGCGTTCCGCCACTTGCGCGCCGCCCTGAAACGGCTTGATGCCGGGGGGCGCTGCGCCGCTATCCTTCCCGATCGCGTGGATACATCGAGCCGCGCCTGGGCGAAGGCAACCGAGGGCTGTGCGATCACGCTCCACGTCGAACTGCCCGCCAATGCCTATGCCAAACACGGCACCAGCCAGATCGTGAAGCTCATCGTTCTGGAAAAAGGCTTCCAGGATGACGTCGCCGTCGTTCGGTGCAACTCACTCGCCGAAGCGCTCGCGACGATCAGCGCTTCCGCGGCCAGCGTTACGGAAACCCCGAGACTCTCCCCAGCGCGCCTTGCACTAACCCGTGCGCGCGCATCCCTGCTCGGCGGTCTTTCGAGCAGACCCCGGCTTTCGGCCCCGATCGCGACGACCGCCCAATCTCTCAATGCGCTTGATATCGGCTACACCGTCTTTGCTGCACCCGTACCGACCGGTGAGGCGGTGGGGGTGTACCTGCCGTATCGGCCAAGCCGGATCGCCATTCCCTGTGCATCCGCGCATCCGACCGCTCTGGTGGAATCGATCGCCATGGGCTCGATTACGGCACCGCGGCCGTCTTACGTTCCGAAGCTGCCGGCCGGTGTAGTCGACACCCGGGTGCTGTCCGACGCTCAGCTCGAAACCCTGATCTACGCCGGTGACGCTTTCGAGCGCGACATCTCCGGTCTGTTCAAGGCGGCCGAGGAAGGGTTGTCGCTCACGCCGGACCAGAACGGTCGCCCTTACCGGACCGGATTCTTCCTTGGCGACGGCACGGGTGCCGGCAAGGGCCGTCAGGTTGCCGCCATCATCCTCGACCAGTGGCTACGCGGGCGCCGCAAGCACATCTGGATATCTAAGACCGAGACACTGCTGGAGGACGCACGTCGCGACTGGACCGCGGTCGGCGGTCTCGCGCTCGACATCCAGCATCTCAATCAGTGGAAACTGGGCTCGGCCGTATCTGAGCCTTTGGGTGGCGCTGTGCATCATCGTCGGTATCGCGCTCGGCTATGCGCTGCCGGGCCTCTTCGCCGCTATCGCCGCGGCCGAGATCGCCCGTGTCAATCTCGTCGTGGCGGCGTTGATCTGGCTGATGATCATTCCGATGCTGCTCAAGATCGACCTTGGTGCGCTCGGTTCGGTGCGCCAGCACTGGAAAGGAGTCGGCGTCACGCTCTTCATCAACTGGGCGGTCAAACCCTTTTCCATGGCGTTGCTGGGCACGGTCTTCCTGGGGTGGCTGTTTCGTCCGCTGCTCCCTGCGGGCGAGGTGAGCTCTTACATCGCCGGGCTGATCCTGCTGGCGGCCGCGCCGTGCACGGCCATGGTCTTTGTCTGGTCCAACCTCTGCGAGGGCGAGCCGACCTATACGCTCAGCCAGGTGGCGCTGAACGACATCATCATGGTCTTCGCCTTTGCACCCCTGGTCGGGCTGCTGCTCGGCGTCGCCTCGATCGCGGTGCCATGGGACACGCTGCTGATTTCGGTTCTGCTCTATATCGTGGTGCCGGTCATCGTCGCCCAGATCGCGCGGCGCGTGCTGCTGGCATCCGGCGGCCAGCCCGCGCTGGATCGCCTGCTCGCAATGCTCGGCCCCGTATCGCTGGTCGCCCTGCTGACGACTCTGGTGCTGCTGTTCGGGTTTCAGGGCGAGGCGATCATTGCCCATCCGCTCGTCATCGCGCTGATCGCCGTGCCGATCCTGATCCAGGTCTATTTCAATGCGGGCCTCGCCTATTGGCTGAGCCGCCGGTTCGGCGTGGCCTGGTGCGTTGCCGCGCCTGCCGCGCTGATCGGCGCGTCCAATTTCTTCGAGCTCGCGGTTGCCGCTGCTATCAGCCTGTTCGGCCTCAACTCGGGCGCTGCGCTGGCGACGGTCGTCGGCGTCCTCGTCGAGGTGCCTGTAATGCTCTCGGTCGTGCATATCGTGAAGGCGACGCGGCCATGGTACGAGCAGCGGGCTACGACATGATCGCTACGCGCGTCGAACTTCACCAGCTGGCCGCGCTTGCGCAGGTGCTGGCGGAAGCAGGACTGCCGGCGAGCGATATCGCAGCGCCGGGCCGTCATTTCTACAGGTTCGACGATGAGGACGGTCTGATTGGCTATGGCGGCGTAGAAGGCGCTGGAGCCGATCGTTTGCTGCGCTCCTTCATCGTCGTGGAGGCGCGCCGCGGCGCGGGTCTGGGGAGCGCCATGCTGTCCGCGCTCGAACGCGCGGCCGCTGATGATGGCGCGACCTGCGTCTATCTGCTGACCACGACGGCTGAGTCCTTTTTCGGCCGCTTTGGATATGCCCCGATACCCCGCGCCTCCGCGCCGGCGGAGATCACCGACAGCGCGGAGTTTCGCTCGCTTTGCCCTGCGAGCGCCGCTTTTCTTTTCAAACGGATTTGCTGATGTCCCGACTGCGTACACTTCCCGATCCCGATCTCATGCCGGCGCTCGATCACGCGATGGTCCGGCATGATCTGGCGGCGGGTCTTGGTCCTCTCAATCCACCTCCGCGTATCCTGCTGCTCTATGGCTCGCTGCGCGCGCGTTCGTTCAGCCGGCTTGCGGTGGAGGAGGCGGCCCGCCTGCTCATCCTGTTCGGCGCCGAGGTGCGCATATTCGATCCGAGCGATCTGCCGTTGCCCGATCAGGTCGAGGGTGACGATCATCCGGCGGTCCATGAGCTGCGCGAGCATGCGCTGTGGTCGGAAGCGATGGTGTGGTGCAGTCCCGAACGGCACGGCCAGATCACCGGCATCATGAAGGCGCAGATCGACCATTTGCCGCTGGAGTTCGGCGGCAAGCGCCCGACCCAGGGGCGGACCCTCGCGGTGATGCAGGTGTCCGGCGGCTCGCAGTCGTTCAACGCGGTCAACACATTGCGGCTGCTCGGCCGCTGGATGCGGATGATCACCATCCCCAACCAGTCGAGTGTCGCCATGGCCTTCAAGGAATTCGGCGAGGACGGCCGGATGCGGGCATCCAGCTATTATGACCGGATCGTCGATGTGATGGAGGAGCTCGTTCGCTTCACGACCCTCAGGACGTTTGATCCTGCCCGAGCGCGTTCGGGTGGCGTTCGACGACGGCCAGGAGGTCGAAACGCCTGTTGCCGAAATCGCCATGGAGTAAACCATCGGCGGGGCAGGTCGGGGCGCATCCAATCACCCCTTACTCCGCGTCGAAACGATCGAGCTTTTCAGACAATTTTGACAGCCGTGCCCCTTCTTCAGGGGCGCGGCTGTCTTCATTTTCCCGGGGCAGAGGGGATTGTCTCGTTCGGACATTCTTCTTTCTGGGGATGCCAAGCCAGGTTGGAACGCTTGGCGTGAAGAGGGCCGGAGTCTGTTCAAGCAGACTGTAGGGTTCAGACTCATTCAGAGCCAGAACGCCAAAGCGGTTGCCAGCGCGACGCCTGACAGGAAGTTGGCCGCGAGCTTGTCGTATCGGGTGGCGACGCGGCGGAAATCCTTAAGGCGGCAGAAGGC
>Ga0209630_10003891_pt1 | contig 13364 bp, 11 predicted proteins | sample COG_01_FD_184745 | JGI IMG/M metagenome (GOLD analysis project Ga0209630, IMG submission 184745) | Pelagic Microbial community sample from North Sea - COGITO 998_met_01 (SPAdes) (version 2) | ecosystem: Environmental > Aquatic > Marine > Neritic zone/Coastal water | place: Helgoland, sampling... | reverse complement strand
ACTTTAGTAAATAGTTAAAATAATGATTAAAATTGTAGGTAGCTTTATAGGAATCTACCCTAATCCGCGAATTAATGGAAAGAGAGGTGTCAATATAATTTAGTTCATCCTTTACAAAAGCGAGACGTAAATGTTGGAAAGTTTTGTTTTTACCGTTCCTCCATTCTCCCATCAGTCGAAGCACTTTGTCGGTTTGATGTTCCCCTTTTGTTTCTATCCCAAGTGCAGAGGATATTTGTCTATAGCTGTCTAGATAATTTGATTTAATAGCAAAATGATTTTCTTTGTTTGGGGCAAAGTAAAATTCTTGTTTTATCCCATATTGGATAGTTTCTGCGTTTTCTCTTTCTGAAATAGGGCTGTTTTCCTTGGAGATATCAATGTATTTAAAATCATTGAAAGATGAGTTTCTAAAAAGGCTTGTCTTTGATTGAAACTTTTTATTTCCCGCGTTAATGGAGAAAAGGGATTTATCTATTCCAAAACTTCCTAGTTCCTTCCTGAAAGTAGCGTTTAATTTGTTTTTGTAATTGGCAGATGTGTTTAATTGAACAGCGCCTCCTAGACCTCCACTGCCATCAACTACACTGCTGGCTCCTAAATGAATTTCCGCTTCGTCAATAAATGCAACAGGTAATGTAGCTAAGTCTAATTGACCTAAAGTAGGGGAGTTGATTGAAATGCCATTCCAATACAATTGGGTATGACTTGCACCAGCACCTCGAATTGAAATGGTGGAAAGTCCACCTGGCCCGCTAGACTTTATATAGATTGGCGTTTCTTTTGAAAGTAAGTCAGCTAGATTATCTGTAACATGTGATTCTATATTTGTTACTTTAATTAACTTGTAAGAAGGAGCTGGAGTAATTGTTGTCGCAACTTCTACCTGTTTCAATGTGTCAGTTTGAGACGTTGCATTTACAGATGCTACTGAGCTAAAAAGGACTAAAAAATAATTTTTCAGAACTCTCAATTGATTAGTAATTTTTGAATATTAATATTCTTTCCCTCAATTAATTTTAAAATATAAACCCCTTTTGAATAGCGGAATAGATCCAAATCAATTTGATTTGATTTAGATTTCAACTGAAAAACAATAACTCCATTCAAATCGATTAACTGAATCGTTTTCTCTGATAAATTGTCAAAGATTATTGTTGCTTTTTCTTTTGCTGGGTTAGGGAAAATTTTGAATGTGTTGGGCGATTCTTTGATTCCCACAAAGGAATGAATAACACCTATGGCGTCTAGGTCAAATCCTCCTGTTTCGAATGGAGTCGGGAAAGGGTCATTAATTATATTTCCTTGAGAATCGAAAGATCCATATTGTTCATTAATGCTCCCAACAACGTCTATTATTTTAACATGCGTTATGTTGTTTACGTCTAGGTTGGTAATTCCAATCATTTGCTCAAGATCAAAAGGTGTTCCAAATTGAGCACGGTACTTACCAGCAAGATTTTGAATTCCAGTGGCATTTACATTGCTGATAATCTGTGTGTTGATTTGAGATAAGCTAAAACTTTCAAAACGGAAATAATTAATTCCATCAGAACTTACTTCTACATGTGCAAGTTCTAAAAAAGTATTGTTAAACGCATTTTCAAAAACAGCAAAATCAGGCCCATTTCCATTTATTATTGGTGAAGAAAATGTTAAAATTGCTGATCCACCATCACCAAGACTAACAACACCATTAACCCCTGATTTTTCCGTAGCGCTGTAAATATCGCCCGTACTGGTTTTTCCTAAAGTTGTATCTGCAATGTTCTGCCAACCTCTTTCAACAGTACATGCTGAAGCCCAATCAGTAAAAGCAGAAGAATCCTTATGCATAGCGGTAGTTCCTATTGAACCTGCAACAGGAGCATAGGGTCCCTGTGCAAAAACATTGAGTGATATAGTAATAAATATAGTTGCTAGAAATCGCACTATAGTTTAATTAATTTAGTTGTTTGTCTCAAACTACTAGAGGTTATTACAATGTAATATGTTCCTGCAGAATAATTCGAAATGTTTAATTGAAAATTATCAGAAGTATAATTCTCATTGCTCAATTGTTTTCCTGAAATATCGAATACTTGAATCGATCCGTTTCTCGAGTTGGTGCGAACTGTTACTAAGTTTGAAGCTGGGTTAGGGTAAATTCGAACTTCATCAGTAATTAGTTCGCTAATTGAACTTGGATTAATATAGCTAATTGCAATTGCCTCTGGGGATATTTGAACAGGTAAAGAGTCAATCGAAGATCCATCATAAATGAATAACTCTCCGTAACTTGAATAATCTGTGGTGGTTGTAAAATATACATCATTCAGAAAGTCATGGGTTCCTGCAGCAATTGTACTATTTGCAACAATTGAAAATGGACCAGAAACTGTTGAAGATTCAACTTTATAATTAAATAGTTCAACTCCTAAACCACTCTTGTAAGTTAATTCAGCTCCTGTTTCTGTATTTTCAAAGGTTAAAACAGTAATTCCCATATTGTCAATGACTGTTTTTGATGTTTGTGCTGTAGACGGATCGTATTCAATTAAATTCCCATTGTTACAAGCGATATATAATTTATTGTTTATTTGTCGTATTGCTCTAATATCCGTTGCAGCTGTATCTAAATTTATTTCTCTTACAAAAGATTGATTTACCATATCGATTACGCCAATTTTTCCTAGAGTATCCTTAAATACCAAGTAAGGAGGGTACTGATCTACAACTCCTTTTTGATTATAAACAACGTACAGGGAATCTCCTATTACTTCTCCGCCATAAACGGTTTGAGCAATGTCAGCGTCCGTTATTGAGAATTCAACAGTTAAATTCGCTTCATTGTAAACAGTCAGATAATCTCCTGTCCCAAAGTTTTTTCCAGCGATGATATAATCACCTGATTTCGATATTGATTTAACGGAATTAAACTGAACTGCATGTGTTCGTTGGTGTGAAAATAAATCATATCTAATAATAGAATCTGAAGCACCAACAAAAGCAACTTCGGAGCCGAGAGGAATTTCAACATCACTTACACTTTCAACTTTAATGGTGTCGAATGTTGTGTAATCTTGAGTTGTTAAATTATACGCACCAATTGTTGCGTAATCAGAACTTGGTGGAGTGAATTCGAATAATCCTCCATTTGCAACAATTACTTCTTTGCTGTTTAATTGTGCTTGAGCGAAATTAACTGCAAATACAGCAGCCATTAAGTAAATTTTTTTCATCCTTTTTTTTTAATTGTTTAGTAAAAAAGAATAAAAACGAAAGAATAAAAAACACCATAAAGGTGAATTAGATCTTAGCTTTTATCCCGAAAGCAAAAATTTCGCATTTATGGCAGGTCTTCTGACTTACTCAACTTTTTCATGCCTTCCCATTACGATAGCTATCGAAACAGTGGCTTAATTAGAAAAAGCTTTATTGAGCTTACAGCTACGGGAATAGTTCAAGATTTACACTTGATTCCCTTTTAATTCTACAGAGTAGAAACCAACAAAGCGACGCAAACTTACAATGAATATTTTTAACGAAATGTTATTCCGTCTAGTTTTTTCAAATAATCTATGTAGATGGAGCTTAAAGAAAGTTGACGATTATTCAAAACAGCTTGATCGAAAGCGTATTTATCCATTTTCAGAACGTAGTTTCAGATTAAAAATATAACGTTGGTCATTTAAACTTTCTTCATTTAAGAACTTCTGTCACTTCTTTTCTACTAAAACTCGCCTTCAAAAATAAGACAATCAAAACCTGCAAAATAATCAGTAGGTAATGCAAAATCATAATCTGTGACATAGTGTCAACAATTTCAAATCCATCATTTAGCGTATAATAAAATACAAATGAGGCACCTAAACCAACTAAATAACCCAATTGTTTGTTGAAATCAATTTTGCCTAAAAGTTCTTTTTCGCTGGCAACTAATGTTTCGGCGCGAACCAAATATCCACCAAATGTAAAAGTAAACTGATATCCGATGTAAATAAGAAGTGCAGAAACGAGAGATAGTTCCCAAAAGATGAATATCAATAAAGTGATTAACATCATTATTTCTACCATTAGTGAGATATAATAAAAGCTCTTTATATTGAGTAATTTTTCGTAAAACTTAGCGATAATTAACATGCCAACTGCCAGGAAAAGTCCTCCAATTGAATATACTAAGGGATCTAATGGTCCATAAATAGTGAATAGCATCCCAATGGAAAGACCTGTGAAAGATGAGTTTAGTAGTTTATAGTTTAAAAATTTGCTATTGTTTAACTTCAGCATGCAACTAGTTTTCTAGAATAAGACAATTGTGTTAAAGGGCAAATATAACTTTTATACATTTCTTTTTATCTTTGCAGAGAAAATTGCAAATATGAAATACATCTTCCCATTTGTTTTATTATTAATTAGTGCAATAGGATTTACACAAACCAGTCACCAATTTCAGGTAATCAAGTCTGGTGTTGTTGATTTTAAAGCGATAAATAACTCGTGGTATGCTTCTGTTCAAAACATGGAAATGCCATCACCAGAGGGGGACTCTGACAAAGCTAAGTTATTACGTTTAAAGAGAGATCTTGAACAAAAATACCCTCGAAAAAGAACAAGTAAATTAGAAACTAAAGCGTCTACTCCCGAAGTATTTGATATTTCAGGATTTGAAGGTAATGCTTATAATAACCGTGTTCCGAATGACAATTCAATGGCTATTTCGGATGCTGGAATATTAATGTCTTGTACAAATAACAGAGTATTTATATACAATACGGAAGCCGATACATTGATGGATACTGGGTTTCTGCAAGATTTTGTTATGCAATTTAATGTTACTGCGAGCAGATATGATCCAAAAATGATTTATGATCCAAATGAAGATAAATTTATTTTAACTTTTTTGGTCGGAACGAATCATGTAAATAGTAAAATTGCCGTTTGTTTTTCAACCTCTAATAATCCTATGGATGAATGGAATGTATACTTGCTTCCAGGAGATCCATTACTATCAGATCATTGGACAGACTATCCTGCAATAGCATTGTCAGAAGATGAGTTTTTTGTTACAGGAAATTTATTAGCGGATAATCAAAGTTGGCAAACGGGGTTCTTCCAATCGATTATTTGGCAAATAGATAAGCATTCGGGTTATGCTGGAAATTCGGCATTAACTTCGCAATTGTGGACAGATATATATGATGATTCTATAAAGGTTAGAAATATTCATCCAGTTCGTGGAGCGCGAAAACTATATGGGCCAAATCAATATTTTCTCTCTAACAAGAACTTCTCGGCAGAAAGTGACACAGTCTACTTGCTTGAAATAACAAACAAAATCTCTTCTTCTGAACAATTGAACCAAACACTTTTAAGTACACCGGATCATTATTTTATGAGTCCAAGCGGAAGGCAATCTATTGCTAAATTATTGGCGACTAATGATTCTCGAATGCTAGGAGCGATTAGAGATGATAGTTGGATTCAATATGTGCACAATTCAATGGATACTGCTACAGGTAACGCGGCAGTTTATCACGGAACAATCGATAATTTTGAATCTACACCTCTTGTTTCGGGAGTTATTTTATCTGATTCTATTAAAGATTATGGCTATCCAAACATTGCTGCTACAGGTATTGATCCGGATGACAAAGAATGTGTAATAGCATTCAATTACACTTCTCCAATCGACTCTGCGGGAGTTGGATGTTATTATATGGATACAAATGAAGTTTATTCAGGTTTTAACTTAATTAAATTAGGTGAAGCTCCAATCAACACATTTGTTGATTCGTTGGATAGGTGGGGAGATTATTTTGCAATTCAAAGACAATATAATAGCCCATGCAATGTTTGGACAGCTGGCATGTATGGTAAACAAGGAGGGAATGGTACCTGGATAGGAAGAGTTGCAGTAGAAGAGTTTTGCAGAATACCCATGCCAATTGAAGATACGTTAAATCCTGCGTTTAGTGGTGGAGCTATATTTCCTAACCCTTCAGTGGATTGGGTAACTTTTGATTTTGAATTGGATGAATCACTTTTTATCAAAGTAGAATTATTTGATACTAAAGGAGGATTAATCAAAGTACTATACGAGGATGTTGCACTTCAAGGAGAGAATAGATTAACATTTAATGGTTTTTACCTCAATCAAGGAATGTATATTTTAAGAATATTGAACAACGATAAAGTGCTGTTTACCGAAAAACTGATAAAGCAATAAATCATTTCTTTTTTTAAGTTAATTAGTAAGCGGAATGATAAAATGGATGTCCTTAATATTAATTGTTGTTTCTCTATCCAGTTGTCTTACTCTATCCTTGGGTAGCCCTGCTCCCGTTAGTCCAATTCAACCTGCAGTTGGACATTATTCCAATGGTCAATTAAGATTTAAAGGAGAATATTATAATGGATACAGACATGGTACGTGGACAGATTGGAACGGAAATGGCGACACAATATCTATTGTAAATTACGACCGAGGGGAATTATCAGGATCTTTTAAAGTTTGGGAATTGGAAAAGAGCTACGAAGGTAACTCAGAATCTACTGCGGACTACGCAAAAGATTATGGAGAAATTATTATTAAAGAAGGTTATTACTTAGATGGTAATTTTAATGGAGGCTTTAAAGTAAGTTATAGTTCCGGTAGATTAAAGGAGTCTGGAGGCTATAATAAAGGAAGAAAAGATGGGGAATGGACAAAACTTAATTCAACAGGAGATACGCTACATATAATTAATTATAGTTTAGGAGACAGGAAAGGACCTTTTACTGTTTGGAGTTACTATTCTCATGAAATGTTAAATGACACAACCCACAATGGTTTTAAGATAAAGCATCAAGGTATTTATAAATTCAATAGGCTAAATGGGAACTATGCAGAGTCTTATCCTAATGGTAAGGTAAAATGCGCTGGAGCATACATTGAGGATAATAGAGAAGGAGATTGGACTTGGTACTTTGAAACGGGAATAATAAAAGAAACAGCCGTTTATAAATTAGGCCAGCTCATTAGTATTGAAAAGTTTGAAGAGACTAATGGTAATTGAACTTTGTTTTTGAATAGAAAACCCTTTGCTATTAAAATTTGGTTCATATTTTTTTTAGGAACAACCTTAATTAAAAACGCTTGCCCTTTCTTGAATTCAAAATTTCAGGATTGATTTCTATACCTCCAATTTTGTAGTTTATCTTCACTTTTTCACCATTAATTCGAATTAAACCGCTACAAGGCATGTTTTTGTAGGTCAGATTAGGGCTCTTTGTATGAATGGTTATTTCGCTCCATAGGCTTACGTATCAATAGGTTTGTCTGGTTTTTATCTGGCTCCCAAGTATAAGTAATTCAAAAATGATTGTGAATATGTATTGTTTCATGCTATTGACATTTACCCGTTTTTATTGAATTTTTACAGTGTAATCGAGCTCACATACAGATAATGAAACAAGAAAACAATAATATTGGTCTTTTCTCTTTAAGGATATTTTTGCTGCCAGGAGAGCAAACGACCCTTCATATCTACGAGCCCAGGTATTTGCAATTAATTACGGAGTGCATCTCAAATGAAGTTGAATTCGGAATTCCCTATCAAGGAAAAACAACCTTAACTGAATTTGGATCTTTGGTGTCTGTTAAGCAAGTACTAAAGAATTATGATAATGGGGAGTTAGATATTTTAGTAGAATGTAAACAAAATTTCAAACTAAATCATTACGAAGGACAAACCGAAGGGAAATTATACCCAGCCGGTACAATAACACTATTACGGTCTATTGAGCATCCACTGAATAACGAATTGATTGATAATATAGGTAAGTATTTGCAGCTATTGCATGGAGACAGTTTTAACGATGACCTGCATGAGATGTTAGGTATAAAAAACATTGTCAAAATGCTTAATCTAAAAGACGATGAAAAATTACGTTTTATGAAGATAACTGATGAGCAAAGGCAAAATGATTTTTTATTGAGAAAGACTCGTTATATGACCATTTTACTAGAACAAGAAAGAAAAGTTGATCAAAACTTCTACCTCAACTAGACTCGTTTAACACATCTTCAATACAATCCCAAACTATCTTTGCAGTATTGTTCCAAGAAAAATGAAGCGCCCTTTTTTTCCCAAGCTGAACAAACTTCTCATATTTCTCTTCATCTAGTAATTCTTCCATGCCATTAGAAATAGAATTTACTGAAAAGGGGTCTACTAAAATGGCAGCATTTCCAGCTATTTCAGGCATGCAGGTAACATTACTTGTAATAACGGGAACTTCACATTTCATTGCTTCAATAATTGGAATTCCAAAACCTTCAAAATAGGATACGTATACTAAGCCGCTAGAACTACCAATAACCTGGTTTAAGTCAGTTGAAATTAATCGCCCCGTAAACAGAATGTCTTTTTTAGCGCTTAAATTTTTAAGGGTTGATTCAAACTTAGTTTTTTTCCAAATTTTTTCACCAACAATCAGCATTTTAAAATCGGAATTTGTATTTTTTTTAAATTGATTAAATGCCAGAAGCATTCTTTCTATATTTTTCCTAGCATGAAGTGCTCCGACATATACAAAATAAGGTCTCCCCTCTGAAAACTTCAATTGCGTAGATTTAATGGTAGGAATATCTGATGGACTAAAGCTATTACTCACGCCATTATAGGCCACCTCAATTTTATTCAAGGAAATAGCATATTTAGAGCTAATATCTTTTTTTGAGAATTCAGACACCGTAATAATTCGAGTCGCTTTTCGAGCAAATAAAGGGAAATACTTTTTATAGTACTTCATATTTGGTTTCGGTAAGTCTTCTGGATAATGCTCAAAGTTCAAATCGTGTATAACCGCAATTTGTGGGATAGAAGTTTTTAGACTTAAGAATCCATCTGGCGATAAAAAGATATCAGCACCTATTTTTTTTAAAGCCCGAGTTATTGAATGGTTAAACCAAATTTTAAATAGAATAGGATGCCTAGCTGGCGGACCTATTATGATTGGAGTAGCATTTTTTGCAAAAATAAATGAAGGGTCAAATTTCCTATCGAATAAAAAATAAAACTCGTGTTCAGGATGTTCTAAAACAATTATTTTGAGTGTTTCCCGCGTGAACCAACCAATTCCATCGAGTTTATTTTTTAATAAAAGGCGAGTATTTACGGCTATTTTCAATGAAAAAGAATTTATCTGCTACAAATTTATTATTTTAACATCAGGAAAACCAAACAAATATCTGAATATACTGAAAGTCCTTAAAACAATATTGGTAGAAGACGAAGAAACAAGCAGGGAAACCCTCCGGAATTACATAAATAAATATTGTGAAAATGTTGAAATAATCGACGAGTGCTCCAATATAAAAGAAGGGAAAAAAGCGATTGAAGAAATGGCGCCTGATTTAGTTTTTTTGGATGTTGAAATGCCTTTTGGAAACGCTTTTGATTTACTAGAGCAATTGGAGGTTATAAATTTTGAAACAGTTTTTGTTACTGCTTATAGTCAGTATGCTTTAAAAGCATTGAATTATAGTGCTTCTTATTATATTTTGAAACCAATTGACATTGATGAGCTTGAATCTTCAATAAAAAAGGTAAGGGAAAATATTGAAATGAAGAATGAAGATGATTTTACACTACAGACTAAAGTCTTACTTGAAAACTTTAAGCATTCCCAAAATAAAGATAAGAAAGTAGTTTTGCCAGTTCTTGACGGTTTTGAAGTGGTGCAAGTAAATGATATTATTAGGTGTGTAGCCAATGATAATTTCACAGATTTTCACTTGTTGGATGGTTCTAAAAAGGTAATATGCAGGACGTTAAAGTTTTACGACGATGTCTTGAATGATTCTGGTTTTATACGCGTGCACCGATCACATTTGATAAATGTACAATACGTTAAGAGCTATAAAAAAGGGAAAGGGGGAGTAGTCATTATGTCTGATGATTCTCATGTCGACGTTTCTGCATCAAAAAAACAGAATTTATTGAATTATTTTAGTTGAATCAGTACCTTTGCATTCGATGCAAATAGTAGATTCATTAGCTGATCCCATACTTAATCCAACGCTCATCATAGGTGAGTTCGAATGGAGAGAACCTATCACAACCTTAACGGATTCGCTAACCGCATGCGTTTTTATTTTTGCTTTTATTGTGTTCGCTCGTTACAAAGGGAAAAAGTCGGAGAGCTTTATATATTTCAAAGCTTTTTTTCTATGTTTTGCTATAGGAATGCTTTGTGCAGCGTGGTTTGGGCACGGCTTAGCAGCTTATGTTACCCCGAGGTGGAAAGCTATTGGTTGGGTAATTAATTCAACAGCAAACCTCTTTTTAGGATTGGCAACTCTTAAGGAAATAACACCTTTAATAAAGCCACATATAAGCCGATTGATAAAAATTATTTTCATATCACAAGTTTCCATTTTCATTCTCTTTATGCTTATTCCAAGCACTAGTTTTTTTGGGTTAGCTCAACTTTGTTCTGTAGTATCATTGATAGGTATGATGTTGCCGATGCATATCTTTAATTTTTCTAAAACGAAGTCTTCAGGCAGCAAACTTTTTATAATCGCTATTGGAATGGGAGTGTTACCAGGGATTATATTTAATGCGCAATTAAGCATTAATCGTTGGTTTAATTACCATGATATTAGCCATGTTGTGATGGCAACTATTTTCTTTGTTCTATTTTTAGCTGCGCGTAAGTTTTCTTTTTTAAAACAGCATAATTAAATTTTATGCCCTCGATTATCTTCGAATCATTAGTAAATCATTAATTTTGTGCAAAATTATTTGTTATGGGATATCTTCCGTATATAATTGTTCTTGGAGTAGTAATCGTTATTGGAGCTCTTGTTTTAGAATCGACTGTTGCTAAAAGGAAAAAGTTAAAAATTTATCGACTTTCTGATAGTGTTGTAAATTTATCTTGTGGCATGATGGAAAGAGTTTTTGATTTTTTCTTGTCCGTATTAATTCTTTTTGGTTTCCATTTTATTTGGGCAAACTATGCTCCATACCAAATTCCAACCAATATCGGAACCTGGTTAATTGCGCTTCTAGTTTTTGATTGTATAGCTTACTGGTTTCATCGACTTAGTCATGAGATTAATTTTTTATGGGCAGCTCATATTGTGCATCATCAAAGTGAAGAGCTCAATTTAACTACGGTTTTTAGAGCGTCATTTTTTGCCGTCATATTTAGAGCTTTCTTTTTTGTTTGGATGGCACTAGCTGGTTTTGATGCATTTACAATTGCTACTTGCTCATTAACTCTTGGCTTATTTCAATTGTTTACGCATTCTAGAGTTATTGGGAAATTGGGAGTTTTTGAAAAATTTCTTACAACGCCATCGCACCACCGAGTGCATCATGCTAGAAATGATAAGTATATGGATCATAACTATAGCCATATATTTATTGTTTGGGATAGACTATTTGGAACCTTTATTGTGGAGGACGAAGAGCCTGATTATGGAATAACTACTGGTTTTGAAAGTGCAAATGCATATAATGCTGCTTTTTCATATTGGCGTAATTTATTTACAAGGGCGAGTAGGACAAAAAAACTTAAAGATAAAATTAAAGTATTTATCAAAGGCCCGGCATGGACACCGAATGATGTTCCACATTTACCTAATGAATATAAAACAGACGAGGAGGGTAAAAGGCTCCACCACAAGATGCCTGTCGGTTTTGAGCTGGGAGCGTATGTTCTATTGAACGTTGCAATTACTTTTGGTGCTTTTGTAGCGCTAATGTTATTATACAAGGTAAAGCTAGATAATCTTACTGGCCTATCTAATATGGGTGAAGCACAAGAAACATTGGCAAATTTGTTTTTTACTCCGCAAGTATTAGCTTTGGTTGGTGTAATTTTAATTTCAATTTTTGCTCATGCTCGTATGTTAGAACAAACGAAGTCTTCGGTATATATTGATGCATTTCGGCTGATTACAGTTGGTGCTTTAATTTTTACAGCGTTTAATTCAACTCCATATTCAATTTGGCTAACACCATTAACCTTTAGCTTATGTGGTTTAATGTTTTTGTGGTTAATCAAACTGGGAATTCAAAGAACTCTTAAAATTTCGTAGCTCCTTGGTGTTTGTTTTTAAACGAATATTGTAGATATAATTCGTTTGTTCCGGCAGAATAGTTTTTAATGTTGCTGCTTGTAAAGTCATGCGCATAACCTATAACAAAACGATCTCTTTCTAGACCAACCATTAAAACGGCAGCGCCACTGTTTCTATATGAAAACCCTAGCCATACATTTTCACGGTAAAAGAAACGCGCATTTAAGTCAATTTCTGTAGGTGCCGGTCCAACAGTTTTTATTAAGAAAGAGGGTTCAATTTTATAGCCAGGAGCCATTTTTATTATTATGCCTCCCGAACCGTAAATATGATTTACTTGTCTGTTTTGAATAAGGTTTTCTCCAAAACTATATTTAGCTTGTAGTAATTGATTCGCAGAAGCTCCAATAAATAGATTTTTAGTAAAGTAAAAGATACCTGCAGAAGCATCTGGAGTGAATGATTTTTGCTTCACTCCAAGTAAGGTTTCGTCCGAATAGTCATTTACAATAAAAATAGTTGCATCAACAGTAGTCTGGGATAAAATCGCCGAAACTCCAAATGATAATTTTCCGTCTTCATTCGTTTTAAGATGGTATGCGTAGGAGCCTTTCAGTCTCATATTTTTAAAAGCTCCATTTACATCATTGAAAAGTTGGGTCCCAAAAGCCGTTTTTTGTTTCTTACCTAGCCTGCCATTAAAGCTAATAGACTGATTGACAGGAGCTCCTCGCATTCCTGCCCATTGTTGTCTAACAGATAAAGAAATTGGAGCCTCCGAATGTTGGCCTGCAGCAGCAGCGTTTACCATATATTGGTTTAACATATACTGGCTGTTAAACGTTAGTTGCTGTGCAGAAAAATTGCAGCCAACAATTAAAATGGATATGAATAATACAATTTTCATTTATCTAATAATTGCTACAGGTCCAGTATAGGTTTGTTCAGAAATAGTTACGATGTAAAAGTACCCACCAGTTGGCAAATCTTTTCCACTGATCTTGCCATCCCAGTCATTTTGATAAGCAGCGTTTTGATATAACATAGCCCCCCATCGATTATAAATTTCTACATTATTTTCCAAAGTAACATCTAAGCCTTCAATCAACCAAACATCATTTTTGCCATCACTGTTTGGCGAAAAAGCTGTAGGTATAATTAAGCAATTGCTACTTTCTGATGCTATAGCTATTGACTCTTTCTGAATGCAGCCTGCTGCATCTGTTATTTGTACGGAATAATTTCCCTCAAGCAAACTTTCAATAATGAGAGAGGTATCTCCTGTGCTCCAATCAATGGAATAAGG
>Ga0209630_10003889_pt1 | contig 13367 bp, 6 predicted proteins | sample COG_01_FD_184745 | JGI IMG/M metagenome (GOLD analysis project Ga0209630, IMG submission 184745) | Pelagic Microbial community sample from North Sea - COGITO 998_met_01 (SPAdes) (version 2) | ecosystem: Environmental > Aquatic > Marine > Neritic zone/Coastal water | place: Helgoland, sampling... | reverse complement strand
CTTCGTTTCCCTCCTCCTCCTTTCAGAAGAAGAAGAAGAAGACAAAAAAGAAGAAGAAAACCCAATGGTGGTCGTCGTCCCCTTCCTCCTCTCGCGCCTCCTCCTTTCGCCGCCTTTGCTGCGCGGAAGAAGCGTTCGAGCAGTCGTCGTCGCGCTCATCATCATCGTCATCATCTCATCAAAAATTTTGTCTCTCTCGCTCTTCTTCTCTTTTGTGTTAAGTTGAATTGAAAAAAGAAATCTGAAAAAAAAATTCTGAAACCCTAAAAAAGAGAAATTTTCTCGTCTCGGAAAGATTTTATCTCCTAGGTGCTTTCTCTCGTCATACCCCGCACCCTCTTTTCTTTTCTTTGATAGCGTACTGTGAGAGACTATCAGAGAGAGAGAGAGAGAGAAGGATGATGATGATGTCAACAACAACACACACAGCGACGAGGACAACGGGAACCTTTTTTAAACCCTTACGCGAGAGAAGCTGCTCCAGAGTGCACGCGACAACGACAACGACATCATCGTCTCACAATCAAACCTCGTCAAGAACGAAGAATTCCTCCTCCGACGAGGACGATGATGAAAAGATGATAAAGAAAAAACAACATTTCGTGGAACAACTCGGTCGAGGAGTCTCCGCGTTCGCGTTGGCGTCCGCGATGAGTTTATCACCAATTTCGATGGTTGATTCCGCGAACGCGTCTGAGATTGAGATTTTACAAACGCCCGCACCGACGAGCGGGTATATCGTCGACGACGCGGGAATCATGTCTCGAGCATCCGCAGGGTCGATCAACAAAACTCTGAAAGAACTGGAAGATCAAACCGGCTATCACTTGAACGTGATTACGGTTCGAAAATTGGTATTCGAACAAGACCCGTACGCGTTTGGGGATAAGGTTTTGGAAACCTGGTACCCGACGTTAGAGGAAGGGAACAATAAAGGGAACTTTTTGTTGGTGAAGACGGCGAAGGAGGCGGCGGTGGTTGGCGGACCGAAATTTTTGAAGGCGGTCGGCGACGACGTTTTGGAGTCGGTGTTGAGCAAGAACGTGCCGATTAACCTCGAGTACGAGAAATTTAACGAAGCGTTGACGTCGAGTGTGGATAGAATTGCGGCGGTGTTGGAGGGGAAACCGGATCCGGGGCCTCCGGCGAAGTTTGAGAAGGACAACAGCAGAACGTTCAAAACGAAGGAAGAAACCGGCGCGAAGAGAGAGGTTTTCTCGAACGTCGTCGTCGGTTTGTTGGTGATTTCGTTCGTGGTGCCGATGTTACAGTACTTTGGTTACGTAACCGGGGATCCGGATTTCGATGATTAATAATAATGTACTATTATTATTATTATTATTATTATTTAAATCGTCGGCGGATTTTATCTTCCCAACTCTAAAAAACGCGTGTGTTACTTTATATAATATAACAAAACAAAAACAATCTACTACATAAATATATATAAATGCTACCGGTACTTATCGTCGTCGTCGCACCACGTTGCGATGTCGTATTCTAAGCCTAATGCGTCTAATTTCCCCTGGTACTTTTCCGCGAGGGACGTACTCAGCGCTCTCGCGCTTTCCTCTTCTTCGAGCATCTTGCACCACTTTTTGCGATACTTTTCGTTTGGATCGGTCCTCGACAGCGGCTTTCCGGTATCGGCTTCAATCTTCGCCACGCATAAATCGAAAGCGCGTCGTTTTGGTTCTTCTTTTCCTTTTTCCTCTTCTTTTTCTGCCATTACTTCGGCTTCTGCTTCTGCTTCTTCATCGAATATGAAAGAGAAAATTTCTTCCGCCTTGCGCTCGGGTTCGCGAATAAAATCTTCCATGCGCAACGGGTACAAAGCATCTTTACCTAGCGCTTTCGCATCTCTCTGCGCCGTCTCGTGGAGCTTTACGTAATTGTCCAATAATTCTACAATCGTGACTCGTCCGTTTAGTTCTTTCATCGCGTTCAGCGCCATCGCGTTCGCTATTGGATGCCTCGTCACGTACACGTGTTTCGTCGTTTTCATCCCAACTCTTTTATACAACGCGCGCAGGAAAGTGCCGATGATGGCGTTTGGCGGCGATTTTTCGACAACGAAAGCGATATCAGACTCTTCCTTCTCGTCTCCTTTATCTTTGAACCCCCAATACTGTCCAAAACTATTCATCAATTTCACCCCGTTTTCGTCCGTATTTAACGCCGACCTTTCGGTCAAGTGATGCGCCTCGTTCAACGCATATCTCCCTAAACCGTTTCGCGAGAAGTCCCTCCCCGTTCGCATCGCCTGATACTCCTCCCCAACTCCAAACTTCGGATACACATCCTGCACGAAAATGCCTTCCGCGTGATCCGAAACCTTCCGACTCGCAAACGCTCCAATCTTCTCGTGCGCGCTCACGCACGACCACGCGATGGACGTGCCGCCTCGGTGAGGTCCGCCGATTAAAACCGCAGTCGTTTGCATCTTCCCCAATTTCTCTCGCCACTCAGTTAGAGTTAAATGTAGTCTGCGATGGCCGATAAAAATCGCCGATCCGTACCGAGAATACGCCGCAAACCATCCAAAAACCATAAGCCCGTACAGGACGAAAAGAGGAAGAAAACTTCTCCAACGGCTCTCAACGACGGCGTCGGGTTTGTCGTCGAATTTTGTGTCTTCCTCCTTCTGTTTCCTTTTCTCGTTATTGTTGTTCTTCTCGTTCGTCTTCTTCGCTGAGGCGTCGTCGTTTGCCGGGGCGTTTTTCGCGTCGTCTTTGGAGGAGAAGTTTACGGAAGCGTCAACCTTTTTTGTGTCCTTTCGCCGTCGTCGTCGTCGCATCATCATCATTTGGAAGTCGTTTTTTGTGTGTTTAATAACTATACTATATCGCTTTAAAAGCTTCTCAAAGAAAGTATTTTCGTCGATCTGATGATTCTCAATATTTAGACCCGTGATGTGGCCAACTCTTTACGCGTTGTTGTTGTTGTTGTTGTGTAAAGAGTTTGTAAAATCGAACGGATGTGTTGCGGAAAAAAAGTGCCTACTTTTGAAGTTTCATTCAACTCTTTATTACTAAAAACTAGTTGTTTCCTAAATATTCAAACACCAAAGTGGTGGCTTTTTTACTCTCCGCGTCGTCAAAACTATGACGACGAGCTTCTTCTTTTAATTCTGCCGCTCGTATTTCTGTTTCTTCGTCGTCGTCGTCGTCTCGCGTGTTTTTTTTGTATTCGTATCCCGGGAACTCTCTCCAAACGAACGGTACTTTCGCTTTCAATCGAAACCGTTCTTTTTCCTTCACGAACGCGAGCTTCTCGCACGCCTCGGTCGGTATCGCCGCCGCGTATGCGTCGTCAAAACAGGTCACGCGTAATTCTCCTTTCACTTTCAAATGTTCCGAACTTCTCTCGAAGAGGTGTTCTAACAAGCGCTCGTTGGCTATTCTCGTAGGCGCGAGCGACGCCATGGCTCCGAACCCGCAATCCGGGAAATTGAAATACACCCGGTCCATTTTTTTCTTCTTATTACTATTGCTACTATTACTCTCGAACAAACCAGCGCCTACATCTTCGTCAAACCTCTTCGACACGTCCACGCCGTGCGCGACTCGCGCTCCGGAATCGAGCAAACACTCCACCAAATCTTTCGTTTTCTCGTCCACGTTCTTTTCCAACCCGGTGCACACTAAATTCCCTCCGTCACCGTTTGCTATCGTGACCAACGCCACGCTGAAGCTAAAATCTCCGTCTCCGAATACTAACGCGTGCATTGCTCCGTCGTGCGGTTCTTTCGCCTCGTTCATATCTCTCTGTTTTTGCTTTTTTTTCTTCCACTCGGACAGTTTTCCATTCGTCGTCAACGTGGTGTTCGTCTCCCCTGCAAAATTCCCGAACTCTTTCGACGGTCGTTTCCTCTCCCTCCGTTTCAAAGCTTCGGATTGTTTCGTCCCGTTGACTTTGTGCAGCGTGTTCAGGATCCGCGCCGCTCGGCCTTTCTTCGCCATATTCTTTTCCCCGAGAAGAAGTCCGTCTTTAGAACGACCGGTGGGGCAAACAACGCCAAAAGCACGAGACACAAATGGAGAAACGACGAGCTCGGAGAAAAAAACACGAAAAGGAAAAGCGCAGAAAGAACCGCAGATGTGGTGCAACACCCGCACGGAACAAAAAGATACAGAATGGCGAAGATCCTCCACAGTTGTTCGTTTCTTCGTCTGTTTCTTTGTTGTTGCGAGTTGTCTCGCATCGTCGTCGTTGTCTCCCGCCGCATAAAGAAAGGCTTTGTATCTCTGATATAAAGCTTTCGTCGTCGGTGTATTTTTAATCCGAGACAAGAGACAAAAAGCTGCTTTTTCTCCCTCCTTCTCTGGAGCGCATTTGCTGAAAAAGCACTTACCTCAAAAAGAGCACGAACACACACCATTTTTTGCGAGAAAAGAAGGTGTTTCGCGTGTTGTTAAATTCTGCCTAAAAAACAAAGGACGACGGCATAAAAAAGTGACCTCTCTCGAGATAACACAAACAAAAAAGGAATACTACTACTACTCTCTGTCTATGTTTTCATCTTTCCCGACGACGAGGCATTCTTTCTCGGAGAATAAGAACGCCACGACGACCACGAAAGAGCAGCAGCAACAAAAAGGGGACGATTTTAACGCCTACGGCGCGTTCAGTTGGTCTTCGATGATAGCATCGCGTTCTTCTTCTTCTTCTGGGGGTCTTTTGAAGAGTGAAAATCACGACGAGGTCGACGGGGAAGCGCAACACCAAAATGTACCGTCGTCCGCATCGCCGAGCGCGAAGAAGAAGTCGAACAACAACAACAACAACGCGTCGTCGTCGAGAGCACGAGGAGCAAAAACGACAACTTCACAGTCTTCTTTATTGAGGAACAACAGTTTAACGAAATCCCCGCGTTCACCGAAAGACCCGTTCGATGAAGAAACGTACACGTTCAAAGAGGAAGCGCTTTTTCCCGTCAGCGAGAGGATCAACGAGTGCTTACGATTGGTCGCGGAAGGCGACGCGCCGTGGGAGACGCCGAAAGTCACGGCGATATGTTTAGCCTCCAACGAAGACGTGGTCTCAGAGAAGCAACCGGTAGGGACGAATAAGTATCGACGGAAAGCAGGGACGATTATCATTAACGAGGATTTCATGGAGCAAGGGTATAACGGAGGGAAGACGACGAGCGGGAAGGCGAGGACGGGGGATTGCATCGTGACCAAAGGCGGGGGGTTACCTGGGGTGGAACATTTAGTGCATTGCGTGGTGCCGAGATACGTGGCGAGGTATAAGACAGCCGCGGAGACCGCGTTGGTGCACTGTTATCGAAACGCGCTGAGCATGTGCATAGAAGATGAAGTCGGATCCAGGAACGTCGGGTTGACCTTGTTGCATAGGGACGAGAGGAAGTGTTACCCGAGGAGAGAAGGCGCGGAGGTGTTGGCGAGAACGGTGAGGAGGTTTTTGGAGAAATGGGTGCATAAATTCGAAAGCGTGGTGATTTTATTTCCCGACGAGGAGACGAAAGCGTATTACGAGAAGGAGGTGTTGCCGATCTACTTTCCGAGGAACTTGATCGAGTTGCAGCGGAGTCGAGAGGAGGCGATGGAGTGCGACGAAAACGGGGAGAGGGTGATTGTCGGGAGAACGATTTTGATCGACGCGTTTCCGAGTCGACACGATTCTAGGGATAGTCGTGATGATGATGATGATGATGTCGATGGTGGCTTTGAAGGAGAACAGGCGGCGACGATGGGGAGTCGATCGGAGTCGATGGACAATAACGGAGCAATGAGCGAAGACTCGAGCGTCGGCGAAGACGAAGATCTCGGGACGAATACCGAAAAAAGTACCAATCCTACAACTTTGCAACCACAACAACAGGAAGGGAGAAAGAGCGTAGAGATAACGATAGGTTACAAAGGCGGGCGACGCTGGCAGCACGGGAAAGGCTTGTTGAAATCCGATAAACACTCCCTCTCGAACAAGTCCATGAACAACTTATCGGAAGTGTTGAACGTGCCTCTCGGCGTGACCATCGCGACGCCAGCGACGGGTGCGACGTTTATATCGCAACATGAAACACCAGAAGAACGCAGAGCGCGAGTAGTGTCGATAAGTCAAGGTAACATCGAACCGTGGTTGTTGTTAAACGAGGCAACGAAATTGAACGCGAATTTCGACAAGTGCTTGTCCTCGGTCGAAGATACGACGACTTTAGAAAACGAAGAGATTGAGTATGCGAAACTGTTACGCGTCGCTTCGCACTCTCTCGATCAACTCAACGTGCTCGAATCTGCCACCAGAGCGGTGACAGTAGAAAAGCACGCCGACTTTGCCGGTAGGCGGATCATCACCATTGTCGGCGCGTTTGCCGAGCGAATGCTTCGCGAAGGCGAAGGCGATTTGTTAGCCATGTCGCTTGCAAATAACGTCGTCAACGCGTCGCAAGAAGGCGCTGCGTCTGGTTTTATCATCATCTACCACCACACGGGACAAAATAGCGATTCATTGACGTCCGAGCAGTTTGAAATGCTTTTATCCAAAGCGTTAGGACCGGCGCATTGCCAAGCGCAATTGAAAGCGTTATACGTGGTCCATCCGGGGACGAAAATGAAAGCGCAGTGCTGGTGGTCGAGCTTGGGTATCAATCGAAACGACGGCGCGTGCGCAGCTCTAGGCAAAGCCGTATATGTGAACACGTTGGAAGAATTGAACGCGTACGTGAGAGTGCAAGGAGGCGAGGAATTGGATGTTCCTGCGCACGTGAAGGATTTTGACGCAAACGTCGCGGCGAAAGGATCGTGGTACTAACCCGAAGAATGTAAAAGAATATAATAACATGCTGTAATATTATTTCATGCGCATACGTATATACAACGAAAAGCGAGAACTGTGCTACTGTATGCTTCTCTCTAAATGTATCTCTCTTTTCGTCCTATACTCTTTCTAGACTTCCTACCTCGTGCCAAATTAATAATAGCCCCTCGCGTTTGCCGCCGTCTTGTATTGGATGCATTTGGTGCTCAAAGATTGAACTCTCTCCCAAATTTTCTCCTTGTCTGCCTCGGCTACTTTGTCGCCAAACATTTGCCTAAACTTATCTGGGTGCCAAAACTTCAGCGCCACGTTCACTTTCATTTTCCTCTCGTTCGCGTCGTCCATGACGTTGAAGAGAAAAATGTTCGATTCCGGCGGCCACGGTATCGAACCGTACCTCATGGAGTTTTCGTTCGCGTCCTTCATGGATTCCAACGCTTTTCTGTGCTCCTCGTACTCCCACTTCTTCGCCGTCGCTTTGGTGTACATTATCGATTTTTGCTTCGATTCTGCGGCTAATTGTTGTCGTCTTCTCTGGTGCTCTTTATCTTGCAACTTTTCATCTTGGATTTCCTCCTTGGACTTTTTCAAAAAATGTCGCTCGGCGTCGCCTTTCGGCGCTCGCGCTCGAACTCTTTTCGCCTTGGCGGCTTCCTCGCGTTCTTTCTCCATTCGTTGACGCTCGAGTTCCGCTTCTCGCATTTTTTTCACTCTCGCTTCATTTTCTGCGACGACTCGCGCGGCTTCTCGGTCTTCCTCGGTTTCTACGTTTTCGTTTTTACTTTCAAACTTCTCCGGCGTGGCATCCTCGGAAGAAGAGTCGTCGTCCTCGAGAACAACTTTCCTTTGCGAGGATTTCTTCTCGGGCGAAGGTTTCTTGTTTGGCGTCGCCGCCGATGCCGGCGCTTTCCTCTTGAACGTTTTTTCGTTGTTTTCGTCGTTGTTGTTGCCGCCGTAAAAAGAATCCGTCGAAGTTCGTTCCGGTTTCGGAAACTTCTTGTTTTCTTCAAAATCTGCGACAGGCGGCGTTTCTTCTTCGTCGCCGGCTACTCTGCTTTTGTGTTTCTTCTTCGCGCTTCCACCACCAGAACCACCCGGCGTCGAGCGCGAAACATCTTTCCTCGATTGTTTCAACTCTTCCACTTCTCTTTCCAAGTTCCCAATTAACTCCTCTTTCTCCGCTCGTAACTTTTCCACCTCTCTTTGCTTCTCCTCCACCACCTCTCTCTCCCTCTCCACTCTCATCTTCAACTCCTTATTCTCCTCAATCTTCGCGTTCAACCGAGACCGCTCCACGTTCATCGCCATCCTCTCCGTCTCCATCGCCTCTTTTTCCGTCGCTAGATCTTTCTTCTCTTTCGCGTACATTCTTCTTTCATCTTCGATTTGCTCCTGCAACGCCTTCCCCGCCTTCTTGCTCGCTTTCATCTGTTCTCTCTCCTCCGCGTACTTTTCCGTCTTCATCCGAATCTCCTCCCGATACGACTCCAAAGTTTCCAGCTTTTGTACCAACTCTGTCTTCTTCTCTTGTACCTTCTCCTCTTTCTTCTCCTCCTGTTTCATCATCTTTTGTTTCTTCTCTTCCTCCTTGGCGCGTTCGCGTTCTTTCGCTTTCACCTCGCGCTCCTCCTCCTTCTTCTCCTTCAAAGCGCGCTTACTCTGACAGCACGAACACTTCCCTATGGAGGATAAAAATGTCGCTTTTTCGGCCGCTGGCGCTGATTTCATCGTCGTGATGAGTTTCAACAATCGGGTGCACTCTCTAGTGTCTCCTTTGCACAACAACAGTTCTCCCGCGCTCGTCGTCTTTCCTCCTCCTCCTTGGCCTCCTCCAAGCTGCAAAGTCAGTTTCCCTTCTCGGATCATTTTCCCGAAGACTTTCTTGATGTCCGTGAACGAAACGTCTCGGTAGTGCTTGTGTTTCTCGTTTTCGCTTCCAAATCGTAAGATGAATTCAGAGCTGGAGGTGATTGCGCACGCCTCGGCTTTTTGCATCCGCTCCAGTTCCTCTTCATCACCAGCGCGCTGCTCGGGAAAGATTGCATTTTTCAAAAGCAATCGGACGTGTTTAAACGCGTTCGAGGACGTCGTTCCCGTGAGTTGATCTTGTTTTCTCGCGTCCACGTTGAAACACCACAAAGCGGCGCCTTCAGCTGTTGATGCGTTTGCCATTCTTTCTTCTTATTAAATAACGCGCGCGTCAAAAGAACCGCCGGTAAGCGAGTGGTGGGTCGTGGTGTGATGTGTCGCTTTGAATGTTGTGTTGTTGTGACGAGGGAGAAGAAAATTTTGAATTTTTGAAATTTTTTTGTACGACTTTTTTGTTCATCTTTCTAGTATATTTGTCTCTCTATCTCGTACCAAAATAGTATCGATCTATTTCTACCTAGCATCTCAAAGTGTATTAGGAATGAACGGTGTTGTTACTATTAATATCAGCGTGAGGCGCAGCAGCACCACCGGGTCCAGGGTTTTTCTTTGGTTTCTCCGCGGTGAGACCGACTTGGTGCAAAAAGCCGCACTTATCTCCCCAGGAACATCCCGTCGCGGAGTTGAAAAAGGCGCACACGCCGCGAGGGTGACTCTTGGCCGCCGAGGTGACGACGCCGGCTCTCGCGTGCGATACAGCCGGCGCTCTCGTTGTCATCGTCGGAGGTGGTGGAGCAGCACCACCAGGTGGAGGCATGTTGAATCCTCCCGCGCTTGGTGGAGGACCGCCAGCTGGTCTGTTGAATTGGTTCAACAGCGCTTGGATGGCGGCTTGATTGAGCTGCGGCGCGGCGGATTGTTGTTGTTGAGGAGGAGGAGGAGGGGGTGGGAATTGCATGCCAGCTTGTGGAGGTTGGGTGTATATTGGCGGTCCTTGCTGCTGGTGCACTGGAGGCGGTGGTGGATGTTGGTACTGCATTTGTTGCGGTTGCGGCGGCGGCGGCGCCGGTTGGTGTTGCGGTTGCTGTTGCGCCGGCTCAACCGCAAGTTGAATCGGAATTTCGAGCATCTCGTCTTCGTTCGCCTTTTCTTTTGGCGCCTCGGCGGGCGAATCCGGAACTTCTTTTCTGTCTTTATACACCGCCGCCTTCTTTCTCGCAACGATTCCTGCGATTCTGTGCAACTCTCGCGAATCCTCGCCGCAAGCGATGTTGAGTTCGGGATCGCGCGGTATATCTTTCGGTATCTTCCAAGATGTCGTCGCTCGCATCTGCTCCATCTTCCGTTTTCTCGCTTTCGCCGCGGCGTTCCGTTCAGACTCTTCTTCTCGAGCTTTGCGTTTCAACGCGGCTTCGACGGATGCGTCAGAATCGTCATCCACGTCCATGCCGGCGCTCTTATCGTCGTACTTGATGAGCCAATCATTCGGATCGGGAACGTAAATCTTTCTCTGTTCGAGTTCGTCGCTGCTCGCCCACGTCAACGATTTCTTCTTCTTCGGTTTCGCTTTTCCATCCTCTGCGTCGCGTTCGCTCTTGTGCTTAAACTTGACTTCGTTTGGATCGTCGGAATACGGCAAGTGTGTCTCGAAATATGCCTTCTTCACTTTCTTTTCCTTTTTGGTTTGTAAGGCGAGGAGCGCAGAGGGTACGCCAATCTTCTTACTCGATTCTTTCGAAGCGGAGTTGTACAGCATGCTAGCGCTAACGCTACCAATCTTCGTCTGCTTTGGTTTCGTCGCATCAGTAGCGGCAGAGGCCACGGGTTCGCGAGCTTTCCTTTTCTTCAAAGTTTCCGTTGTCGTCGGCGTCGTAGTTCCCGCGGGCGCTATGATCGCCGGTCTCGAAACGACCGTTCGCGTTACTGTCGTAGTCGTGGTCTTGGTTTCTTTCTGCGTCACGTCTTTCTTCTGCTTCTTGATAACATCATCGATATCGTCCGCTTCCTTTAATTGCACTTTCGCTTTTTTCTTTTCCTTCTCTGTCGCCTTTTCAGCCTCTTTCTTCTCGCGTTCTAATTTTCGTTTCTTGTTCGCCGCCTCGGTTCGTTTTTCATTCTCCGAGCGCTCCAACTCTTCTAACGCTTTTTGCTTCCATCGTTCGAAGAGCTGGTCGGATAGTTTGGGTACTTTCTCTGCCGCTTCTTTCGATTCCGCCGCATTTTCGTCGTCGGCTTGAGGGACAAAGACGTATTTCTTTAATTTTTTCACACTTTTGCCCAAGCCGGTGCGCTCTAACGCCGCGGTGGTGACAGGAAGCATCTTCATGCATCGTAAAATTGATACTAGAACGTCTGAGGAATGTCTAGTCGCCGAATCGTTCAGCCACGCGGCTAATATATCCAACACTTCGCCATCAGTCTTTCCACCTACTACCGCGTTGAGGATATTTTTCTCCTTGGCGCCGACATCGGTGCGGAGGAGAGGCGATAACAAAACGACTCTTTTCTTGTCCGTATTCTTCACCACGCGAGCGTCTGAACACGATTTCATGAGTTCTGTGTATTGTAGTAGCGCGTCGATGGATTTAATGCCACCTTTCGAGTTTAATGTGCTCGCGAGAGACTCCGAAAAAAGGTCTCCAGTTTCTTCTCTTTTCACCGCCGACGCGGCAGGTTTGAAATCTTCATCATCTATTGAGCCGTTATTAGAAGCAGCTTCAGCACCCGATTTTTTACGTTCGTTGTCGCTATTGTCGTCGTCGTCGTCGTCGTCACCATCATCATCGTCTTTCTCTCCGTTTACGTTATTTTGAATGAACGCCGAAGCTTCGATGGCCGATTGACGCTTGCCTCTTTTCGGCGCCGCCTTCTCTTCCGCCTCTACCGCGGGAGCGGCAGAGGCGGAGATGCGCGGCGTAGAAGCGAAAATCTCCCGCACAACATTAACGCTAACGTTATGTTCGCTCGCGACGGCTTGGCAGTCCTCGTCCGAGGGCGGTGACAAAGAGTCATCTCTCTGTTGCGCCAACTTGACGAGTTTCTGTCGCACCATCAAAGGAACGTCGTTATCGTCGTCGTCGTCGTCGTCCGAGATGTCCTTTGGATTGGACATCGTTCGCGATTCGTCGCTTCTGAACACCGAAAAGAGCAACTACTGTGTCTCGTTTTGTTGAAGTCGCAAAGGTTTTTACGAGGAAGAAGAAGAAGAGGAAGACTTATTGCGCTGCTTCGAAACAACACCTCTCTCCTCTCGCGCAAACTCTTCTTCCTTCTCTCAACAAGGACACAACAAGGACAACAACTTTTGTTCTTAAATCTATTACTTTTACGTAGACAACTCCCCCAACAACACAACGAACGTTTATTATACGTATATATGCAACAACCGATGAATAGGTGGGTGTTTTTAATGCGTTAATATGATGATGAAGGTAAGACAAATATATCAAGAGATAATAGCTAAAAACAACAACAAACACAATTTTTTGGCAGAACTGCTTTTTTCTCGAAGCTTCCAAGACAAAATAATTCTCTCGATCTCGAGTAATTCTTCTTCTCTCTCTTATACTCTCTCTCTTAATCTCTTCTAACAAAAACCACGTTACGAACTGTATCTATTTCAGACGCGCAAAGGCGCGTTTCGTATCGATTGATGCGCTAAAGCGACTTTAAATCGTCGCGTGGACACGAAAAAGAACAAAAGACTTTTGCGCGCGATTCCCGCGAATTTTTTCTTCTTCCTAGGGATCGATCTCCTTCTCTCTTAAGTGTATAAAATTCTCTCTTCTTTGACGACGCGCGACGCAGCACCCGTTCGACGAAAAGATCGAGGCGAGGAGAGGGAGAAAAGAGAGCGCGAAATTCTAAAGAGTCCAACGCGTTCGTGTGGTGGGCGTGGAAAACTTCGCAGTCTGAGTGGGTGGTGGTTGGAAGAATACGTGGGAATTTATAGCGTGATGTGACGATTTGTGACGATTTCTCTCTGAACGAAGAAAAGCCAAAAAGGACTGCTCGTGCCTAAAATATTTCTGCACTAAAAACGAGAGATTCACGGCGGTAAACGCGCGTGAGAAGACAAAGAATACGCCCCCGAAACTCGAAATGAGTAGTCCATTTCGTCGAGCTTTGTTTGCGAGACATTCCTTTTCGACCTCCTCCTCTTCCTCCTCTGAAAACTATCAAAAAGCGATCCTCGAATTCGAGCGAATCGCCTCCGAGAGTTCAACTCCGTTGGGAAAAGCGGTAAAAGCGCGCGCGAATTTACTCGACGCCGTCACGAAACACAAACAAAACTTATTCGACTACGGACACACGAAGAAAGAAAAAATGAAAATGGAACCCATGGAAGGATTGCTCTCGCCACAGGCTTTGAAAGAAGGCGAGGAGATGACTAAAAAGGCATCGTCATCATCAAAGTGATTTGATGTGAATTTCCATCACAAAAAGGAGAAAGATGACGACTTTGAAGAAAAAGTCAACGCCAACGTACGCGGTGGAGAAACACGACAGGAACGAGAAAATCACTCTGCCTCCTCCTCCTCTGCCTCCTCCTGTTCATACTTCTTCCTCCTCTGTCGCGAAGAAGACGAAGAAGAAGACCTGTGACTCTTCTGCCAAAGAAGAAGAAGAAGAAGAGGAGAAAGAGAGACTCGCGGAAGAAGGTCTCCCCGCCGAAGCCGTCGGCGAGGAGTTAGATTTGAAGGCGAAGAACGAGG
>Ga0209630_10003888_pt1 | contig 13371 bp, 11 predicted proteins | sample COG_01_FD_184745 | JGI IMG/M metagenome (GOLD analysis project Ga0209630, IMG submission 184745) | Pelagic Microbial community sample from North Sea - COGITO 998_met_01 (SPAdes) (version 2) | ecosystem: Environmental > Aquatic > Marine > Neritic zone/Coastal water | place: Helgoland, sampling... | reverse complement strand
TACTGCAAGTCGACCAACCAGACGAAATGACGGGAAAATCCCTCTTCTAGATGGCGTGACTTAACTGCTCTTCGCTTCGCTGGCAAGAACTTCCGCAGCCACAAAAATGCTGCCCAAAACCAATACCAACTCTCCTTTGCTGGCCGATTTGCATGCCACCGTGTAAGCGTCACGGACAGAAGTGTAAGCTGCACCGTGCAACCCGTACTTACCTGCCATGTCCACTAGTTGCTGGGCAGGCAAAGCTCGTGGGATGTCTGCTGCACAGAAATAATAATTCGCCTCCTTCGGAAGCCGGGTCAACAACCCCGTTAAATCCTTGTCTGCCACCGCACCCGTGACCACATGCCATCTGGTAAAAGTCAAAGCAGCCAAAGCAGCCAATGTTCGGTCCAACCCATCCACGTTGTGCGCACAATCCACCAATACGCGACCTGCACACCCCATCGGCTTCAACCATTGCCACCGACCCCAGTGCAAATCTTTTGAGAGGGACTCAATGGACGGGACCACCAAATCCTTTCCGAATTGGAGTGAAGCTAGCACTTCCAAGGCCTTGTGCGCAGTCGCACGGTTTTCTGGCCAATGGGGGCCGTCAACTTCGGTGTTGAGCGATTGACTTACCGCTGCATAATGAGTCTCCGCCCCCATGCGACTGGCGGCAGCAAGCACCACCGACTGTGCTTCTGGCCGCATCCGACCCATGACCACCGGTATACCATCTTTGATAATCCCTGCTTTTTCGCGAGCAATCGATCGGATATCCGACCCTAAAAATTGCTCATGATCCAAGCCCACATTGGTAATGACAGTCAACAATGGGGCGCGGAAAACGTTGGTGCTATCCAAACGTCCACCCATCCCTGTTTCTAAAACAACAGCATCCACTTCGGATTCCACAAACCAACACATCGCCATACCAAAGGTCCATTCAAAAAAAGAAGGCTGCCCTTCCGGACCATCGAACACGTGGCGATGCGCACCAACAAAATTTGCGACCCATTCTTCCGATGGCACTGCGCCATCGACCCGCATGCGTTCACGATAATCCAGTAAATGCGGCGAAGTAAACAATCCTACGCGTTTGCCCTGATGATGCAAGGATTCGGCAACAGCTGTGCAGACCGAACCCTTGCCGTTGGTTCCTGCCACATGAATGACATTGGATAATTTCAAATCAGGTCGCCCTAGTTTCTCAAGAACATCGAATGTTCCTTTTAGGTCCGCTTTATAGGCGGCTGGGCCCTGGCGCTGAAACATGGGCAATTGGCTGAACAACCAATCGGTGGCTTCACCGTACGTCACTCCAATTCAAATCGAATGGTCACGAAACCAGAGCGCACGGGCTTGGCGAGGTTTTCTGACCATGTGGATGTTTTCGCTGCGCGACAAGCCATGGCGATCAATTCCGTGTCGGCCGTATTGGACCCTGTTCCATCATAGGTCGCAGACGTCACATTGCCGTATTTGTCCACCAAAATCTTCACCCGTACCACGCCTTCTTCGTGCGGAGTTTCCTTTTGAATCGGTCTGCCAATGATCGTCCCACCATCAAGTACGTTGTCACCGTCATCTCCACTAACCACCCCTCTGCCATCAATCTTCGCCTCGTCTGTGCCCTCGTTTCCCGCTCCTGCATCGCTCTCCCCTTCCGATCCTCCTCCTCCGCTCTGTGACAAGCTGGATAACGCATTGGTAAGCAGAGGATTCACTTGGCGCTCTGGTTCTGGTTCTGGTTCAGTTGATTCAATCGGTTCAGGGTTGGATGGAACGGACACCTCCGATTCGGATTGGGTGACCACCTCTTCTTCAACGGGAGTTGCTATGGCGTCACTTTGAGCGATCTCCGGCTGAATGACCTCTTCTACGGTTTCTGAAGGCACCTCTGATTCCACATCACCCGAAGCCTCCTTCACATCGCCTAGATCCGCAAATCCAACAGCAACATACTGTTCACCCGGGGGTGGTATGGATTTGGTAAATGCAACCAAAAAGAAACACGCAACCACCCCAGCAGAAAACGATAGGAAGGCCAAAGCTCCAGCCTTTAAGCGGTCCTTTTTCTCGATTTCTCGTCGACGTTGTTCCAATTCAGCTTGCATGCTCCTTTCCTCAGTTTTTAGGCGTTGCACCGAGCATGACCTTCCACTCATTGGCCTTCGCCATGCCGATGACCTCAACGGTTTTACCCGTTGCAACAGACTCATCCACTTGCAAATAAAGCACGGGCTCCGCAGTCCCTTCCATGCGTATGCGAAGCAAAGATTCCAGGTCTTCATAGGCCACTTGCCCTCCGTTGAGGTGGTAACTCCCATCGGGCTTAATGCTCAACGTCATTTTTGATGTAACGGACGTGGTCCCCTTGGCCTTGGGCAATTCCACGTTGACACCGTTGCTCACCAAGGTCGATAGAATGATGAAAAAAATGAGCAACAAAAACACCAAATCGGTCATGGACGACATGCTGCCGGACACGTTAATTTTATTTCGCTGACCTAAGTTCATGCGACAGGCTCTTCAAGAATATCAATGAATTCGATCGTCGTCGACTCCATTTTATGGATGACCTTCGACACCTTACTGACCAAGTTATTGTATGCCATGTAAGCGATGATTCCAACCACCAATCCTGCGATTGTCGTGATCATGGCCTGCTTCGTGCCCGATGAAATGTGCTCAACGCTCACCGTCCCGACTTGTTCCATGTCCACGAACACTTGGACCATTCCAAGTACAGTTCCCAAGAAGCCCAACATGGGTGCGGCACTGGCGATGGTCCCCAAAGAACTGAGGTTCTTTTCGAGATTGTAAATCTCCAGCTTACCTATATTTTCAATGGAAACACTGATGTCCTTAAGGTCCTTTCCGATGCGGCTAATGCCCTTGTCGAGCATGCGCGCCATGGGCGTATTCGACTCTTGGCACAAGTTGCGTGCGCTATCAAAACTTCCTTGTCCGATGTAGTCTCGAATTTTGTTCATGAAATCGGGGGACACTTTCTCTGCTTTGCGAATCGCCATGGTGCGCTCGAAGAACAAATAAATCGCTGCGATGCTCATCAGTGCCAAGGAAATCATGACCGCACCGCCGCCTAATCCGCTGGAACCCTCAAGGATGAGGTCCAAAATACTCACTTCCACTTCCTGAATAGGCTCAACCGATTCAGCCACCGCATTGCCCGTAGTCAAGGACTGTAATAACATAAATGTCTTCATGAGGAAATCTCGTTCAAATTCCGTTGTTCAAACGAGTAAGTTCCTGCAATTATTGGAGAGTGATTCCCCAAAAAGAATCAATTTTCGACGGCGTTTCGTTCACAACCTTTGTTCCCAAGGAGCGGTGTCTACCGCTGAGCTTAGTGGAACATCAGCCAATACGTCGCAGCACCGGCAAGGTATCCGGCGATGGCCAACAAGCTGATCTTCTTCAGGTACCAAACAAAATCGATGCGCTCCAATCCCATTACTGCAACGCCCGCCGCAGAGCCGATGATTAAGGCAGACCCTCCAGTTCCAGCGCAGTAAGCGAGAAATTGCCAAAACACACCATTCTGAACGAAATAGCCATCCCATCCTTGACTCGACGCTGGAGCTAAATCGTACATGCCCATTGACGCGGCTACGAGTGGTACGTTGTCTACAATAGCGGACAGGAATCCGATGGTGACGTTGATCGCATAAACATTGCTCATCGTGTCACGCAGCCAACTTGCGGCTGTGATCAAATGCCCGATTTCTTGAAGAGAGGCCACGGCCAGGAGGATGCCCAAGAAAAACAACACCGAAGCAGAATCGATTTTTCGCAAGACGCCAATCACCGACAAATGATCACGCTCTTCGTGATTCTTGCTGCGGTGAATCACCTCGGTGACCACCCACATCATGCCCAAAGAGAGCATCATGCCCATGAAAGGCGGGAGGTGGGTAACCGTCTTGAATACCGGGACGAAGAGCAAACCAGCCACACCCATGGCAAATACCAACTTGCGCTCACCAGGCGTGGTTGGATCTTTGTAATCTTTGATTTGATCGGGCCGTCGAACATCCCCTTTCATGGTAAAACTCAGAATCCCAAGCGGGACGAGCAAGCACACGAGGGATGGGATAAATAAATTCAGGATGATTACATCCGAAGTAAGCTGATTTCCAATCCACAGCATCGTCGTCGTGATGTCTCCAATGGGAGACCACGCGCCACCTGCATTGGCTGCGATGATGACAACTCCGGCAAAAAGCCAACGCGTTTCTTTGTCATCAATCAATTTACGGAGCAAAGAAACCATCACAATGGAGGTCGTCAAATTGTCCAAAACGGCTGAAAAAAAGAACGTCAAAATGCTCAATATCCAGACCAGCCGGACCTTTTTGGTCGTTTTAATTTTATCTGTGATGACCGAGAAGCCCTCATGCGCATCTACCAACTCAACGATGGTCATGGCCCCCAACAGAAAGAACAAAATGGATGAAATGTCCTCCATGTGGTGGAGCAAGCGGTGCTCCAAAAAGTAGTGCAGTGCTTGTGGAGACGCTACAATAAGTCCTTCCTTGAATGCCTCAAATTCAGCAACCAAGTGCGCCGGAACTTCATGAACTCCCGTGACAAACAGCCCCCAACAGATGGTACCCGTCAAAAGCGCACTGGCTGCCTTATCAATGTGGAACGTGTGCTCCAGTGCGATGAACAGGTAACCAACCACAAAAATCACGAGTACAAGAATTTCCATCTGCTTGCGGGTATTGAGGGCTCAAATTACAACAGCGCATGCGGTGTAAACGAACCTGGATCTTAATTTCCTTTGGTATTCATCAGTTTCTCCAAGGCAATTTCAAAGGCCGTGGCTGCCAACCTTGTTTTCGAAGGGTTCCGGTCATGGGTTTCAACTAAGGCACGGCGAATGGTCTCTGACGTATCGTTGAATATGGCCGAATCGGACATGTCGACTTGGGCATCGCTCATTAAATAAGCAAAAACCCTTGCCATACCACAGTTTGCGATGAAGTCCGGAATCACGGCAAGCGCGATGTCCGCAGATTCAGCAACCTGACCGTAAAAAATTTCTTCATCAGCAAATGGGACATTCGCCCCACTTGAGATGACTTGCACCCCTGCACCTACCATCCGATCCAACTGATCTTGCGTGACCAATCGGGATGCAGCACACGGTAAAAACACATCTGCGGGCACGTCCCAAATTCGGGAATTAACTTCTTCGAAGCTCAACATATTCGTGGCTTGCAAGCTATTGCCATGTTTTGTTTCAAAAAGATGGGCAACCTCCTCAGGTGTCATGCCATTCGGCACAATCAATCCACCAGCACGATCAACAATTCCAACGATCATCGCACCCAATTCAGACAAGAAGTATGCGGCGGCTGCACCGACATTTCCCCAGCCCTGGATGATGACTCGCTTGCCTTTAATGCTGCCTCCGTATACATCGTAAAAATGACGAACTGACTCCGAGACTCCGTACCCCGTAATCAAATCTGCCACACGGTATTTGCGGGTAGCATCCGGAGTGTAGCTCAGATCCTCCACCATTTGCGAAACGCCCTGTCTCAAATGACCAATCCGTTTGACCTTCTCCGCATTCTTGGCATTGAAATGTCCGTTAAAAACGCCCTCTTGTGGATGCCAAATCCCACAGTCTTCGGTGAAAGGAATAACTTCGTGAATTTCATCAACGTTCATGTCTCCTCCGGTACCATAATAGCTTTTCAAAAGCGGGGTAACCGCTGCGAACCAGCGCCTCAAGACTTCTTTTTTACGGGGATCATTGGGGTCAAATGCAATGCCCGATTTGGCGCCTCCTATTTGAGGGCCGCTTACGGAAAATTTAATTTCCATTGTTTTTGCAAGGCTCTCCACTTCTCTTCGGTCGAGCGTCGGATGCATCCTTGTTCCTCCTCCTGCAGCGCCGCCGCGAAGCGAATTTATAACGACCCATCCTTTCGCGTCGGTTTCAGCGTCTTGCCACTCAAAAACAATTTCAGGAGGTCGGTTTTCGTAGGCCTTGAGCAGTTCTTTCATGATCTTTTCATTGCATTTGGCGAGGGCGAAGATACAGCGTTCTTCCCCCACAATGCCCCCCCCAGATGCGATACGCTGCAGCCGGTTACAGAAGACCAAACATTGGCCTCACCCAACCACCGCAACAAACCCAAAAATCCGAATGCATGGGCTTCTTTGCCTTTGATCATCTCTGCGGATGGGACCACAGCATCAACCGGAACGTTGCGAATGCAAACATCCGCGGGCTTGGTCAAGGCCCTCATCAGGTGGCCATTGAACGTTCCACCACCCGTTATCAGCGTATGTTTTCCATCCGCATCCAAACGAATTTCGGAAGCAATATAAGCCGTCGCTGTGGCGAGCAAGTCAGAGGTCCCAAGTCGGCCATTCCTCTCAAAATCTTTCAATACAGGCCAAAATGAGCGGTGCAGCCATTCCACTCCTAGACTCTTTGGGATCTTCTCCCCGTGGTACGGCAATTCACTCCAAGCCCTGCACAATGCAGGAATAATTTGACCACACTGAGCTAACCGACCGTCTAAATCAATCGCAAGCCCTTCTCGCTGGGCCAATGCATTCAGCACCAAATTACAAGGCCCCACATCCCATGCCTTTCTTAGGCCTCCTTCCTGCAGGCTGATATTGGAAAATCCCCCCAGATTTAAACACGCTTCGTATTGGCTGAAAAGCAATGCATCAGCAACGGGCACAAGCGGTGCACCTTGCCCACCGAGCGCCACGTCGGCACTCCGCAAATCACTCACAACTGGGACCGTCGCGCCGAGCGATGCAAACAACTCCGCTCCGCTGCCTAACTGACCCGTCCAACCTTTCTCTGGACGGTGAAAAATCGTCTGTCCTGAAAACACAACCAAATCAACTTGCTGAACATCCATTGCCCCCTGAATCGCCTTCGCGCACCAGCGGGTCCAGTCACGCTCACACTCGAACCAGTCAATGGCTGAGCCCGCGGCCAATTGAGCAAATCGTGCGGGCCAAATTGCACCGAGAGGAACCTCCGTTGATTCCAATATCCGACCCGACCATCCTTCAGGCTCATCGCCACAAGCGAATTCTGAGATCACCAAATCAAGCGCATCCATTGATGTTCCACTCATCATGCCCAAAACACGAAAGTTCCTATTTCGGGCTTGAGAGTTAACAGCTGTGGTGTTTAGTTTCATATCGAACGGTCCGAGACTTCCTATCTTTGCAGCACAATATGGAGCAATTTCTCCAAAAGAATCCAGGAAATGAACCTAGAACTGACTGAAGAACAAATCGCTGTCCGGGACGCAGCACGTGACTTCGCCCAAAATGTACTGAAGCCCTCCATCATCGATCGCGACAATGCGCAACGATTCGCTACCGAGGAAATTCAGCAATTGGGTGAATTGGGGTTCATGGGAATGATGGTCAGTGAGCAGTTCGGTGGCAGTGGAATGGATACGGTGAGCTATGTGTTGGCCATGGAGGAAATCAGCAAAATAGACGCGTCTGTTAGCGTTTGCATGAGCGTGAACAATTCATTGGTATGTTACGGATTGCAGGAATTTGGTACAGCGGATCAAAAAGAGAAATTCTTAAAACCTCTGGCATCCGGACAGAAAATTGGAGCGTTTTGCTTGAGTGAACCAGAGGCTGGGTCGGATGCCACTTCCCAAGTGACAACCGCCATCGATTGCGGAGATCACTACCTGCTCAATGGTACCAAAAACTGGATTACGAATGGCAACAGCGCCAGTACCTACTTGGTGATTGCTCAAACTGACACCGAAAAAGGCCACCGAGGAATTAATGCACTCATCGTTCAACGCGACATGCCCGGTTTCATGATTGGAGCAAAAGAAGACAAGATGGGCATCCGCGGTTCGGACACCCACACACTGATGTTCCAAGATGTAAAAGTCCCGAAAGAAAACCGCATCGGAGAAGACGGCTTTGGGTTCAAGTTCGCGATGAAAACACTCTCAGGTGGACGGATCGGAATTGCCGCGCAAGCCTTGGGCATTGCATCTGGGGCTTATGAATTGGCGTTGGCGTATTCCAAAGAGCGCAAGGCGTTTGGCAAAACCATCAATCAGCACCAAGCCATTGCATTCAAACTGGCGGACATGGCGACGCAGATTGAGGCAGCTCGACTGATGGTCTTGAAGGCTGCTGCCCTCAAAGATGCAGGCGAAGACTACGACTTGGCCTCGAGCATGGCAAAACTTTACGCCTCCGATGTGGCGATGAAACAAACCGTTGAAGCGGTACAAATTCATGGTGGTTACGGATTTGTCAAAGAGTATCACGTAGAACGATTGATGCGGGATGCGAAAATCACGCAGATCTACGAAGGAACATCTGAAGTCCAAAAAATCGTGATCAGCCGATCAATCCTCCGCGATTGATTGCACTGCAATGCGTTGATTGCGTGCATTCCACCACTCTTCGCCTTCATCCGTTCGAACGACAACCTCGGGAATCCCATCTCCTGTGCGATCCTTTACCTGCACGGATTGGCCGCGGGTCATGCGGCTCAAACCTGTGTATTCCTCGGTTCCCAAAACCTGCTCCTGGACCCATCCTTCTGCATCGATGTATAAAACCGTTGAAGATTCGATGTCCTTACCAAGTCGAAACGCTGGCTTTTGTGCAAATGGGAGCAACACATCAGAGTTAAATCGGTCTTCGCCAGTGCGCTTCAGAAAACGCATAGAACCATCATCCTGTCCCGCAAAAATGTAATCCTTCGGTCCCACACGCAGGTGAGAGAGGTTGACAATGTAACGGTCCGCTTGAACTTTGAATTTCCAGCCCGGCGTCCGTTCCCCCTCCTTCCTGAAGTTGAATAATTCGCCACTTGGCGTCGCCAGCACAAATCGATATTGCCGATTTCGGTCATAGTCAAACACCGCAAATGCAGAAAACCCATTCGACCACCGTTTTGGATATCCGGGCACCTCGCGTCCAAGCACATCGACGATATCAAACCTTTGACCTGCGCCAATCGCCACTTGAAATTTACCGTTTCGATACAGGTCCAACTCCCAAACTTCAGGCGCCTTAGTGGTCTCAACTGGCCAAGACCAAACAGGATCTCCTTTGGTAGAGGCCACCACATTTTCTCCTTCCCAAATCAATTCCATCGACGCACCGGACCTATGATTGCGAGCTGTACCCAGCAAATTCCGTGGAGATGCCACCTGCACAGCCTGAGCAATTCCTGAAAGTGCACCCACCCCATCCGACAAGCTGACATCTCTTTGCTCTGCATGCCAAATCAATCGGTCATCCGATAAAGGTGTGGCTCGACTGCGCTCGGTTGGCGTGATGATGGCAAAATCAAAGTTCACCTCAACTGCTTTTTGAGGTTCCGGTTGGCTCTTACCGCACTTCGGAATGTTGTCCCACAATGTCTCTGAAGGTCCATTGGATAAATACCATATCCCCTCTTCCCATGATCCTCCTCTTGAAACTGCATCCAAAGAATCTACTCCACCAAACGCTTGGAGGAGCGTGCCATCTTGCAGAGTCACCTCCATCCAGGTTGATTGAGCAATCCACGATAACGAATCGCGAGACGGCATTCTTTCCAAGGGATACGCTCCAACTGCAATCATCTGCGCTCTCACTTCTTCCGTCATTCGCCGAGACCAATCGGACCATTCCACGGGCAATGGAACACGCGGGCCAGCATCCAAAGCTGGGGCATCCCACGTCGTGTACAACGAGGTTTGATCAGCCGGAGTTGTCGAGTAAGAAGAACGAAACTGCCCGTTTTCAAGTCGCAATAGTTTGGTCACTCCAAGGTGCCGTGGATGCCACTTCTCCGCCATTGCACCCGGTTCGTCGACCCAAGTTTCAAGCCGTTCGCCAACCAGCCAACCTCCCTTCCATGCCTGAACCGAACACCTCTCGGGCACGGCTTTTGGTTTCGAATCTGTGTGCCAGATCACCGTCGAATCCTCTGTTCGGGTGAAGGCGGTCACAACAACCGCAGAATCATCAGGGATTAAGCCACTCGGCCATTCCGCAGGTTGTTCCCAAACATCAAAAGCATCTGAAGCCCAATCGGTGGGATCTTCTTTGACGGGTGCAGCCGCACGCTGAGTAAGGAGTCCCCAAGCACTTGCTCCGGCCAGCAAAAAAAATCCGAATACCACCGCGATGGACCTTCCATTCATGAGGACAAGTTCATGAAATTCTGCTCCAGTTTGGCCGTCCCTTTTGCCTGCGTTTCAACGCAGCATTGAGGATAGTATGTTGTGGCTTGACGAGTCCAGGGTCCTCTTCTAACAAACGATTTCCGATGTAACGGGCCGTTGTCAGCAATTCACGATCGCGCATTAAATCTGCCATTTTTAGGTCTGGAATGCCGGACTGCTGAGTCCCCATAAGATCTCCGGGTCCACGCAAGTCCATGTCCACCTCTGCCAACTCAAAGCCGTCATTGGTACGGCACATGGTTTCCAGCCGAGTCCGGCCATCTTTGGAAAATTTAGTTCCAGTCATCAGGATGCAATAACTCTGCTCCGCTCCGCGCCCAACCCTTCCGCGCAATTGGTGCAATTGAGCCAACCCGAATCGTTCGGCGCTTTCAATGACCATCACCGACGCATTCGGCACATTGACTCCCACCTCGATGACAGTGGTCGCCACCAAAATCTGACTTACTCCAGAAACAAATCGGGCCATCTCCATGTCTTTATCCTCTGGCTTCATTCGCCCATGAACAATGCCAATGCGGTATTCGGGCAACGGAAACCTCCGCGAAAGGCTCTCGTATCCGTCCATCAAATCTTTGTGATCCAGCGTTGCACTTTCTTCAATCAACGGATACACCACATAAATTTGACGGCCACGCTTCACCTCATCCTCCATGAATTGGAAAACAGAAAGCCTGGCTTCATCCGTGCGGTGAACCGTCTTAATAGCCTTTCGACCCGGTGGCATTTCGTCGATTACACTGACATCCAAATCGCCGTACGCCGTCATGGCCAAGGTACGTGGGATGGGGGTTGCTGTCATCACCAAGACATGCGGCGCTGGATTTGCCTTAGCCCATAACTTACTTCGTTGCGCAACGCCAAATCGGTGTTGTTCATCAATGATGGCCAAGCCCAACCGATGAAACACGACGCCAGGCTCAATCAAGGCGTGTGTGCCAATCAAAATATGAACTTCCCCCGAGGCCGTGCCTTCAAGAATGGGCTTGCGCTGGGCTTTTTTGACCGATCCCGTGAGCAATTCGATCCTGATTGGCAACCCTTCGAGTGATTCGGTGAAAGAAACAAGGTGCTGATTTGCCAATATCTCTGTGGGAGCCATGACACATGCTTGGTAACCGTTATCAAGTGCCAATAATGCCGTCAACAGTGCGACCATTGTTTTCCCACTGCCAACGTCACCCTGCAAAAGCCGGTTCATGTGCCAACCGGTGTTTAAATCAGACCGAATCTCCCGCATGACTCGTTTTTGAGCTTCCGTCAATTCAAACGGAATGTGGTTGGCGTAATAGCCATTGAACAAATCACCCACGTGATCAAATCTTACACCGGGAATATCCTGCGTTTGCGCCTGCTTTTGCCGAAGTAATTTCAGCTGCAAAAGCAAGAGTTCTTCAAACTTCAACCGCTTTCTGCCTCTTTCTGCCTCGTCCACATTCGCAGGGGCATGGGCTGAACGGAACGCCTCCGTGCGGTTCGGTAATTGCAACTCTTCAAGCACCGCTTGGGGCAAACACTCCCCCATCGCAAACTCGGGGTGCGCCAATAAGGTTCGAATCACCTTAGCCAACCCCGAAGACGACAACCCCCGGTTGGTTAGCTTTTCCGTGGTTCTATAAACGGGTTGCAACCCGCCGCCTTTTCTTTGCTCAAAATGTTCCTGCAACTCAATCTCAGGGTGAGGCATATTCCATCGACCCTGGTATTTGGCCGGTTTGCCATAGACGATAACTTTTTGTTGGACCGGGATTTGGGATGCCATCCACTTGGCACCCTTAAACCAGACCAACTCTAATGTTCCCGTATCATCCTGAAATTTTGCCACCAACCGGAAGCCTCTTTTCGCAGGCACTTGGGTCAATCCCGTAATGACTCCTTGCAATTGGATGGCGACAGCGTCTGAAGCAAGATCCGATACTTGAGCAAATCGCGTTCTATCCTCATAGCGAAAGGGCAGATGCTCCAGAAGATCGCCCGCAGCATGCACTCCGAGCTCTGTACGAAGCCACTCGGCTCGCTTGGGCCCGATGCCTTTCACAAATTCTATAGGAATGTCTCCAAATTCGGCCGACATGGACGCGTAAATTGATGCCTGTGTGGATGTCGAAGGTCGGCTTGTTGCAACAGAATTGCAACCCCTTAAATCAAAAAGGGCCAACCCTGAGGTCAGCCCTTCTGTATACTGTTCTTACAAACTCAGTAGCCGTTGGACAGCATGCGCACTGGGTTCTCCAAAAAGGCCTTGAAGTCTTGCAAGAAGGCAGCTCCTGATGCTCCATCAACAGAGCGGTGATCGCAGCTCAAAGTGACTTTCATCACGTGACCTGGGACAACCTCGCCGTTCTTGACTACGGGCACTGGGTTGATGCCTCCTACAGCAAGAATGCATGAATCTGGCGCATTGATAATCGCTGTGAATTCATCGATTCCGAACATTCCCAAGTTGGATATGGTGAAGGTATTCCCCTCCCAATCGCTCGGCTGCAGCTTCTTGTCGCGTGCTTTGCCTGCAAAGTCCTTTACCTCAGCACCAATTTGCGACATGCGTTTGCCATCGGCATGCCGGACCACAGGGACCAATAAACCTTCATCCACAGAAACCGCCACACCGATGTGGACATGCTCGTTGTATCGAATGCGATCCTCCAACCAACTGCTGTTGACCACAGGATGCTTTTTCAACGCCAATGCTGCGGCTTTCACCACCATGTCATTGAAACTGATCTTCACCTCTCCCTCGTCGTTGATGGACTTGCGGGTTGCCATGGCCGCCTCCATGTCGATGCTCACGCTGAGATAAAAATGCGGTGCGCTGAACTTGCTTTCTGACAATCTCCGAGCAATTGTTTTACGCATTTGACTCACACCCACTTCAGTAAACCGCTCGACACCCGGTGTCTGAGCGTTTCCTCCGTGAGCCTGGAATGCCTCTACATCGCGTTTAATTACACGGCCCGCCTCTCCCGATCCAGGGATATGAGCTACGTTCAATCCACGCTCCTCAGCAAGCTTTTTCGCGAGAGGAGATGCCTTAAGTCGGTCGTTGCTTGTTGATGCGGGAGCGGGAGCAGCTGCAGGTGTGGGAGCAGGTGCAGGTGCAGGTGCAGGTGCAGGTGTCGCCACAACTGTTGGAGTTGGCGCTGGG
>Ga0209630_10003887_pt1 | contig 13372 bp, 10 predicted proteins | sample COG_01_FD_184745 | JGI IMG/M metagenome (GOLD analysis project Ga0209630, IMG submission 184745) | Pelagic Microbial community sample from North Sea - COGITO 998_met_01 (SPAdes) (version 2) | ecosystem: Environmental > Aquatic > Marine > Neritic zone/Coastal water | place: Helgoland, sampling... | reverse complement strand
ATTATGATTCAAACAAACTCAAAACAGGTGTCAAATAGATCAAGTCTTTTTACAGTTTTAGATATTGGAACGAGTAAAATTGTTTGTTTTATTGCCAGGCCCTTAGCAAATGGTAAGGCCGAAGTAGTAGGCATTGGTCATCAAGTATCTAATGGCATAAGAAATGGTAATATTGTTGATATGGCTACTGTAGAAACCAGTATACGTTCAACAGTTGAGTCTGCTGAAGAGATGGCAGGCGAAAATGTTCGTGATTTAAGTTTGTGTATTTCAGGGTTGGTTCCTGAATCAAAGTTAGTTTCCTTTGATGTTGCAATCTCTAGTAACCAAATTGGCGACACAGATTTGAAACGAGCAATTGATCCCACATGGTTGCATAGTCAACAGAATGATGATCGTCTAATTATTCACGCTTTACCGATCAACTATAGTATTGATGGAAATTCGGGTATTAAAGATCCGAGGGGTATGCATTGCGGTAAGCTGGGAGTTAATATGCACGTGATAACTACTTCTATTAGGGCGGTTAAAAACATTACCGCATGTGTGAATCGCTGTCATTTAGACGTCGATAGCCAGATTTTAGGTTCTTATGCGGCGGGTTTAGCCTGCTTAGTTGAAGATGAGAAAGAGTTAGGAGTGGTTTGCCTTGATATAGGGGGGGGGACAACTGATATAGCTGTTTTTTATGATGGTGAGCTTGTTTATACGGATGCGATTCCATTAGGTGGTACTCATGTTACAAATGATATTGCAAGAGGGCTCTCAACTACTTTGTCGTTCGCCGAGCGAATGAAAACTTTGTATGGTAGTGTTATCCCCAGCCCTTCAGATGATCAAGAGGTGATAAAAGTGCCACTAGTTGGAGAAGAAGATGATGGTGAGAACAGCATATCACGGTCAATTTTGGTTGGTATTATTCGACCAAGAATGGAAGAAATTTATGAGTTGGTGCGTACAAAGTTAGATCAGTCTGGATTTGGAGGAGATGAGGCACGGCGTGTGGTTCTAACTGGTGGGGGAAGTCAATTGGTAGGATCCCAAGAGCTGGCGGCTGAAATATTAAACAAGAAAGTACGTCTTGGAACTCCTGATTTTATTAAAGGTTTGCCTGAATCTGTGAGTGGACCGGGATTTTCAGCTTCTGTCGGCCTAATAAGATATGTGATAAACCAAAAAAATAATAAATTATTAGAAATATCTTCGAATACTGAGGATTTAGAAGGTTTTTCAGGTTTTATAAAAAAATGGTTCCGTGACAATGTTTAGGTAACCTTTTGAAAGTATAATCTGTTTTAAAGTTTTAGTTTCAATTATGAATGATTGAGTAAATATTGCTAACAAATGGGATAAGCCTGGCATTTTGTTGAATAAAATAAAGAATGGAGTCTACAATGAGCATTAATCTTACACTACCCAGTGGCGCTTTAAAATCTGAGTTAAAGCCCCGAATTACAGTGATCGGTGTTGGTGGTGCCGGAGGAAACGCAGTCAATAATATGATACAGTCAGGATTAGAAGGAGTAGAATTTGTTGTTGCAAATTCAGATGCTCAGGCTCTGTCCTTGTCAAAATCTGAACGCCGTATTCAGATGGGTATTAATGTGACCCAGGGATTGGGTGCAGGCGCTAATCCAAATATAGGAGAGGCAGCAGCTGAGGAATCACTCGAAGAGATACTCTCTCATATTCGAGATACAAATATGGTATTTATAACCGCTGGACTTGGAGGAGGCACGGGCACAGGAGCCGCACCAGTGATAGCTCGAGCGGCAAGAGAGCACGGTATTCTGACGGTTGGCGTAGTTACAAAGCCTTTTCAATTTGAAGGTGCGAATAGGATGAAGATGGCTGAGGCTGGACTAGAAGAGTTACAACAGTATGTGGATACTCTCTTGATAATTCCGAATCAAAATTTATTCAGAGTTGCGAATGAGAAAACTACATTTTCTGATGCATTTAAAATGGCAGATGACGTGCTTTACTCTGGAGTTCGTGGAGTTACGGATTTAATGGTTATGCCTGGTCTAATTAATTTAGACTTCGCCGATATTAAATCCGTCATGAGTGAAATGGGTAAAGCTATGATGGGCACGGGAGAAGCTGAAGGCGAACGCCGTGCTACGGAAGCGGCAGAACAAGCAATCGCCAATCCCCTATTGGATGATACCTCTATGAGCGGTGCTAAAGGTGTGTTGATTAATATTACAGCAGGAAATGATATTACTCTGTTTGAGGTTGATGAAGCGGCAAATCGTATACGAGATGAGGTGGATGGAGATGTTAACATTATATTCGGTTCTACATTTGATGAGGGCCTTGAAGGCCGCGTCCGAGTTTCAGTGGTTGCTACCGGAATTGAGTCAGCTATTGGGGCAAAACGTGAACCAATTATCAGGAAGATTAGTAATGGTTATGAAAGTAAACAAATAACACAAAACTCTACTATTAGCCAAATGCCAAAAGACCATATCGAGAACAATACTGTTGCGACTATTTCTGAAATTCAGGTCCAAAAAGAAGCTGAAGCTGAGGAAAATAAAAAAGAGATGAGGTTTGATTCTCAATCAGTATCTTCCTTGGACAAAACATCAGAAAACATCAGAAATGTAGAGTCTCAAATCGCTACAAATAATGTTACAAGTGGGACGGAGGAGGGGATTCCGGCATTTTTGTCTAGTGCGGACTTGAAGGAAGATGTTTTTATTCCTGATGAGCCAGCAAGTGCATTACAATCTGAAAAGAATATCGATCCCTTCGCCGCGGCAGACATGGTTAATGCCAATAAGGACACAAAAACTGAGGGTACATTGAAGAAAACTGGTGGTCTCAGTTTATTCGAGAGAGTCACAGGTGTAGGCAGAAGTCAGAAAAAGCAAGATCAGGAAATGGGAAATGAATTAAATGATGAGCCTACCAATAATAATGATAAATCGCTTCTTTTATCTCGTGAGCTAAAAAAACCAAATAATGTGAATTTGTCTGATGATGCTGATAATAGTGAAATAGTCGGTTTAATGGATCAAGAGAGTAAAGAGGGATTTGAGGAAAATAAAGATAATGAGGCTTATGAAAATTTCCAAGATAATATAGATGTATCTATTATAGAGAATGGCTCAGAAGAAACAGAGTCTAATCCCAATAGCTCAGATATTGATAATAATTCAGAAAACAAAAGTTTGTTGGGTGGCCTTAATGCATCGGATCGCATAGAAGCATCAAATGTCGATGATGATATTCTCGATATTCCAGCCTTCTTACGTCGCCAAGCGAACTAAATATTTAAGTAATATTTTGAGGAGCGATGTAATATTCTGAAATATTTGTTGATTTGAGCAATCAATTAGTAGTGTTAATATTAAATAATTAATTATATTGTTGAATTCAGGATCAACTTAGTAAAATTTTTATGAATAAAATTATTACCGAAAGACTGACAAGTATTATACCAAATAAAGGTAAGCCTTCTTACACAGAGGTATGTGGAAAGCAACATACTATTCAGCGTGCGATAAGTTGTATTGGTGTGGCACTGCATACGGGTAGCAAGGTATCTTTAACAATTTATCCCGCAGAACAGAACACTGGTATAATATTCCGTCGTACTGATCTAACTGGATCAAACAATATTCGGGCAAGTTGGGATAATGTTGTAGATACACGATTGTCGACAAAAATTGGTAATGAACAGGGTGATACAGTAGGAACAATCGAGCATTTAATGGCAGCTTTATCTGGATGTGGGGTGGATAACGCTTATATTGAGTTAGATGGACCGGAAGTACCCGTTATGGATGGTAGTGCACAACCTTTTGTTTCGCTCATTGAAGGAGCAGAGTTATATGAGCAAGAGGCAGCTGTTAAAATAATAGAAATTCTGAAACCAGTTCGAATAGAAATCGATGATAAATTAGCGGAATTAACTCCAAGTGATGATTTTTGTGTTTCGTGTGATATTGATTTTTGCGATACTCTTATTGTAAATCAATCAATGACTATGATAGTGAATTCTGAAACGTTCAAAAGAGAATTAGCTCCAGCTCGGACCTTTGGTTTTATGCATGAAGTTGAGCGACTGAAAGAAGCTGGCCTTGGTTTGGGGGGGTCACTTGATAATGCTGTAATTGTTGATGGTGATCGAGTTCTTAATAAAGAGGGGCTCCGATACAAGAATGAGTTTGCCCGCCATAAAGTTCTTGATGCGATTGGCGATTTATATACTGCAGGCGGAAAAATTTTAGGAGCCTACAAGGGCATTAAATCGGGCCATTCTATAACCAATCAATTACTAAGGACCTTATTTGCAGACAAAACTGCTTGGCGTTACCGAGCTCCAGAATCTCAAATAATGAAAAATATGGTTAATACCCCGATTGAGGTAAATGATTGCTGCTCAGTATAGATTTATTAGACATTTTATTCACTCAATAATGGTTTTCCAATTATATTTCATGTTTTTTGGCAGACAAATCGGATAGTAGTGGTATATTAAGACTTTCGATTCATTGAATGGATGCCAAATCATGTTGATGCGTATTACGCTCCATATTTTTCTAACAATAGTTCTCCTAACTGGCTGTTCAAATAATGATGGCGCCATATACAAGGAAGAGCCAGTAGAGTTACTTTACAATAGAGCTTTTGCACAACTTCAATCTGGAACTTATGGGCCGGCAGCGACGGCATTTCTGGAAGTAGAACGGCAGCATCCATATTCTGACTGGGCAACAAAAGCACAGTTAATGGCAGCGTTTTGTTATTATCAAAGTAATAAATATGACGATGCTATCTTGTCTTTAGAACGATTTATTCAGATTCATCCTACCGATAGTAATGTGCCATACGCGTATTACCTTAAAGCTATATCATACTATGAACAAATCTCAGATGTAGGTCGAGATCAACAAATGACCCGTTTAGCGCTAAAGTCGCTAAAAGAAATTATAGTCAGATTCCCGAATAGTAAATATGCCCGCGATTCCATCTTGAAAATTGATTTAGCACAGGACCATTTGGCTGGCAAAGAGATGGAAATAGGGCGTTATTATGAGAAAAAAGGATATTATTTAGCTGCCATTAATCGTTATAAACAAGTAATTACGCAATTCCAAACCACGACCCATGTTCCGGAGGCTCTCCATCGATTAACAGAGTCTTATCTAGCTATTGGCTTAAAAGAACAGGCTAATAAAATGGCATCCATTTTGGGACATAACTTTCCTGGTTCAGATTGGTATGTTGATTCATTTAAAATTGTTAAGGGAAAGACATTTTTAGAAGATAAGAAAAAAAAATATTGGTACTGGCCTTTTGATTAAAATATGTTTTCCCTAAATATATGGAATAAATCACGATCATGCTTCTAAGTCTCTCCATTCGCAATGTGGTATTGATAGATTATCTTGATATTGATTTTGATAATGGATTAGTTGTTCTAAGTGGCGAAACAGGATCAGGAAAATCAATTCTTTTAGATGCACTTGGTCTAGCCATCGGTGCGCGAGCAGGTGCGGACCTTATTCGCCACGATTCTAAGTTAATAACTGTTATTGCTGAGTTTCAAATACCTAGCAATGGGATAATCGAAGAGTTATTAATTGAGCATGGGATCCAAATGGATTCGACATTATTATTAAAGAGAACAGTTTCGATCGAAGGTCGTTCGCGTGCTTTTATAAATGACCAGCCTGTGAATATAGCATTCCTAAAAAGAATTGGTGAATTATTGGTTGAAGTTCATGGGCAATTAGAAACTCATGGTTTGCTCGATCCAATAAATCACCGAAAGATCTTGGATAATTATGGAAACTACCCTGAATTAGTAAGCTCTGTCTCTAGTAGTTTCAAAAAATGGAAGGACTTACGATCAAAATATGAGACTAAAGTTGAAGAATTCATTAATTTAAAAAAAGAAGAAGAATTGGTTAGATTTTTAGTAGATGAATTAATTGATCTCAGCCCTCAAAAAAATGAAGAAGATCTGTTATCTGATAAACGTAGTTTATTGATGAATGCGGATAAATTAACCAGCATAACCAAAGAAGCATTTGAGCAACTTACGAATTCTATTGAACCTAATTTACGCGAAGTTATTCAAAAGGTAATGCGGTCATTAGAAAAGGCTGGGGGCAAGTTTGATCAATTGGCAAGTTATCTTGAGCGAGCGCTTCTTGAGTCAACCGAAGCAATTTCAGAAATTGAGCGATTAAGTGAGCAATTAAATATTCATCCGGATGATTTGGAAAAAACTGAGGAACGATTATTTAAATTACGAGCTTTAGCTCGAAAACATGGTGTTCCTGTCTCTGAATTACCAGAGTTATTATTGCGGCTGGAAGAGCAGTTAGCTAGTGTGATTGATGGCGAAAGTAATTTAAAGATTATGGAAGCTGAGATTGTTAGACTAAAAAATATATATATAAATCATTGCGAAAGCCTAACAATATTCAGAGCTAAAGTGTCTAGCAAACTTGATGAGCTGGTAAGCTCGGAATTACATCCTCTTAAACTTGAAACAGCAAGATTCGTGACCCAACTTCATAAACTCCCTGAATCTGATTGGAATGAATATGGCGTTGAGAATATTTCATTTGAGATTCAAACTAACCCAAATACCGATCTTGGACCATTAAATAAAATTGCCTCTGGTGGCGAGTTGGCTCGGATCATGTTGGCTTTGAAGGTTATTTTAGCTGATTCTATTAATATACCAACTATTATTTTTGATGAAGTTGATGCCGGGATTGGAGGAGCTGCAGCGGCCGCTGTAGGGGACCGATTGGAAAAATTGGGTGTGAATACCCAAGTTTTGGTTATTACACATTCTCCGCAAGTTGCAGCGCGGGGAAATAACCATATACAAATTATTAAAGAAGCGAATAATGACGGTAATCGAACTATATTAAGACCATTAACATCAAGCTCGCGAAAAGAGGAAATTGCAAGAATGTTATCTGGATCTGAGATTACAGATGAAGCTAGAGCTGCTGCTCTAAAATTACTTAAAAAACATATTTAATTGAGGGTAAAGTGAATACTAATAATACTGCTTCGGTGAGCAATATGAAAGAAGACAAAGCTAGATCAGAGTTAAAAAGGTTGGCCACCGAAATTGACGGTCATAATAAAGCCTATCACCAAGATGATAATCCTCTTATTTCTGACGCGGAGTATGACTCACTTCGTCGACGCTATTTAGACCTTGAAAAAGAGTTTGGTCATCTAGCCGCGAAAGATGGCCCATCTTCCAGTGTGGGCTATACGAGTCATGCAGCTTTTAGTAAAATACGGCATACTGTACCCATGTTGTCATTAGATAATATTTTTTCTGTTGAGGGCCTTAATGATTTTTTGTCAGGTATTAAGCGTTTTCTGAAAGAGTTTAGCAGTCATTCATCTGTTGAACTAGAGATGGTAGCTGAACCAAAAATAGATGGTTTGTCTATATCCCTCCGATATGAGTCGGGTCTTTTAGTTTCTGCGGCGACCCGAGGAGATGGAGAAGTTGGAGAAGATGTAACTGAAAATATTAAGAGCTTAAAAGAAGTGCCATTAAGTTTGAGAGGCCCAGTCCCTAAAATAATTGAAATACGGGGAGAGGTGTATATGTCTAAGTATGATTTTCTGGAGCTTAATAACAATCAGAAAGCTCTTGGAAATAAAGTTTTTGCCAATCCCCGAAACGCTGCTGCGGGCTCCCTTCGGCAGTTAGATCCAAAGATTACTGCAACTCGTCATTTAAAAATGTTTGCTTATGCATGGGGAGAATTTAAAGGAGTTTCGTGGGAAAGTCAGACTGAATTTTATAATTATTTAAAGATATGGGGTTTTGCAGTAAATCCACTCATGAAAAAATGCAATAGTCCTGACACTTTAATATCTACCTATAAAGAAATATCCAGATTAAGATCTGAATTAGATTATGATATTGATGGTGTTGTTTATAAAGTTAACAGACTGGATTGGCAAAAACGATTGGGGTTTGTCAGTCGAGCTCCGCGTTGGGCCGTAGCGCATAAATTTCCAGCGGAACAAGTTGAAACAATAATTACAGAGATTAATATACAAGTTGGAAGGACGGGGTCATTGACTCCTGTCGCTAAATTATTACCAGTAAACGTGGGTGGCGTTTTGGTGTCTAATGCGACACTTCATAATGAGGGGGAAATCCAGCGTAAAGATATCCGTAAGGGGGATGCTGTCTTAATTCAGAGAGCAGGAGATGTGATCCCGCAGGTTGTGAAAGTGATAATCGAGAAACGTCCAAAGAAATCTGAGACTTTTAGATTTCCCGAAGTTTGTCCAGTTTGTGGATCAGATGCGCCGCGTGTCGAGAATGATGCGATCAGGAGGTGTTCTGGAGGCGCTAGTTGCAATGCTCAATTGGTGGAGAGATTACGCCATTTTGTGTCTCGGGGGGCTTTTGATATCGAGGGTTTTGGAACTAGAAATGCTGAAATATTTTTTGAGAAGAATCTTATTTTGAGTCTTACTGATATTTTCCGGCTAAAAAATAATAGGAAAAGGCTCGAGAAACTTGAGGGTTGGGGATTTAAATCTACTGAAAAGCTTTTGAATGCAATTGAGAGACGTCGAATAATTTCACTAGATCGTTTCATATTTGCACTTGGTATAAGAGGAGTAGGTCGCGCAAATGCTCGTCTAATAGCAAATCATTATTTATCCATAAAGGCTTTGCGCTCATCAATGAACGACGCAGCTATAATTGGCTCAGAAGCTAGAGAGGATTTAAGTAATATTGATGGGATTGGTCCAAATTTAGCCCGTGACTTAATAGTATTTTTTAATGACACAATAAATGCTAGATTACTTGATGATTTTGAAAACTTGATTACTATAAACCCTCAAAAAGTTATGAATTCTATATCTTCACCAATTTCTGGCAAAACTATCGTTTTTACTGGTACATTAAATACAATTACTAGAATGGAAGCAAAAAATAGTGCTGAGAATCTTGGAGCAAGGGTTTCAGGTTCTGTATCTCCGAAAACAGACTTGGTTATAATTGGGGATAATGCGGGTTCTAAAGCAAAGAAAGCCACCGAACTTGGAATAAAGGTGTTAAGCGAGGCAGAGTGGATTCAGTTGGTGAAATAGCACTATTAAAGGTTAAGAAATCTCCATTAGATTCTGACGAGCGAGACTTTTATAGATTTTTTTTAGTTAAGTCTATCGGGTAGCTCTGCAATAGCTTGGTCGATAAGTTCATCAGCCTTGGATGATTCAATCTGTTCAGAGAGAACTTGCCGTGTAGCGGCAATTGCAAGGTCTGCAGTTATTGTTCGAAATTCCTCCCTAGCTTCATTCTCCGCTTGCGATATCCGTTCCATCGCCTGCTTTTCTTTTCGTTCCAAGGTTGCTTCCAATTCCGTTGTTAATTTATCTTTCAGCGCTACAGCATCTTCTCGCGCCTGACCTATAATATTTTGAGCCTCTACCTCTGCATCAGATAGTTTTCGTTTATACTTAGCCAGCAAATCTTGAGCATCTTCGCGGAGTTTAGCTGATTCTTCAATGGAGTCCTCAATAGCCTTGATTTTTTTATCTAATGCAGATGTCGCAAAATTCCAAATCGGTTTTGTAAAAATGACAACAAAACATAAAAACGCAATAGCCACCCAAAAAGCAGGCCCGGTATAAAATGCTTGGGGCTCAATTCCGTTGGCAACATTTGCATAGGCTGATGAAATCATTATTTTAACCTTCTGGATGTCCTTTTAGTTTTGCTGAAACTGCATTTTTTATTGTGTCTTTATTTGGTGTAATCCCAATTAACGATTCTGCCGCATCCAACACAATATCTTCTGCCATTTCGCTAATATTAGACATCGCTTTTTTCCTTGCTTGGGCTATTCTTTCCTCAGCAGATTTAACTTCATTCACTAATCTATCATTCAATTCACTTTGTCGTCTTTGTGATTCTTCAGACATTTCTTTAATGGCTAACTGGGTACTGGTCCGTGCTTGCTCACGGGCTTCGAGTATTGCAGTTTCATATGATTTGGCGTCTACTTCAGATTCTCTCTTTAAATTTTGAGCCATTGCCAGGTTATCTTCAATTCTATTTTGTCGTTGCTCAAGAATAGAACCTATACGAGGTAGGGCTAATTTAGCCATAAGTAGGTAAAGCACACCAAATGTAATTATTAGCCATATAATCTGCGGCGTAAAAGTTGATATATCTAGTTGTGGCACATCATTAACCTGGTGATTAAAACATTAAAATCGGTTCTCATCGGTTAACCAAAAAGAATGAGTAATGCAATGGCAAGAGCAAAAATTGCAAGTGCTTCAACCAACGCAAAGGATACCCAAGCTGTTGTAGTCACCGCGTCTGCAGCACCTGGGTTTCTTCCGACTGTATTTATTAACGCTGCCCAAATCAAGCCAATGCCAATACCAGGTCCCACGAACCCTAGCGTTGCTAGTCCCGCGCCTATCATTTTAGCTGCATCTAATTCCATTTTGTATATTCCTTTTTTGTTTAGTTATCTTAATTTCTAGTAATCTGATATCTTGTTAGTGAAGGTGGATTGCATCATTAATATAGATACATGTTAATATCGTAAAGATATATGCTTGCAAAAAAGCTATTAAAAACTCGAGTCCCATAACTGCGACTAAGCCAGCTACTGGCACAAATCCAAAAATACCTAGTGGCACTACAAAACCGCCAATAACTTTCAGCAAAGTGTGGCCAGCCATCATATTTGCAAACAACCGTACGCTAAGGCTAAACGGTCTTGTAAAATAAGAGATAACTTCAATTGCTATCATAAGGGGTGCTAAAATTATCGGCACACCCTCAGGTAAAAAGAATGAGAAAAATTTCATACCATGCTTAAAAAAAGCAATTAAAGTAACCATAATAAATATTAGAAGCGCCATGGTCAGTGTAACAGCGATATGGCTCGTGAATGTAAAACTATAGGGTATCATACCTAATAAGTTACCAAACAATACGAAAATAAAAATCGAAAAAATGAGAGGGAAATAAGATCTACCTTCCTTTCCAATATTATCTGCAACCATTTTTGCTATAAACTGATAACTTAATTCAGCTAAAAGCTGCCAGCGGCCTGGAACTCCTGCTCGGGGTCTTACAGCTAGCACCATCAGAGCCGTTGCACATATCACTGATAATAGCATAAATGCGGACGAGTTCGTAAACGAAGCGTCAAAGTCACCAATTTTAATGGGAACCCATGCCTGTATAACAAATTGATCGAGAGGATTATGTGCTTCAGCCAAAATTTTCTTCTTTCAAAACTTAAATATTATATACTATTTACTGTTCTACTTACTTCTTGTGGTTTAAGCCTACCCGGTAATTTTTACCATTTAACAACCTATAAATATTCCAAAGACCAGCCGCATTTCCTAAAAGTAGAAATACGATTAAAAGCCAAGGTTTTGTTCCTAGCAAGTTATCTAAGAAAAAACCCAATCCTCCGCCTACCCCTATTGCCACGATAAGTTCTGTACTAATCCTTAGTGCTTGTCCTTTTCCATTCTTGCTACTGTCAACATCTTCTTGGCTGTTAGCCCCAGAATTTTTTTCTACGGCGATATCCAGCCTTCTCTTTAAATCATTTAGTTCAATTGTTTCATCTTTATTGGATCGCAAACTACGCTCCCTTGTTGAAACCAACACAACCATCAAATTTTTTCGGAACATAACTTTCATCTAAAGCAGTGTCAAGATTCAATAATTTGAGGGGAATTTAGTTAAGCTATTGAAAACATTTAATTATTGGTGATTTCCTATCTAAACCGATTCTCGTAGTTCTATGGCTTTTCCTAAGTCAACAGATACAAGCTGTGAAACGCCTTGTTCCCCCATTGTAACGCCGAATAAACGGTCCATACGGGCCATTGTCATCCGATGATGAGTGATAACTAGAAAGCGTGTTGATAATGTATTTGCCATTTCATCTACAAGTGTGCAGAAACGGTCAACATTTGAATCATCTAGAGGTGCATCTACCTCATCAAGAACGCAGATTGGTGCCGGATTACACATAAAAACTGAAAATAGAAGTGCTAAAGCCGTTAGTGCCTGCTCTCCGCCAGACAATAATGATAGCACTTGAAGTCGTTTTCCTGGAGGACTTGCCATTATTTCTAATCCGGCTTCAAGTGGATCGTCTGATTCAATAAGTTCCAAGTGGGCGCGACCTCCGCCAAACAAACGGACAAATAATTTCTTGAAATGGGTATTTACTTCCTCAAAAGATTTTAGAAGGCGTTGGCGTCCCTCGCGATTAAGTTCACTGATACTACGTCGCAATTTGCCAATTGCAGTTATTAGGTCTTCCCGTTCTGATTGAAGAGTTTCAATTTGTTCTTCGAGCTCACTCGCTTCTGACTCGGCTAGTAAATTTACTGGCCCCATATTTTCTCGCTCTCTTAATAATCTCTCAACTCGTTTTTCGGCACTCTCCACGTTAGGAAGCTCGTTTGGATCGTCAACACCAGTTATTTCAGTCAAGTCAGAAGGATTGCAATCAAGCCGTTCAGTCATGCGTTCTTCCAATGATTTGGAGTTTATTTTGAGTTGATCTAAATTAGCTTCGGACCGAATTCGCTCTTCCCGTGCTTGACTTAGGGCACCTTCTAACTCACGAACATCCCTATCAGCTCCTCTCAGTTTTGTTTCCGCTTCAGCCAACTGATCTGCAGCAGCTCGTCTTTTCTCTTCCGCACCAGTAATACTCTCGTCAAGATTACGTTGATTTGTCTCTAAAATTTCTGGCTTTTGATCAAGTTGTCGGCGTTGTTCTTCGATGGAGACTTTTCTTTGTGTTCGCTCTTCTAGTTGAGCTTTTGCCTCACTTTTTCTCATTGACCAATTCGTGATTTGGCTTGTGATAGCTTTCAGACGATCCTGCCGCTCTCTTTGTTGTGCGTTTAAGGTGTCAAATCTTGTCTGTCCGGCGACTAACTCCTCACGTTTATCTCCACAAATTACCCTAAGCTCAGATAACTTTATTTCTATTTCCTCATTCTTAGATAAAGATAACTCAGATAAGTTCAAGTCTGCTAAAATTGTTGTTGCTTCTTGAATGTCAACAGTGATCCGTTTCAGGGCTTCTTTGCGCGAGATAATTTTCGCATCTGTTTCACTGAAGATATTATTTATCTGTGTCATTTCTTGCTGAGCCTTATCACGAGCAAGCTCCGCATTCCTTGCCTCGGCACGAGCTTTTTTTTCATTATCCATGGCTGCTTCAAACTGTTTATCGGCTTCTTCAACTAGAAATTGGGAAAGTTGAACTTTTTCTTGAAGGTTTTTGAGACTTTCTTCGGCCTTAATGAGACGGTTACGTTGCTGCAGTTTTATTGCGACAGT
>Ga0209630_10003886_pt1 | contig 13374 bp, 11 predicted proteins | sample COG_01_FD_184745 | JGI IMG/M metagenome (GOLD analysis project Ga0209630, IMG submission 184745) | Pelagic Microbial community sample from North Sea - COGITO 998_met_01 (SPAdes) (version 2) | ecosystem: Environmental > Aquatic > Marine > Neritic zone/Coastal water | place: Helgoland, sampling... | reverse complement strand
GGCGTCGCCGAAGAGTCCGCCGAAGCACCGACTGTGGGCGATGTAGGATCGAATCGATCGCGGTGAAAGTAATAGTCGCGTCGATCGCCGTCGTTCGTTCGTTCGTTCGTTCGTTTTACATCGCTCGCGCGCTAGGGAGTGGACCCGCCGCCCGCGCTCCCGCCCGCGCCGCCGCCCGCGCCGCTCGGACTTCCCTCCGCGGCGACGCTCGCCGCCATGGACGTCCACTCCTCCGGGGACGCCCCGAGCTCCTCCGCGGCGGCTTTCCACACCTGGCTCGCTCTTTCCGCGTTCAGGACTTGCACGCGCGCGAACGCGAGCCACATGTTCTTGAACGTATCCGTCCGGGCCGTTTCTAGACGTTTAAACTCCTCCGCGTGCCGCTCTTTGATGTTCTCGTACTCCGCCTTGACCCCAACGGAGGCGCTTCGCAACGCTTCGAGCTCGTACCTCAAGTGCGCGGCTTTGCTCGTCTTCGCGACGTCGAGCTCCAGCTTCGAGAGCTTCGCGCTCTTGGCCTCGATGTCCGAGAGCATCGTCTGAAGCGTCAAGAGCGTCTCCGCGCGGTCGCCGGTGGCCTTTCGAACCGCGGGCATCATCCCCAGATAGTCGTGCATCGGATCCAACGCGTGCGCGAGCTGCGTCGTCGCCGCGCGCGTCAACCGCGACACCCGTACGGTCGCGTTCCCAATCTTTCGCGCCATCAACCCCGTCTCTAACCCGCGCTCGCCCGCGACAACGCCCTCGCCGAGCTTGTGTGCCTCCGTCTCCTCGACTTTCGCGAGCTTCATGCACTCCAAGCCGAGCTCTCCGAGCGCGTCGCCGTACTTTTCCTCTTGCATCAGCACCCGCTCAGCCTTCTGCGACGCGATCGAGAGCTCTTGCTCGAGACGCGCGACGCGGTCCCTCTCCGCGATGAAGTCGAGATCTTCCTCCGTGACCTTTGGCTTGTGCGTCTCGATGCCGAACGTCGCGCCGACGCTCGCGACCGCGCTGGATTGCACGACGGTCTGTCGGAGTTCTTTGAAGAAGCGGCCGATCTTGCGTCCGCCGCCGCCGCTCCCGGAGGGCGCGCCCGCCGGATGCATAACGTGCGGGTGGTTGGCGTTATTTTCTATCCCCCCTCCCATCATCGCCATCGTGCCGCTCGCGCTGGGCGACCCCGGCCCGCCGCTCAGGACGACGTCCGCGGCGGACGGATTCGTCTTAAACCCCGTCCACGTCGGGTTCACCTCGAGGTCGTGCGCGGTGAGAAAAAGCCGCAGCTCGCTCGCGTGCCTCAACGTCGGATGCGAGCACAGCTTCGCGAGGTACGACTGCAGCTGCGTCATCCTGTCGTTGACGAACTTCTCCTCCGTGCTGTTCACGAGCGTCTTCTCCGGCCGCGGCGGGACGAAAAAACCCCGGTGCGACTCCGCGAGTCGATCCGCGAGGCCGACGAAATCGCGGAATCGCCGCCACGTCACGACGTCCTTCGAGGCGTACGACGGCAAGTCCGTGCGCACGTGCACCTTGTACATCACGACTCTCTTCCCCATGCCGCCGCCGCCGCTGGTTTTGGGGTCCGACACGGTCACGTCGAGCACGCCCTCCACGGAGGACGTGTACGCGCGCGGCGTTCGAACCGCGAGCGGCCGCGTCGGCGCGACGTCGGCGCCGCCGAAACGCGCTGCGCCTGGCGCGAACGGATCCGCGTTCATGGATCCGCCGTCGCTCGACCCGCCCGCCGACCCGCCGCCGTACCCGCCGTACGTCGTGTGCGCCATCGCGTTCGACGCGCCGCGCGCCGTCGCCGCGGCGGCTGGAAATATCTCCGACGCGGCCCCGCGGCCGCCCGTCGTCGAGGACGCGAACGGCGCAGCGGAGTACATCATGCTGTCCGCGTAACTCGGCGGAGGCGCGAGGAGGTCGCCGTAAGAGACGCCCATCGCGGGGACGTTCGTCGCCGCGCTCGAGTCCGCCGTCGCGTTCGCGGAGGGCGCGGGCGCGGGCGGCGTCAGCGGGCCCATGTCTCGCGCGGCCGCGGACGACGACGACGACGACGACGTGAGAGGATTCGTCGCGTTCGTCGAGTGAGACGCGCTCGGATCGGACGTCGCCGGATCGATCGACGGCGGCGCGACCGCCGCCGGCGGGTCGTCCGCGATGTTCACGTCGTGAAGCGTCGTCGCGAGCGGCTCCGTCGCGTCGGACGCGCGCGCGAACGGGTTATCCCCGCCGAAGCTCTCGACGAGCCGCGCGCCCGCGGCGCCTCCGCCGAAGTCACGCCCAGCCTCGGACGCGAGCGGACCGTCCCCGAACGGGTTCTCGTCGTTCATGACGCGCGCGGGCGGCGGCGGGGGGGGAGCGTATCCGCGCGAGTCGTGAGGAGGGAGAGAGGACGATCGCGCGGGCGGGGGGTCGACGACGACGACGCGTGCCGAGGCGTCGACGCGCGCGTCGATCGATGGAGACGAGATCCAAAGCGGACCGGCGAAGCGACGGGTGCTTGAGAAATTCTCTTTCCTGAGGTGCGTTCTATACAAAAGTTTTTCACCCATCGCCCGGTTTCAACATTTGATCGCGTCCCCTATCAACTGACCGGTGAACTGTTTTTGTATGGAACGGCCCTGACAGGACGAGCAGCAGTGCAGGTGGACGTTTTCGCGCGTCAGTCGCGTCGCCGCCGTTCCTTCTCCTCTCGCGTCTGTCTTAATTAAATGAATAAATACGCGACGGACATAGCGCCCGCCGCGTCCCCTCCCTCCTCTCCTCGCCCACCGACGCGCGCGCGTCTCCTCGCTCGCCTCACCGCGACGTCGGCACGCGCGCGCCGCCCCCCACCTTGGCGTGGATGTTGTTCCTCCACCCGCCGTCGCCAGCGGCGGCACCCGGTCCGGGTCCGTCGACGGCGGCGGCGGCGGCCTCCCGCCTCGCCAACGCGTCGTCGATCAACGCCTCGCTGACCTCCCACAACGCCTCCGCCAACGCGTCGTCGCGCGCCTCCTCGCTCGGCGCTTTCACGCCAAACTCCGGCGCGATCAGTCCGCGCGCGAACCCTCCGAGCCACGGGTGCGCGTCCTCCGGCTTGGAGAAGGACGGCGGCCCGCAAAAGTACGCCCCGGGGCCGGCGGCGGCGACGGCGTCGCTGAGCGCCATGTGCGCGGTGAACGCGCCGGCGGTGCGCAACGACGTCGCGAGCGGCGGGTAGTTGAACGCCGTCTTCAATAACGTCTGCACGAAGGACGTTTGGAACCGGAACAGGGACGACGTCGGGACGAACCCCGGGGAGAACGCGCACGCGGTCGCGCCGATCGGTTCCAGACGCTTCGAGAGCGCGCGCGCGAAGAGGACGCCGCACAGCTTGCTGTCCTTGTACGCCTTGTTCCCGTCGAAGTCGCCGCCGTCGACCATGCTGAACGCGCGCTCGCCCGGGGCGTGGCGTCTCAGGGTCGTTCCATACAAAGCGATGGCGGGGTGGAGTTCAAAGGCGTCAGGTGGAGTTCAAAGGCGTCGCGGGCGGGGATTGAACGCGAGGGATGGGCGGAGAGACGCGCCGGGCAAAGACCTTAAGGATCGGCGTTCACCACGCGAACGGGGTCGTATGGGGACCAGTGTGAGAAGAACGCACCTCAAGCCGGTCAAGTCGCCGAGCGTCGGCGGCGCGCCGTTCTTGCCGTCGGGGGAGGACTTATCGTGCACGCACCCACTGGTGACGACCACCCTAGAGCCTTCCCGGAGCGCGCCGCGAAGTTCTCGCACGAGCGCGAAGTGCCCGAGGTGGTTCACGCCGATCGTCTCCTCGAATCCATCCTTCGTCCGTCGCGTCGGTTTGCCCGTCTTGGAGACGGCGTTGCCCGCGCGGTCCGGCGCGACGCCGGCGTTGCAGACGATGACGTCCACGACGGGGTGCGAGTTTAGGATCTCCGCGGACGCGCGCGCGATCGAGCGCACGTCGCCGAGGTCGACGACGACGGGGACGGCGCGGCCGAAGCGCGGGCGCGTCGCGAGCGGAGGCGCCTCTTCGGGCGCTCTTCTGTCGCGGACGGCGTCGCCGTCGACGCGCGAGGCGTCGCCTCGCGCGTCTCTCGCGATCTCCTCGCACGCGGCCGTCGCTTTCTCGCGCGATCGCGCGGCGACGAGCACGGTCGCGCCCGCGGCGTACAGCTGCTTGCACGCCTCCTTCCCGATCCCGCTGTTCGCGCCCGTGACGACGATCACTTTTCCGCGCGCGGCGTCTTCCTCGATCGGGTCTAATCCTCGAACGGATCGATCGACCGCTCGCGACGCGCGCGCGGTGACGACCGCTCGCGACGCGCGCGCGCGCCTGGAACGGCGCGCGCGGTCGCTTCGAGCGCCGATGCACGCCGGGGATGCGATAGCGGACGCCATGCTTCTCCGCGCGTCGCCTCTGCGCGGGCGGCGGCGACGTTAACAATCTTATCGCGTCGAAGAAAGAACCTCAAAAAGCGCATCGCGACTTCGCAGATTCGCGTTTTCCGATTTTCGCATTTCCGTTAGGGTAGAAGTTGGGCCTTTATACCAGGTTACGTATTGCGACCAGTCTGGCGCGTCGGAATCCACGTGCACCGCTCACCGATCTGACCGATCTGACCGATGCCGCGGGGCGCGTTTGTGCCCCTCGGTTCGTCCGACCGCGCGGCCATTCGTCGACGCGTCCTCGCGGACGGCGCGTCGTTGGTCTCCCGTCGTCGCGCGGCGCGGCGATCTCGAGATGCACGCGCGGCACGTCCAGCACGCGGGGGGCATCGGGCATCATGAGATGTCGCAGAGGATGCCGAGGCACTCCTCGGGCGGCGGCGTGTCCGTCGGCGGGACGATGACCGAGCTCATGACGCCGATGCCGCCGTCGCCGAGGAACCGATCGCCGCCGCCGGAACTCAGAGGCAGAGAGCGCGGGGGGACGCTGAGCGGGAAAGGGAAGCAGAGGCGACGCCTTCGGAAGCGGTACCCCACGCTCGCGATCCTCGCGACGCTCATGGTGCTGTGGACATTCTCCACCGCGATTTATCACGTCGTGATGGGGTTCCAGAAGGTGTACATCCGGTCCATGTTCTTCAGCATCGAGAGGCCGCACTACTGCCCCCCGAGCACGCCGGCGCCGCAGGACATCGCGGACGACGATCCCATAGAAGGGTTGCCCCCCGCGGACATGAAAGACCTCCCGTCGCCGATCCCGTCGGGGAAACCCAAGGTTGGCATCGTCTCGCTGTGCGATCACAACGTCGACGCGATCTGCTCCGCGTCCGTCGCGAACAAGCAGGCGTACGCGGACCATCACGGGTACGACGTCATCGTGGACGGCGACCTCATCGACGAGTCGCGGCCGACGAGCTGGAGTAAGCTTCTCGTCATGCGGAAGTACCTCCCGTATTACGACTTTTTGTTTTACGTGGACGTGGACACGGTGATCACGAACGTGGACGTGAAGCTCGAGGACGTCGTGGACTACGGGTACGACCAGATCCTCGCCGCGGATAAGAACGGCTTGAACTGCGGCGTGTGGTTGATACGAAACACGCCGTGGAGTCTGTGGTTCTTGGACGAGATGTGGGCGCAAGAGCAACTCGTGTCGCCGCGGACGTTTGTCCTCTTCAAGTTTGAACAACGCGCAATGCACTTTCTGTATCAGTCGCGGATATGGCGCACGAGCGTGAAAGGCGACGCGTACAAGGGCGCGAACACGATCCGAGCGCGGACGAAGGTGGTGAACAGCTGCGTGTTTAATTCCCTGCCGGCGTGGTACGTGAAGGGGGACTTTTTAGTGCACCTCGCGGGGTTGAAGGGCGTCGCGAAGTGCATGATGTTTCGGCACTACTACGCCACGGCGCAGAGCGAGATCGTGGGGAAGTACGGGCGGCTCAGCGCGGAGGCGGACATGCCGCCGCCGAGTCTAGGTACGTGTTTGTTCGGGAGTATTTAGTCACATTTTGGAAGTAGACGAGAGGGGGCGTCGGATCGACGCGTGTCGATCAGTCGCTGCGCAATCAGAATTCTCATCAGCCGAGAGTATAATGAGGGAGCAGATCTCGCAGCCTCGCCCCACACCTCCCGCACGCGCCCGCACGCCGTCGCTCGCGATGATCGCGTCATCGCGCGCGCCCGCGCCCGCGCGAGCGCCGTGGCGACGTCTTGCGAGACACCCCGCGGTTGGACGGGGACGCCGCGCGAACGTCGTCGCGGCGGCCAAGGCGGCGGACGCGGAGGCGCCGAAGCTTTCGTCGAAGGCTTCCTCGAAGAAGGCCTCCTCCTCCTCCTCCTCCTCCGCGACCGGCACCGCGGTGGGCGCGCCGGCCACGATCTTCGGGCTCCCCCCGCCCACGCCCGCGCAGACCGCGGGCATGTTCGTCGGCGCGTTCGTCCTCGCGAAGGCGCTCTTCCGGACGCGGTCCGCGCTCGGCGGACGACGACGGGGATCCGTCGCCGCGCTCGAGGAGCGCGGCGCCCTGGACGAGAACCGCGACGTGGACGAGGAAAAGTTCTTCAGAGGGATGATGAAGTCCGTTCGAACGGTGGAGATGCCCTCGCTGACGGAGGCGCAGATATCGGCCGCGAGGGAGCGGCGGCGGCGAGCGCGCGTCGAGGAGGACGGCGGTTCGCTGAGGGACGTATCGTTGCCGAAGAATCATCCGTGGGCGACGAGCGACGGCGACGGCGACAGCGCGGAGGAGCGGAAGAAAAAGGCGGACGCGGTGAGGGAGGCGAACCGGCCGAGGACGCGGCAGCGCGGGACGCCGCCGCCGGAGGCGTGACGCGCGCGCGAGCGTCCACCTCTGTGTGGGACGCGCTCTCGCGTGAGACTACGTATAACGATGAGTCGTTCGCGTCTCGACGTCCAATCATCGTCGCTAGAGTTCGACGCGGGGTTCGTCCGCGCGCATGTACTCGCCAACCTCCACGTCCGGCCGCGCGTACCCCCCGTCGTCTAGACTTCCATCGCCGCCGTATGAGTACGCGTCCGCGGCGGCGGCGTCCGCCGCGCCGTCCAGGAACGCGTCGTCGTCCGCGACCGCCGCCGCCGCCGCCGCCGCCGCCGCCGCCGCCGCCGCGCCGTTCCCTTTCCCCTCGCGCTTCGCCCTCGCGCTCGCGCGCTTCCCCTCCTCCACTGCTCTCGCGGCGGCCTCGCTCGCCTCTCTCAATCGCCTCGCCGCGCGTCGCCGAACGTGAAACAACGGATGAAACCGCGCCAACAGCGGCGTCCGCTTCAGCGCAACGTGCGCGCACGCGAGAAGGAAACACGCGAACCCGACCCACAGCACGATCCGCGCTCGGACCGCCTGCCGCTCGATGACGGTGAGCATGCCGCTCCCGCGCTTGAGCGCGCTCCTCTGATCGCCGGCGTACTCGTCCGTCGCGCTCTTCAGCGACGCCCTGGACGTCGCCATCGCGTTAAGCGTCGCCTCGCCCTTGATGAGTTCGTCCGCCATCGTCGCCCTCGCGCGTCGCAACCCCGCGGTCGCCTCGGACGCGAGCGCGAGCGCGGACGTCTCGTCGCGCGCGCGCGGCGTCTTCTTCTTTCTCGTCGCGGGGTCGTTCTCGCCGAGGAGCGCCGCGCGCGCGTCCGCGTCGTTCGCCACGTCGCAGTCCCTCGCGCGCCCCTCCTTCCCCTCCTCCTCCTCCTCCTCCTCCTCTGGCGCTCTGTTCGCGGCCTCGAGCGTGGCGTCCCTGAGGATGCGACGTATCCCGTCGTGCGACGCGACGCGTTGCTCGAGCGCGTCGAGGACCGCCGCGCGATCCGTCGCCCTGTCCTGCTCCTCCGCGATCCCCTCGAGCTCTCTGAGCTCCCTTCGGAGCTTCGACATCCCGACGCGCGCGAGATGCGCGGGGTCGCGCTTCATCTTTCCTCCGCCCGCGGCGAAGGACGACGACGACGCCGCGCCGCCGCCGCCCGCGACGCGGTCCACCGCGGCGAGGATCCCGCGCTCGAGCTCCTTCATCCTCGCGACCTGCGCGGCCGCGTCGGCGGGGAGGGTACCCCCGGACGCCATCCCGGCCGCGCGCCGGGACGACTGAAAGTTTGCTGTCGTCAACTCTGCTTTGCCCACGCCACGCAGGCAAATGCCGCGCATTCTGCTTCTCGACGCGTCTGAGCGTCGATCGTCGGTCGCGATCACAGAGTTCGTCGTCGCGCGGCCCGATCGCCCGCGAAAGAACACCGCTCACACGATGGCGAATACCGCGGACTCACCCGCCGCGAGAGCGTTGCAGGCGGCCGCCGCCGCCGGCGCTTCGCTCGGTGCGCGATCGTCCCCGCCCCGCCCCGCATCCTTTCCTTTCCTCGCCCTCGCGATCGATCGAACGAATCATCCTGACGATTCATTCGACGCTCCCTCCCCATCGCAGCCTCGGTCGTCGCGCCGAAAGGCCGGGACCTGACCCCGGGCGTGGACGCGACGTACGACATCGAGTCCCGCGTCGAAGGCGAGGAGCAGCCGCAGCTCGAGGTCTCCCCGATCACGGTCTACGCGACCGAGTACGCGGAACGGTGCGCCGTCGTCCGCCTCCTCCTTCCAACTTCGTCGTCGTCTCGTCATCGAGCGATCGATCATTCGTCGCGCGTGATCGCGCGCCCCTCCGGATCCGCGCGCGCGTCCTCCGCGCGCGCCTGTTCCCCGACGCGCCTATTCACCCCCGCGCGTTCGTCGCGTCCACCTCGAACGCGCGCTCATCCGCACTCCATCCCCGCCCCGTCCCCCGCGTTTTCGTCCCCCGCAGGCAATTCTCGCAGATCGCCGTGAACGCTCGATACATCTGCTACGGCCTTCGCGCCGGGCAGGTCCGCGTCCTTCACAAAGACACCGCGTCGCGCGCGCTCCTCCGCGGGCACACCGCGCAGATCGCGGACATGAAGTTCGCGCCGAGCGCGAAGGACGACATCCTCGCGTCGTTCGGCGTCGACGGCTGCCTCTTCGTCAAGCGCGTCGTCGCGGGCGACGGCGGCGACGCCGTCGACGAGAAAGCGCTGCTCCAGATCACCGTCTCGCCGCCGCCCGCGGACGTCTCCTCGCTCGTCCCTCGCGTCGCGTGGCTCTCCAAGTCCGAGCTTGTCGGCGCGATCGGCGACGCGATCTTCGTCGCGACCGTGGACGTCTCCAAGAACGCCGCCGCGAGGGCGCTCACGGTGGATGTCTCTTTGCTCGGCGAACCGTGCGACGGCGTCCACGTCATCGCCGCCGCGACCGGGAAGCCCTCCGTGACGGACGTCTCCGTGTCGCTCTCGGGAGACGGGCGGCTCGCGGTCGGGTACGCGGACGGCACCGTGCGCGTGTGGTCCCCACGATCGGGGGAAACGGACGAGTACAAGCCGTCGCCGTTCTTCGTGGACCAGGCGCGTTCTAGTATCACACTGGTTCCCATACGACCGCGTCGGCGTGGTGGACGCCGATCCTTAAGGACTTTTCCCGGAGCGTCTCTGCGCCCACCGCTCGCGTTCAATCCCCGCCCGCGTTGCCTTTCAACTCCGCTTCTGACGCCTTTCAACTCCACCCCGACGTTCAGACGTTTTCTCCGTGCGACGACGCCGTCGCGTCGGTGAATTGGGTCGGCGCCGGCGCGGTGGTCGTCGGGAGCGCGCAGAACGCGTCCATCGCGCTGTGGACGCTGGGCGACGGCGACATGAACGGCGCGGAGGCGACGCAGACGCTGTCGTTCGCGCCCGAGGACGACGTCTACAACTTCACGTGCGCGGCCTACCCCGCGGCGCGTCTGGTGCTCCTCGCGAACCTTCGGAAGCAATCCGTGTACGCGGTTCACCTCGCGAAGGACGGCGCCGGGTTCGATTACGTCTCCGAGTTTTCCGTCACGATGCCGGTGCTGTCGTTCACGGCGCTCCGCGAGGACGACGACGAGCTGTCGCTGCAGCTGTATTGCATGCAGACGCAGGCGATTCAGCAGTACGCGTTGCATCTCGATCGGTGCCGCCCCGAGGGAAGCGCGGGCGGCGAGGCGGCGGACGAAGCCGAGATCGCCGCCGCCGCGGGCGACAGCGAGAGCGAGAGCGAGAGCGAGGAGGAGAGCGAGGAGGACGAAGCCGGGGACGACGACGCGACGGTCGCGATCCCGGCCGCCGCGGCCGCCGCCGCCGCCGCGAGCGGAGGCGGATCCCCCGGGACGCCGAAGCCGAGCACGCCGACACCCGGGAAGTTGCTCACCCCGGGTGAGCTCATGTCCATGGCCGCGGGGGGAAGCGCGCCGAAGAACGGCGGGAGCGCGTCCCCGGTCGCAGCCGAGCCGGAACCCCCGGTTGCGGCGCTGCCGAAAGCGAAACCGAAGAAGCAGGGAAATGCCCCCCCGCCGCCGCCGCCGGGGGGCGCGAGGCATCCGCCGCCGCCGCCGCCGCCGGGCCATTTCCCGCCGCCGCCGCCGCCGCCGCACGGGACCCCGCACCCCGGCGACATCGCGGCCGCGATCAACGGCCTCCGCGCGCAGCTCCTCGCGGACGTCGTCGGGCTCGTCAACGCGCAGCGCGAAGACCGCGAAGCCGCGGAGCGCGAGCGTCAGAAGGAGCTCCTCATCGCCGTCTCTGCGGCGATCACGCGCGACCTCCCCGTGCAGATCGAGAAGCTCCTTCGTAAGGAGCTCAAGTCGTTAGCCCCCGCGGTGGCGTCGGAGATCGCGGCGAAGACGAAGCAGGGCGGCGGGAACGGTGCGAGCGAGGCGAAGGCGATCAAAGACGCCGTCGCGCCGGCGTTGCAGCAGGCGATGGAGAACGTCGTCGTCCCCAAGTTTGAACGCGCGTGCGGGGAGATGTTTGAACAAGTGCGGTCCACGTTTGAGCGCGGGATGGACGACATCGCGACGGAGCTGTACACGCAGAAAGAGAACGCGATCGCCGCGGAGGTTGGCCCACTCGTGAGCTCCCTGCGCGCGGCGTCGAACGAAGTGCGATCCGCGGCGGAGATTTTGCTCACCGACGTCCCCGCGGCGGCGGGCGCGTCCTCCGCGCCGCCCGCGTCGGCGCAGCCGACGTCGCTCGCGGACCTCGAGTCGTCCATGGACCCGACGATCGAGCTCGGGAGATTAGTCGACGAGGGGCAGCTCGAGGACGCGTTCACGAAAGCGTTGGGGTTATCCTCCGTCGAGATGGTGACGTGGGTGTGCGGCAAGGTGGAGCCCGCGCGAGAGGCGATCTTCGGGCAGTCCCCGGCGCCGCTGTCGCAGGGCGTCTTGCTGTCGCTCATGCAGCAGCTGTCGTGCGACCTGGACGAAGAGCCGACGCTGAAGCTCGCGTGGATCCGCGACAGCTGCCTCGCGATCGACCCCTCGGACGCCATGCTGTCCGCGCACATGCGACCCATTCTCGAGAGCGTGTTCGGAGGGTTACACGAGGCGAGCCAATCGCCGGCGACGCCCGCCGCGGTGAAGGGCGACTTGAGGTTATGCGTGCACGTCGTGAACTCTTTGCTCACGGCGTGCAGGTGAAGCGAACGAAGGGGTTCGTCGCGACGCGACGTGACGAACGCTCGAGAGGGACTGGAGGCGTTTGATTTAAGAATCGAGTCGGTCTGTGAAATGACAAACGTCTAAAACGTTCACGCGCGCTGACGCGACAGCCCCGCCGCCGCGCCGCGTCTCCTTCTTCTCGTCCTCTCGAGTCCGTCGCCGTCAGTCTTCTTCCACGCAATCGCAACGTCGTCGTCATCTTCATCGTCGTCGTCGACCGTCGTCCCTCCCGGGCTATCGCTACGCTACTCCTCGTCCTCCTCTCTTCTTCCCCCATCGCGCTCCCGCTACCGACTGCGGGGTCTCAGTTCAGAAACTGCAGCGCGAGCTCGTTCCACTTCTCCGGCCCGTCGTTCTCCGCCTGCGTCGCCGCGTCGTCGCCGTCGTCCCCGGGGACTGAGATCCCCGGCGGGATCTCGATCTCGTCGAACGGGAGGACGTCCGCGCGCCACTCGTCGTCCACGATGTCCAGCAGCGCGCCGGTGCGGTACGCCATGACGGTCGCGTCCGTGCCGGACATGACCGCGCGAGGGGTGGAGGGGGCGGGGCTGGGTCCGCGCGCGCGGGAATGACGACGGAAGGGTTCGTTCGCGCGCGCAGTTCGAACCGAACGAGCAAAAAATTTCCTCGCTCGTCGCGCGCCGCGCGTCGTCCTGTCGTTGTTTCGGAGAGAATTGTCAGCGCCGACGCCACTCTCCATCCCGCCGCGCCGGGTAGGGTTCCCCCCACGCGAAGACCTTCCCCCCGCATCGATACACGCGTACACGATGCCGCAGAAGGCGCTCGGGAAAGGGAAGAAGATCCCGCGCCTCGGGAAGAAGGCACCCGCGATGAATCGACACGGGAAGCTCGCGAAACAGAAGAAGGGAAAATTCGACAAGAAGGCCATCGTGCGCGGCGCGAACGCGACGACGGATTACTTAAACTCCAAAACGTTATCCGCGCAGCTGAACGCGAAGAACGAGACCGAGGCCGCGAGACGAGCGACGCAAACGGGAGGAAAGATGCACGTCGTGAGACCGCCCCCCGGGACGACGAGCGAACCGCGAGGACCGAAATCGAAGAAGCAAGGGCCCGTCGTCAAGATGAAGACGAAGAAGGCGTGCGGCTCCCTGTTCTGAGCACCGCATAACGCACATCTGACGGACGTTACTAGATACGTGTACTAGAAGAACACGCAGCCGCAGCAGTCGCACTAGAAGAAGGCGCCCTTTCCGCCATCGACGAAAGACGATGGCGGAAGCGGGCGAGGGCCTCATCGAGAGCAGAGCCGGCGGCGGCTTGGAGCTCGCCGTCCGCGTCGTCAACGACAGGACGTCCTTCGTGTCGCTCCCCCGGGACGTCCTCGCGTCCCTGACGGCGCGGTCCCCCGCGCTGCCGCTCCCGCTGGCGTTAACGCCCGTGGAACGGTGGTTAAAACGCCGAGGAGAGACGGCCGGACCGACCACGCCGAAGCCAGCGTTCGTGGCGTGGGCGGGCGCCGCGAGCGACGGGTTCGGCGTCGTCGACGTCCCGGCGGCGACGGCGGATTGTTTACGCCTTCGCGACGGCTGCGTCGTGCGAGTCACCGGGCGCGCGGCGTCGCCGCACGCGACGGCCGTGCAGCTGTCGCCGGAGAGCGAGGCGGACTGGGGGCTCGTCGTGGAGCACGCCGGGGAGATCGAGCGGAGGCTGCTGACCCAGGTGGGCGTCGTCGCGGAGGGACAGTGCTTTCCGTTTTGGCTGAAGGACAGCGGCGGCGACGGCGGGCCGCTGCGTCTCGTCGCGACGCGCGTGTCGCCGTCGTCCCCGGGAGGGGTCGCGCGGTTGGGGTTAAACACGGAGCTGCACATCGCGCCGTGGACGCCGGCGGTCGCTCCGGGGGCGACCGCCGCCGCCGCCGTCGCGGCCGGGGGCGCGCGCGACGCGGACGCGGACGCGGACGCGGACGCG
>Ga0209630_10003884_pt1 | contig 13379 bp, 13 predicted proteins | sample COG_01_FD_184745 | JGI IMG/M metagenome (GOLD analysis project Ga0209630, IMG submission 184745) | Pelagic Microbial community sample from North Sea - COGITO 998_met_01 (SPAdes) (version 2) | ecosystem: Environmental > Aquatic > Marine > Neritic zone/Coastal water | place: Helgoland, sampling... | reverse complement strand
TCTTCTAATTATATATATAAAGAAATTTTTTTTAATATAGTTGTCATTACTAATTATATTAAGAGCTTGAGAACATATTAAAAAACCACTTAAGCAAAAAAATATTTCAACGCCTATAATAGGTATTATTTTTAGATAGTTATTATAAATAATATAATCATTGTTTTGTATTAATATATAATGTGGAATAAACACTGTTAATGCAGCAATAATTCTTATCAAATCTAAACTTGATGACCTGTCTGCTTTATTGTTATAATTGTACATGGTTTACTCCCACTTTTAAAAGCTAGGCAACAATGATAAAAGCGCTCATAAAATATATTTTTATACTATTTATAACTATTTTAATAGCCATTATAGCTTCTTTTGTTTTTAAACAGGGGCAGGAAGCATTCTCAATAATAAAAAAGAATAAGATTGCAAAGAATTATATTAAAAGTTTAACTACTGATGTAGGTTTTTATCCGAATTTATGTCCTGATACTGCAATAAAATATGCTAAAAAATATAATATTGCCTTGAAGGATATTTATACATTAGGTGGCATTCCGGATGGCAGAATACAAAGTAAAAATAAAACTGAAAGCATAATACAGTTAGATAAATTTGGATTTAGGAATAATAACAAGGTTTGGGAATCATCTACTATTAATACATTAATACTAGGAGATTCTACAGCTTTTGGTGAAGATGTAAGTGATCATAAATTATTTAGTAATATAATGAATAAAAATCATGGCTCTGTTGTTAACCTTAGTTGTGGTGGTAATGGCCTACTTAATAGTCTCACACTTCTTATTCATGTATTAGAAAGTTATACAGTTAATAACATTTTGTTCTTTATAAACATGGAAAATGATTTACCAAAAGATATAGAGGCAGAAGTGTCATCTGGATTATATAAAAGCTATATTCAGAATAAAGATTTTAAATCTATATTTGATAATAAAGATTTATATAAAAAGAATGTTAATGAATTAGCAATAAATATTATAAAAGCTGAAATAAATTACAATAAAAATAAGTTAAATATCAAAACATTATTTAGTTTTAATAATATGCAAAATTTTTGGGACAATTTATATAATAAACTTTTATTTAATTTTAGTAATAAGAAACTTCCCGAAAAAAAGCTTAGTATTATTGATATGCACTCTGAGACAGCAATATTTAGTGAGAGTTTTGATTATTATAGACAGTTTTTAAAAAATATAAATAGAGTAAGTAATTTTTATAATAAAAATATAACCTTCGTTATTATTCCTTCTAGTTATAGAATAAATGCACCTGATATTAATATTGCTCGTACTCCAATAAAATATAATATTGTTCGCAATGATGTTTTAACTAATATAGCTATTTATTCATATAAAATTGAGTATATTAATGCTAAGGCTAAAATTTCAGAATTGGCTTATGGTCCTTATATACTTGATTTAACAAATTTTATTCTTAAAAAAAATAAAGAAGAAATTATATTTGATGGCCACTTCAATGAGAGGGGGCATGAAGTTTTAGCTGATATTCTGTTGACAAATATTAAGACAAATCAATCTAATTTAAATAGAAAAATTTTATTTTATAATTCATTAAATGTTCACAATTTTGCTACTCATGTTAGCTATACTGGTTTTAACGAATCAACTATATTAAATGACTCTCAATACTTAGATTGGTTAAAAACAGTTATAGATTATTTTAATAATAATTTATATGATGAGCACTTATTGGCTCCAATTTTATCCTATTCGTTTTATAAAAATAAATGTGATGCAATCATAGATATCTTTGATGTATTTAGTGTGTCTGTTGATGATGAAAGACTAGTTTTATTTTATAAAGGTTTATGTGGTTTAAAAGATAATGCAATCAAGATTGAAACATCTACTGAAAAAATTAAAAAATCTTTAAATTTACACGTAATAGATATAGAACCATTTTTATCAGAGGCCATTATTAGTAAACTTGGAGAATTAGATGAAATTAAATAATAATAAAAAATATTATTTTATTATAATATTTATGATTATTTTTTTATCAATTTGTTTTATTATGTCAGATCCAAGTAATATAGTGCTTTATGATATTTTTTAATACATAAGCTCTATTAGTTAAAATTATATAGATTATCTTCATATAATTACAGTTTTTTATTTTTAAAGATTTAGATCATACATTGATTAATTTTAACAATCTTCATAGTTATTGTTTTTACATCGTTTTACTAATGATTGTGCTTCTTCTATTTCTGCATCAGACATCTTCTTAGCTACAATCATAGTATTATTTTTTGCAGTTTTCTGTCCTTGAGCAGCCGCAAGATTATACCACATATAAGCAAATACCATACTTTGATCAACACCATGTCCATTTTCATACATATAGCCTAAACTAGTTTGAGCATCCATGTGCCCTTGCTTTGCAGAATAACTAAATAGTTTAACTGCTAATTTATAATCTTGAGGAACACCTTCTCCATTAGCATATTTTAAACCTAAATTATTTTGAGAAAGTGCATCTCCTTGTTCTGCTGCAAGACGATACCATTTAACAGCTTTTTCATCATCTCGAATGTTATTATCTCCATTAGTATAAATATAACCAAGAGTACTTTGTGAAGATATATCTCCTTGCTCAGCTGCAAGACTAAACCATCTAATTGCTTCATTTGTATCTTGAGTAACACCATGTCCATATATATACATCTGTCCTAGCATATATTGAGGAATAACCTCGCCATTTTCTGCAAGTGGTGTCCATTCTTTAAGAGCTGTAGAAAAGTCTCCAGACCTTGCAGCATCTAATCCTTTTTGTAGATCTGCCCCATAAGAAACAGAAAAATTAATCCAAATAAATAAAAATGTAATTTTAAAATACTTCATAATGATCCTTAAAGTTATGTTACATAGAATGAAAACTTTCTTATACATATTACGTCTCTTAAATTTAATATGGATCATAACTTTCTAATTTTTATCAAATTAGTAAATTTTATTTTAAAATAATCAATAATTGGTAGTACTTGTTTATATTTGCTATGTTAAATAATTATTTTTGATTTTATTTGTGTGGTAATTATATGAAATTTTTTATTTATTTAAATTTAATAATTTTTGGTTTTTCTAGTATTGTAAATGCTGATAATTCATTAGATTGTACTAAGTTTGATTTAGAAGTAAATAACAATAAAATTTTAACCAAAGAGGAAGAGTTAAACTTAATGGATAATGAGCTTTATCAGTCGTTAAGTAAATTTGAAAAATGTGTAGTTGAGAGTAATTCTAATAGTGCGGTAGGAGGAGGTAATTCAGGAGAAGGAAGTAATTCAGGAGGAGGAAGTAATTCAGGAGGAGGAAGTAATTCAGGAGGAGGTTCTTCAAAACTAGATAATAATAAAAGTTTAATAAATTCTCTACCTAGTCAAACTATATCTGGAACTGAGGAAAATGAGAGTTCTGGAAATAGTCAAGTTATAGAAGAAAGTCAAGAATTTGATGCCGGCGCAGAAAGTGGAACTAATAAACTAGTTGTAAATAATGGAAAAATACCTGAAGATATACCTACAGATGAAAATGATACAATATTAGAAAAACAAATTAGAAGAGCAGCTATGGAAGAAACAGATCTAGAGAAAAAGAAAAGGCTATGGAATACGTATAGGGAATATAAAGGATTGGATAAGCAATAATATGAAAAAATTTATAAACATATGGTTATCAGTTCTACTAGTTTTAATTCTGTCAGGTTGTAAAACAACTGATTTCTCAATGAATACTATTAAAGATTCTCTCAGTAATACTAAAAACCCTAATTTTGACGATAATGAATTAGATGTAGGTCCAAAGATAAATGATAAATTATTAACTAAAGATGAAGAAGAGTTAAATAAAGATATTCCTGCAAGAAAACTTAGTATAATTATTCCTAGTTTTGATCCTAACTTAGAACAAAAGAAAAAAGTAAGAAGAAATTCCACGAATGCGCAGACTACTGGTCCAGCTGAACCTTCAAAAAAAACTAGTTCTAAAGACAAGATTTATCCAGAATTAAGAAAAGTTGAATCTAAGCGTTTTGCAATTAAATTAAAGGACTCATTAGATAAAACAAATCTTTTAGGTGCTGTAAGAGTTTCTCCAGATGCTACTGCTAGCGGTGAAATATATATTCTAGGAAAAATTAATGAGTCTGATGCGACTGAGGTAAGTATTGGCATTAAAGTGGTTGATGTTTCTGGAAGACTATTAATGGACAAAAATTTTAGTCATGATGTAGAAGAATGCGTAGGTGCTACATATACTTGCAATAAAAAAGATTCTTATCAAAATGTGTTCGATGAGGCGGCAGAAAACATATCTTTATTATTACAGAGAATGAATGAAAAAAGTATAAGTAAACTTAGTTATATTTCTGATTTAAGGTTTGCTAATGAATTTTCACCAGAATCATTTTCCGAATATCTAACAAAAAGTAATGGAAAATATGACTTAGTTGGTTTGCCAGATGACGAAGACCCTATGTGGAAAAGAGTAAAGGCCATAAAGGTAAGAGAACAGTTTTTTGTTGATACTCTTCAAATTCATTATCAAAAATTTAATACTCAGGTAGAGAGAGGTTATTTATTATGGCAACAAAAGACATTTAAAGAGCAAGAAGCAGAAAGAATAGCAAGAAATAAACAAATAGGCAGGAATGTTTTAGGGATTCTAGCTATAGGAGTAGCAATTGTAGCTGCAGCAAATAACTCTAGTGCAGACTTTACTGGAGAAATGATGACAGCTACAGTAGGAGCAAAATTATTAGAAGATGCACAAAAATATGGAGCTGAAGCAAATATGCATCAGTCTACAGTTGTAGAATTAAGTAGATCTGTGGAATCAGAAATGGCACCAAATGTTATAACATTTGAAGAAAAAACTATAGAATTACAGGGTAATGCTACGCAACAATTTGTTCAATGGAGAAGTTTCTTGAAGAGAATATTTGAATTAGAAAGGACTCCAGAGAAACAACTATAAGAATGTCTCAAAACTTTAATAATAAAATCCTAGAAGAAAAACTCAGAAGAGATAAAAAGAATAAGACATTTTTATCAATATTTATTATTATTTGTTTATTAGCGCTTTCGATTTTATTATATAAAACTTATTTAAAAAATTCTTTATATGACTATAAATCTCAAAAAAATATTTTACAATCTAAAGTAGCGAATGAAAATCAAGGTCAAAATATTTTAGATGATACAAATAAGAATTTAGAAAGTGATAATCAAAAAAGTAATAACGATATAAAAGAACAAAATAATTCAATGAATCAGAATAAAAACAAGGAAGAGGCATTTACCATAGATAATAGTGAGTCTCCGAAAGCTGAAGATAAAACTACAAAAATTAATATAGATAGCTATTGTCAAGAATATTTAATAAATGAAGAATGTAATATAGACAATTTATTTATCAAGCTTACTGATAATTACAATAATATATTTAAATCAGACTCAACAAAAAAAAGTGCTACTGATTTGTATCCTAATGTTATGAGCGATATTGAAAAAAATAAAAATGAATCTCTAAATTATTATTCATTAAATAATAAAGAATTGGCTTTAATTAAAATTATAGAAGTAAATAATAAATCAAAAATTTTAATAAAAGATTTGGATAGTTTGTTTTTTACTGAGTTAGAAAATGCTAATAAGCATTTTAATAATTTAAATTATGATGAAGCAATAAAATCAATATCGATTGCTTATAATATTCAACCTAAAAATAAAGATGTTTTATTTTTAAAAAATAGAATAGCAGTGTTGCCTGATTTAAAACATTTATTAAAAGATCTTAAAAAGATTAAAGCTGAAGGTAGAATAAAAGAAGAAATTATAATTTTAAAAAAGATTTTAAAATTAGATAGTAATTATAAAAAAAATGAAGAAAGACTAATCTTATTAGAAAATATTATTAAAGAACAAGAATATGCATCCTATATTGTTGAAAGTTATAAATATATTGAAGAAAGAGATTATAATAATTCTGACATTCAGGCTCAAAAAGCTTTAAATCTAAAACCTGAAGGAATCGAACTTAAAGAATTATTTATAAAGATTTTAAATTTAAAACAGGAATTAGATTTTGCTGAAAATTTAAGAAATGCTAATTACTCAATGCAAGAGGATGATTGGGAATCATCTCTAAAATATTTTATGAAAGCTTTTTCAATAGATCAAAGAAGTTTAATAACCCAACAGGGTATTGAGTTATCTAAAAAAATTATAAAATTAAAAAAAGAAATTGAATCTTTCATAAATAATTCTAAAAGATTAACTTCAAATAATGTAAGAGAGGAAGCATCACTAATATTAGAATCTTCGAATTTAATTAGTGAGAATAGCCCATCTCTAAAAGAAATAGAAATGGAACTAAGTAGTATAATTTCTCTTTATGAAATACCTATTGAGATAGAAATAATTTCTGATGGAGAGTCTGAAATTTCTGTAAGAGGAGAAGGAGAAGTAGGTAAAGTATTTAAAAAAAATATTTTTTTAAAACCTGGTATCTATAAATTTGAAGCTAAAAAAGTAGGCTATAAGACAAAATTGATTAGAGTAGAGATATTGATAGGACAGATTATAAAAAGTATAGAAGTTATTTGTGATGAACCAATTTGATAAAATAATAGAAAAAGAAAAAACTAAGCAAAATTTTATTTATATTTTTGTATTTATTTTAATATTCGCAGTTGCCATATTATTAATTTTATATTTTCTTTATTCTAAAGGAGTAAATTTGGTTATTACACCAAATGAAGTCTCTAAATCTTCAGTAATTAATATCATTAAAGGTAAAGGCATAATTTATAATAATAAATTAATAAGTCTTTCAAATAAAATAACTATAGAAATAATTGCAAAAGGTTATAAAAAAAATATTGCTAATATCAATCTTAATAATTCTAAAAAAAATATTTCTATTAGATTAGAAGAACTCCCTGGTTCAGTAATAGTTAAATCTAATATTTCTTCTTCCAAAACAAAATGGTACTTAAATGATAGATTTATTACTGAATCAAAAAACTTAGAAATAGAATTACAGCCTGGCTCATATAAGTTAAAAGTATTTAATGAATTTTATAACGAGGAATTTCTAGACTTTACAATTACTAAAGGTAAACAAAGTCTGTTATCTCTAAAATTAGAAAAGATAAATGTTAAAGTATTTTTAAACAGTGACCCTGAAAATGCTAGAATATATTTAAATGATAAAAATATAGGCGTTACTCCCTATGATACTATTCTTTCTGGTGGTATTTATAATATCAGAATAGAGAAAGAACATTATGCCTCTATATATGAAGAAATTATCTTAAATAATGAAATTAATTCTTTAGAAAGAAATTATAAGTTAGATCATTTGCTTGTACCTGTAAAATTTATTGTTTCTCCATTAGATGGTTTTTTATTAGTTAATGGAAAACAAATAGTTAATAATGTTCCTATTAACTTGAACCCGGCAGAGACTCATATAGTTACTTATTCAAAACCTGGATATATATCTGAAACAAAGAACGTTAATTTAAAATTATTAAAAGAAAATTTAATTAAAATTAATTTAAATAAAGACATAGGTTTAGTTGAAGTTACTTCAAGCCCTAGCGCACAAGTATATGTAAATAATCAACTGTATGGAGACTCTCCTTTAAGTTTAAAATTACAATCTTTACCTCATGAAATTAAAATTCTTAAAGACGGCTACATAGTATATAAAAAAACTATTACTCCTTCATCTAATATTGATAGTCAAATAAAAGTAAATTTAGAAACTATTCTAGAAAGTAGATTAAAAAACAATGGCAAAGAATTCAAAAATAGTATTGGTATTATTATGAAATTATTTAAGCCCAGCGATTTCAAAATGGGAGCTAGCAGATATGAAAAAGGACAGCGAGCTAATGAATTTATAAAACAAATTATACTTCGAAAGTATTTTTATATATCTACTAATGAAATTACTAATGAAATTTATAATGAGTTTTCTAAAAAAAATTTTACTAAAGAGAAAAAGAAATTACCTATAACTAATATAACTTGGATAGAAGCTGCTAAATTTTGCAATTGGTTGAGTAAGAAAGAAGGATTAAAAGATGTTTATAATATAGATGGAGACATGCTAGTTGATTTTGATTTGAATGTAGACGGTTACAGGCTTCCTACAGAAGCTGAGTGGGAATGGCTTGCACGGAAAGCTAATAAAAAATCTCAAACAAAATTTACATGGGGTCTTGATAAAAAAATACCTAAATTTAGTGGAAATTTAGCTGATGAAAGTGCAAAAGGCAGAGTTGACATATATATTCCTGGATATAATGATAATTTTGTTAATTTGTCGCCAGTTGGCAGCTTTCCAATGGAACCATCTGGTTTATTTGATATGACTGGAAATGTTAGTGAGTGGATACATGACTTTTATTTGTTAATTCCTCCAGACGAAGGTATAATATATTATGACCCATCTGGCCCTAAAGAAGGCTCTAGTCACGTTGTAAAAGGTTCAAATTTTAAGTCAGGAACTTTAACAGAATTAAGAGCTTCTTATAGAGATAGTGAGTTAAATAAGAGAGACAATTTAGGTTTTAGGATAGTAAGATATGTTTATGGTAAGGAATTAAAAAATGATGAAAAGTAATTTTAAGTTCATAATAATGATTTTTATAATAATATTTTTTTCAATGATTTTTGCTAGATTTTTATGGGCAGATAGAGAAATATCATTAAATTCTCCAACTAGTTTTCCTGTAGATATATAAATGAATATTACAACTATAAAAAATATTCTTATATTTGTTTTTATTGCAATAGGCATTCATTTTTCATACGAAATTATAGTCAAACCAGAAGCTCAAATATTAATAGAATTAGCTAAGCAGGATGGTAAGACATTACCAAGAAACTTTTTTGTATTAATCAAAGATATTGAACAAGAAATATGCATTATATTAATGTTATATGGAGTCTATTTAATTTTAAGTGCAATATTGTCTTTACTTGCTAAAAGGTATTTATTTAATGTGGATTTCTTAGAGGGTGTCGATAAAGGAAAGATTTCAGGTACAAAGGCACTTGAACAGTTAGAAAAACTTCCAAAAGAAATATCTCTAAGCCCACTTATTCAAACTTTACAAGCTAGTCTAAGAAGGTATTTAATAACTGAGAATGTTCAGAATACTTCAGATGCTATTTCTGTTAGTGTAGAAAATTTGAGTTCTAGATTAGAGACAGAAAGTTCTATGATTAGATATTTAATATGGGCAATTCCTTCAATAGGATTTGTGGGCACGGTTCGTGGTATAGGGCAGGCTCTTTCAGATGCAGATAAGGCTTTATCAGGAGATATAGGTTTTATGGCTGAAAGTCTTGGTATAGCTTTTAATTCTACATTTATAGCATTGCTTATAAGTTTACTATTAATGTTTTTATTAAATCAGTTACAGAGAATTCAAGATACTTCACTTATAGAGATACAAGCTTACTGCGAAAAATTTCTTTTAAATAGAATTAGTAGGTAAGAATTATTTTTAAACGAAGAAAAACAGAAAACTTTAATCTTGCTTTTCTAGATATTATGTCATGTGGACTGGGTGCAGTAGCATTAATTTTTATCTTAGTTAAGCATAATATAGATAAACCAGACGATGAAATCACCTCTAATAATGATCTTAGGCCACAATTATCTAAACTTATAGACAAAGAAGCAATTCTTTTAGAAGAACAAAAACAAATGTTAACAAAGAAGAATAAAAAAGAAATGGAAAAGGAGAAAATCACAAAAAAGATAAGTGATTTAAGTAGTATTAAAAATATTATTAAAGATGAAATAAAAATAAATAAAGAAAATAATAGTAACCTTGAAGAAAATATAAATAAAATAGAAATAATAAATAATGAAAGTATTAGTAATATTGAATTAAAGGGAGTAGGAGAACAAAATTTTCTTATAGGTATGAAGGTTAAAGGAAGGAGGATAGGATTACTTTTGGATATAAGTTCTTCTATGACTGATGAGCTTTTAATAGATATTATAACGAGAAAAAATTCTGCTGAGGAATTTATTAAGCAGGGTGATAAATGGAAAAGGACTATTAGAGTTATTAAGTGGATAATTGCTAGGATTCCTGAAAATAGTGAATTATCTATTATTACTTTCTCAGAAAATGCTGATTATTTAGGTGAAAAAAAGTGGTATTATAATAATATAAATGATTTTAAAATGATCACACAAAATCTTGATGCAATTGTTCCAAATGGAGGAACAAATTTAAGCTCTGCCTTAAAATTAGTTAATCAAACTAGACCTAAACCAGATTCAATATATGTAATTACAGATGGCCTTCCAACAAAAGGTCAAAAAAAATATAGAAATTCCAGTAATTTTACTCAATGTGATTCTATATCTTCTAATGCTAAAAAAATTAATGGTGAGTGTAGAGTTAAATTATTTTGGGCATCTGTAAATGAGTTTACTAGTAAGACAAATATTGAAACTAATGTGGTTCTTCTTCCTTTAGAAGGAGACCCAGAAGCAGCTCCTAATTTTTGGATGTGGACTGCTAATACAGGAGGCCTTTTATTGGTACCATCAAAGGATTGGCCATGAAAAAAAAGGAAAGAGAATTTGAAATATTTAATTTATCTTTTTTAGATGTGATTTCATGTGCTTTTGGAGCATTAATATTAATTTTATTGATAGTTAGGCCTGGCATAGAAAAAAATGAAGATAAATTAAATGTAAAAAATTTTGAAAATTTAGTATTAGAAATTTCTAATAAAAAGAAAAGTATTGCCAAACTTGAAAAAAATATTTCTATTTTATTTCAAGAAACAGAGTTAATTGAGAGAAATAAATTATTAGATTCAATAAAAGTTGAGTCAATTAAAGAAAGTTTAGAATTACTTGCGGCATCTTTAGAAGAAATAGAAAATAATAATAAAGGATTAAAAGAAGTTGAATCTACTTTACTAGAGGCAAAAACTAATACATTAACAAATATTATTAAACGTGACGAAGAAGTAGGTGGTATTAATGTTGATAGTGATTATGTCGTATTTATAGTTGATACTTCAGGAAGTATGAGAAATATTTGGGATAGAGTAATGAGTGAGATAAGTAATATTCTGGATATTCATCCTAAAGTAGAAGGTTTTCAGATACTGAATGATAATGGTGCCCATCTTATAGATGCTTATAAATTTAAGTGGATACCTGATACTCCAAGTAGAAGAAATAATGTATTAAAGATTTTAAAAAATTGGAATAGCGCTTCAAATAGTAGTCCTGTAGAAGGGTTAGCTTTGGCTCTAAAAAAATATAGTCAAAAGGGTTTTAAAACATCTATATATATATTTGGTGATGATTACAGTGGTTCTTCATATACTGAAGTTTTTAGTATTATAAATGATTTAAATAAAGAAAATAAAAATAATGTTAGAATAAATGGTATAGGTTTTTTTTCGCGAGGTACAACAATGAGGTTCCCAACATTAATGAGAGCCATAGCAGAAAATAATAGAGGCACTTATATAGGATTGCCAATTAAGTAAAATAAAAATATATTTAATAATCTAGGAAATTTAAATTTTATATAAACTAAAAATAAGATCTATAATATTTAATATGGCTCCGCAGGTAGGATTTGAACCTACGACCGATCGATTAACAGTCGATTGCTCTACCACTGAGCTACTGCGGAACATTTAACTACTCTATACCAATGTAAACAGTTTTTGCCAAGTATTACTATGAAATTAATAAATTTATTATTTTAGATTTATTTTTAAATATATTAAGGTAATATATGTATTTATGAAAAGGGAGAAATTTTATGAATAATTTATTTAAATTTAATATGATAACATTTACTACTAGGAATTTAATATCTTTTATTTTACTTATTGCTTCTTTTATCCTTTTATATTTTGGTGTAACTGAGCCAATGCTTAAAATTTCAGCGGAATATGCAGGCCAAGAGGTTTTTAAATATAAGCAGTCTATTTGGCAAGCTGTAGACATGTTATATGAAAGTGGAAATTTATTAGTAGCATTCTTAATAGTTTTTTTCAGTGTGATGATTCCTGTATTTAAAGGAATAGTCATTTTATGGGTATTCTTTTTCGGGAAAGTTGAAGCAAAATCTTCTGCTCATAACTTCATATTTAGAATAGGTAGGTGGTCTATGGCAGATGTTTTTGCTGTTGGAGTTTTCATTGCTTATTTAGGTGGTAAAGCATCTACTATGTTAGATGCATCCATGGAAATTGGTTTTTACTATTTCACAGGATATTGTATAGTTTCTTTATTATCTTTACAAATTAAGTCTAAATTAACTTAAAATATCTTATTTCTTTAATTCTATTTCTATAAAAGTGAATTCAAAATCATTATTGTTAATAACATTATGGTTTATACCAGTTTCTCTGGAATAAGATTGTCCACTAATTAGGTTGGCTTTCGTTATGTTACCCTCTGGATCAGATATAGTTAATTCTCCTGTTGTCATAGGAACAACTACATAGTCCATTTGATGGCTATGCGGCCCAGTTTCAGAATTAGGTAGAAAATACCATTCTGTAACTTTAACAAAATTATTATCAATTTGTACTGTAGGTTTTGCTAATATTTTAGTAATAATATATTCCTTTTATAAAATTATAAATTTTTATAATTAGTTACTAACTTCTAATAATAAAATCATTTGTTCCTGATTCATCCTCACCGCTCATTAAAAATAAAGTTCTATTTGCGTGATCCAAATTAAACTCTTTTTCTTGTTCAGCGGCTAATTCTCTATCAAATGTAGATGAGGTTGGCATATAGCGAATGGTCATACCTCTTCGTGAATTTGGAGACACATTTGTTCCTGAACCATGGACAATATAAACATCATGAAGTGCCATTTGTCCTGATTCAAGACATAAATGATAAGCATCTTTCTCATCATACTCAGAAGGATCTATTTCCTGATTTAGTGTATAGTTACCACTATTATCTGTGCTGTGTTTTCTTGTTGTTTTTCTTTTATGAGAGCCAGGCATATATTTTAGACAACCATTTTCTTTATTTGCGTCATCTACCGCTAGCCACACAGTACAGGTTGCAAGTGGCCTTATAGGCCAATATTGACCATCTTGGTGCCAAGGAGTTGCTTTTCCATTAATCCCCGGTTTTGCAAAAAAACTTTGATTCCAAACGGCTAGGTTAGGGCCTATAACTTGTTTAACACAATTTAGAATTTCTGGCTTTTTTGCATATTTTAGATAGTTTAAATCATGTTTTAATAAAGTTGGACAATAATCTCTAAATTCTGGATGTTTTTCTAATAAGATTTTATAA
>Ga0209630_10003877_pt1 | contig 13411 bp, 14 predicted proteins | sample COG_01_FD_184745 | JGI IMG/M metagenome (GOLD analysis project Ga0209630, IMG submission 184745) | Pelagic Microbial community sample from North Sea - COGITO 998_met_01 (SPAdes) (version 2) | ecosystem: Environmental > Aquatic > Marine > Neritic zone/Coastal water | place: Helgoland, sampling... | reverse complement strand
AGGAAGCACAGGTAATGCTACGGACTTTGGAGATTTAACAGCAAATAGAAATATTGCAGGTGGATGTAATTCTACAACTAGAGGAATTATTGGTGGAGGAAAAGAAGGTAGTAGTGGTGTAAATAAAATTGAACAAGTAGAGATAGCTACAACAGCCAACTCTACTGATTTTGGAGATTTAACAGCTGCCACTCAAAGAGCAGAAGCAACATCAAATAACATATCAGGATTTTTTGCTGGAGGTGCTGTTCCAGGAGTAACTAATGTAATTCAAAAAATAACCATTGCTTCGGCAGGGAATGCTGCTGACTATGGAGATTTATTTTCTGCAAGATCAGACGCAGGTATTAGTTCTAACGGTCATGGAGGATTAAGTTAATGGCTGTTTGGGATATAAAAGAACGAAACGATATTGTTAGGTCAAGTCATAGAGGTTCAAGAGCTTGTATAGCAGGTGGTTATGCGTCTCCAGCTTATACAAATAAAATAGAATCTTTTGAAATGAACACTACAGGTAGAAGTGCAGATTTTGGAGACATGAGAAGTATTCGAACTGTATTTGCTGGCACAGGATCTAGTAGTACAACAAGAGGAATATTCACTGGTTACGAAGTTCCAGGAGGAAATTCAACTGACATAGATTTTATTACTATGGCATCTGTAGGTAATGCTGTTGATTATGGAGACTTAACTGTTGCTAGAGGTTATGCTGGAAGCACTGGTAACAACATAAAAGGAATTACATTTGGTGGTAATGCTAGTGGTGTTAGAAATGAAATTGATTTTGGAACAATAGCTACCGCTGGTAATTATGCAGATTTTGGTAATTTAAGCGTTTCAAGAGATCAAACTACAGGAACTTCAAGTCCAACAAGATCACTTTTTTTTGGTGGAACAGATGGAGCTTCACCTAGTTCTAATCAACTAAACGTCATAGATTTTGTAACAATATCTACTACTGGTAATGCAACAGACTTTGGAGATTTAACTGCTGCTTCATCTTATAGAGGAACTGCTTCATCAGGCACTAGAGGTTTTTCTTGTGCAGGAGGATTGAGTGGAGATGGCGATGACACAATGGAAGTTGTGACATTTGCTTCAGCTGGTAATGCAACTGACTTTGGTGATTTAGTGGATGGTACTAGGCAAGCTGCAAGTTCAGATAATTCTAGATTTGGATTTTTATTTGGTGGACATCCTGGAATGGATACTGTTCAACGATGGAATTTATTTAATTTAGGCAATGGTACTGATTTTGGTGACATGAGCACTTCAAACACGTCTGGAAGTGCAGGTGTTTCTGTATCTCATGGAGGAATTTCAGATGATAATTTATTACAAAGACCATCTGTCACCTATATGCCTGGGTCAGGTAGAGGATTATTAGGTGGTGGTAAAACAAACCCTGCTGGTACAAATCAAAATGCAGTACAAATGATTCACATACAAACTTTAGGTAATACTTCTGATTTTGGAAATTTAACTCTTTCTTCATATGGAAGAAGTGGGTGTGCTAGTAGAACAAGAGGTATGTTTGGTGCGGGATATAACGACCCAGCAGGTGCAATTAATGTAATAGAGTCTATGGAATTTGCTTCAACAGGTAATGCAGCTGATTTTGGAGACTCAACAGATGCAAGAGCTTTTTCTGGTAGTAATGCTGGTAGTCAAACAAGAGGAATTATAGGTGCAGGAGGTAATGATCCATCATTATCAAACATTATAGATTACATAACTATAGCATCAGCAGGAAATGCTACTGACTTTGGAAATTTAGGTGCAGCTAGATCACAATTTAGTGGTAGTAGTTCACCGACAAGAGCAGTATTTTATGGAGGTCTTGAATAATGGGTAGAGTTAATAAAATAGAATATATAACTATAGCATCCACTGGAAATGCTACAGATTTTGGAGATTTAACGGTTGCTAGAAATTACGGACAATCTGCTTCGACAAGTGTTAGAGGAGTTAACGCTGGTGGTAATGATGGTTCAGCAAGTAATGTTATAGATTATGTGACAATCGCTTCAACAGGTGACGCAGCTGACTTTGGTGATTTAACGGTTGCAAGATTACAAAGTTTTGGTGGTATGTCAGATACTACTAGAGGAGTTTTTGGTGGTGGTACTAATCCAGACAATGTGACAATAGATTATATTACAATTGCTACAACAGGTAACGCTGCTGATTTTGGTGATATGTCCGTGCAAACAGGAGACACAAATAACATATCAGATTCACACGGTGGTTTACAAGGTTAAAAAAGACTTATAAATATATTATATAATATGATGAAAGGTTAGATAATGAAAAAAGATGAATTGTTGATGGTGTTTCCTACACCAGTTCAGATATACAAATACGAAAACAGTATAGAAAAAGAATTAAAACACATTGAGAATATAGAGTGGACGCCACAGGTTGCAAATGGTAACTTTAAAACTAAAGATTCTTATCTTACAAAACACGAATCATTAAAAGGTATAACCTCTTTCTTTAAAGAGTGTATAGATGATTATTGTAATACGATAATTAATTCAGAGCAGAGATTAGTTATAACTCAACTGTGGGGTAATCGAAATCCAAAAGGTTCCAAACATCATGAGCACGTTCATCCTAATAGTATTATAAGTGGCGTGTTTTATTTAAGACAAGACCCTAAACTACCACCGATACAATTCTCTAAATCCAATCAGCATGGTATGAAGTTAGACCCTAGAAAATATAATAATTATAATGCTGAAACATTTTTACTACCTTGTACCTCAGGAGAATTAATATTATTTCCCTCTAATTTAAGACATAGTGTTCCTGTAAATCAAGGTGATGAAGAAAGAATAAGTCTATCGTTTAATACATTTAGCGTTGACGCATTAGGTAGTAAGGAAAATCTAACGCATTTAGATATAAGGAGTATAATGAATGAATCAAATTGAAGATTATATCATAGTTAAGAATACTATATCTAAAGAAATTTGTCAGTCTTTGATTGAAGAAAATAGTAAAAAAGAATGGCGAAAACATATCTGGAATAATTACACCACTGGTGAAAATTCATCTGAATCAACAAAAGAATTAGATGTTATGAATTGCACAAGAGAACAACAAGATAAAATAACACCTGCTCTTATAGACGCATTAGCACAATATCAAGACATATGTTCTTGGGAAGGTGAAAAAACAGGCAGTCAATGGCTAACAAAATTTAGCCCTATTCGATTTAATAAATACGAAGTAGGTACTATGATGAGAAGACATTACGATCATATACACAGTATTTTTGATGGTAAGATGAAAGGCGTTCCTATTGTATCTATTGTAGGTAATCTAAACGAAGATTACGAAGGATCAGAGTTTCATTGTAGAGATAAAGAGATTAAACTAAAGACAGGAGATATACTAATGTTTCCGTCTAATTTCATGTATCCTCATGAGGTAACAGAATGTACGAAAGGTACTAGATATTCATTTGTCAGTTGGGCGTTTTAAATATATTATAAATATAAGAAAGATTTAATATATAGGAATTTGACTAATGGCAACAATACAGAATATTACCATTGACCAAGACGCTGATTTCACACAAACTTTGACTATCAAAGATTCAACAGGAACAGTTGTAGATTTAACAGGAAGTACAATTACAAGTAAGTTAAGAAAGACTCATTTGTCTTCTAGTGCTACTTCTTTCACAACTGCTCTCGTAAGTGCAACGGCAGGTACTTGTTCAATAACTTTAACAGACACAGTTACCTCAGGTCTTTCTGAAGGTAGATATGTCTGGGATTTAACTGAAACAGATTCAAGTGGTATCATCACTAGAAGAATTGAAGGAAGAGCAACAGTCACACCAAGCGTGACTAGATAGTTATGTCAACTCAAAAATACATCAATAGCAATTGGCCAGGTTTACAAGAGAAAGTAAAACTTGAACAAGTTGATAGTGGATTAGAGATTGATATAGATATTGAACAACAGATAACTCAACTACAAGAAGCAAGATTAGCAGGTGAGTTAGAAAAACCAGAACAACTATCTATCGATCCTGAGAAACAAATAAGTGAATGGCACCTTGAAAAAGGATTAAAGACTTTTCTTTCTAATGTAGAGTTTGAAAAAGAAGATTTAGATAAGAAGATAAAAGAAGAAGACGCTAAGATTTCTGCTTTAGAAGAAATGTTTGGTGGTTTAATTAACAAACCTAAAACAGAAAAACAAATTGAAGTAGAGAATACTGAAGCCATTTCTGAATCATCTTTCAATGAAATATCTGAGGAAGAGAAACAAGAAAGAGCACAGGCAAGATTAAATGTTCTATCTGAATTATTTGAGAAAAAGATAATAGAAGAAAAAATTGAACAAGAGAAAGTCAAACAAGAAAGACTAGAAGAAGAAAGAAAACAAAAATTATTAATTGACTCTGGTTTAGAAAAACCAAAAGTTGAGATTGACGCTAAGACACTAGAGGCACAGAAACTAGTAGAAGAAAAATATGGACAGGCAGGTTCTTTAGCACTTCAAGGTCTAATGAGTGCTTCTGCCAAAGACATAGAAGCAGACCCTCTAATAGTTGACAAAGTATTAAAGCATATTTCAGAAATGAAAGTTGCGAATGAGTTAGACAAAGACAAGATGAAGTCTTTGAAATCGATTGACTCACTAGATAAATTAACTAAAGAGTTTTTAAACTTTAAGAATTTAACTTCTATTCAATTATCTACTCTTGGCGGTGGTGGTGAAGTTCGTTTAGAAAATTTAGATGATGTTCAAAAAAGTACTGCTGTTGTAGATGGTAAGTTTTTAAAATATAGTTCTTCTGACGGAAAATTTATTGGTGCAGACGCTGGTGCTACAGAATTAACTGGCGTGACTGCAGGTACAGTTTCTGCTAGTAAAGCAGTAATTGTTGACTCTAGTAAAGATATTACTGGATTTAGAAATGTAACCATTGCTGGGGATTTAACAGTACAAGGTACAACTACTACTGTGGATTCTACAACAGTTAATATACAAAATGCGTTTGTGTTTGAAGGTGCAACAGATGACGCACACGAAACAACATTAACAACAATTGATCCTACTGCTGATAGAACAATTAAATTGCCAAATGTTTCAGGAACTATACCTGTTTTGGCAGCAGAAAGTTCAACTGCTATTACAGCAACACCTACTGAATTAAATCATGTAGATGGTGTGACAGGAAATATACAAACTGCTTTAGACTTAAAAGCAACAAAGGCATTTGCAATTGCACAAGCAGTTGCTCTAGGATAACTAAATAGTATTATAAGGAAAAATTATGGCCGTACCAAGTACAAAAGCAACATTAAAAGAATACTGCTTAAGAGCATTGGGTAAACCTGTTATCGATATAAATGTTGATGACGATCAGGTTGATGATAGAATAGACGAGGCAGTACAATATTTTTGTCAATATCATACAGATGGTGTTGAGAGAATGTATTTAAAATATTTAGTGACAGAAGCTGATGTTACTAGAATGACAACAGATACATCTGAATCAATTACACAAGGTAGTGTGACAACAGCATGGAAACAAGGAGCTAATTTTCTTGTTGTTCCTGCTTCAGTAATTTCTGTTGTAAATGTATTTCCTTTATCTGATAGAGCAAATTTAAATATGTTTGATGTTAGATATCAATTAAGATTAAATGATTTATATGATTTTTCATCTACAAGTATTGTACACTATGAAATGACAATGCGTCATTTAGATTTTTTAGATCATATACTAGTTGGTGAGAAACCAATGAGATTTAATCATCTATCAAATAAACTATTCATTGATATGGATTGGTCAAGAGATATCACAGCAGGTGAATATTTAATTATGGAAGTTTTTAGAAAATTAAATCCAGATGACAATACAGATATGTATGATGATATCTATTTAAAAAGATACACAACAGCATTAATCAAAAGACAATGGGGACAAAACCTGTCGAAATTTAATGGTACAGCAATGTTAGGTGGAGTGACACTTAATGGACCTGAATTATTTTCTACGGCAATCGCAGAGCAACAAAAACTTGAAGAAGAAATTAGATCGAATTATGAAGAGCCTGCACATATGCAACAAGGATAAAAATTAAATGCCAACTAATGTTTATTTCAGCACTGGCACTACATCTGAGCAAAGACTATATGAAGACTTAATTATAGAACAGCTTAAGATATATGGTCAAGATGTTTATTACTTACCGAGAAAGATAGCAAATAAAGATACTATCTTCGGTGAAGACCCTGCTTCGTCTTTTGATGATTCATACATTATAGAAATGTATGTTGACAATACTGATGGATACATGGGTGAACAAGAGATAATCAAGAAGTTTGGTTTAGAATTAAGAGATGATATTAAGTTTACTGTATCAAAATTGAGATGGGAAACTTTAATATCTAACAATGGCGATCTAGTTGCTGAACGACCACAAGAAGGCGATCTAGTATATTTTCCTACAACAAAAGCATTCTTTGAGATACAGTTTGTTGAACACGAACAACCTTTCTATCAACAAAGTGCTTTACCTGTTTACAAATTATCTTGTACTAAATGGGAATACAGCTCTGAAAGAGTTGATACAGGCATTACTTCTATTGACGCTGTTGAGGACGCATTATCAACAGACACAATGAACTTTCAGTTTAGTTTAGAAACTGGTACATCTGCCTCTGGTGCAATCACACTAGAAAGTGATATTGGTGAGATAGGTTATCTTATTAATGAAAGCTTCACAATGTCAGCACAACAACCTGTTGATCAAGGACAAGCATTTGAAACTGCTGCTGGCACAAACACATCATCTACTGCTGATGATATATTAGATTTTAGCGAAAGAAACCCTTTTGGAGAAGTTGATGATTATTAAATATATTTTAGAAAAAATCAATCACTATTCTACTGCATTGACAAGTTGGTCATGGCAGAAATTATATGGTGATAGAAAAAAAGGATATGGGTATAAAAATTATGGAAAGAGATAGACATAGACAATTGAATGAACATGCTAAAGAAGTAAACAAGCATAAAAAAGAAGCAGAGTTGCAAAGATCATTAAGAAAAGAAGTAGTCGCTGGTGCAAATGGCACGCAAGATTACATAATTAAAGAAGGACCTAATAAAGGTAAGATTGCAGATAAAGGACAATAATGTTTGGACAACACTTCTATCACAAATCAATAAGAAATACTGTAATTGCATTTGGTACGATATTTAATAATATCAATATTAAACGATTGGATTCTAGCGGGAATCCTTTACAAACTATTAGAGTGCCTTTATCATATGCACCTAAAGAAAAGTTTATTGCAAGACTAGATCAAAATGCAAATTTAACTGGAGACGATTCAAGCGTGGCGATTACTCTACCTCGAATGTCATTTGATGTCACTGGTTATGCTTATGATTCTTCTCGTAAATTAAATAAAAATCAGAAACATAGTGTGGCTAAAAATGCCACTGGAGATGAAAAAAAAGTATATACTCAATATTCTCCTGTGCCATATGATGTAAGTTTTGAATTAAATGTTTTTACTGCAACCTCAGACGATGGTCTTCAAATCATAGAGCAGATACTACCATACTTTCAACCAGACTATACAGTCACTATGATTATTGATAGAGATTACATGGATACAAAAAGAGATATTCCTTTTATATTAGAAAGTGTTGATTATGAAGATAGTTATCAAGGTGCATTAACTGATAGAAGAAGAATTATATACACATTAAAATTTACTGCAAAAATATATCTATATGGACCAATTAGTTCAAGTGCTATTATAAGAAAAGTATCAGCAGATTTATATACTAATACGGCAGATCAAAGTCCATCTCGTAGTGAAAGAGTGACAGTCACTCCTAATCCTACAAGTGCTGACAAAGATGATGTTTATACATACACAGAAACGTTAGAGTTTTTTGATGATGGTAAAAACTATGATGAAGGAACTGGTAACGATACATAATAACAAAAGGTTTTAAAATGAGTAATATTGACGACAAGTTAAATGAAGTACTAAACATAGCAGAAGAAGTGCTAGATAAAACAGAAGAAAAGAATCCTTTAGAGATTGCAAAAGAACCACCTAAACCTGTCGCACCACAAAATGATGATGTTGATACAGACTTTGATACTGGTAGAGGAGAACTTTACAAGTTATTAGAAAAAGGTAACGAAGCAATAGACGGAATACTTGCATTGGCAAAAGAAGGTGAACACCCTAGAGCATATGAAGTGGCAGGACAATTAATTAAAGGTCAAAGTGAGATTGCACAAAATCTATTAGACTTACAAGATAAACTTAAAAAAATTAAAGATGTAAAAGAACTAGGACCAAAAAATGTTACTAATGCTTTATTTGTAGGTTCAACAACCGAACTACAAAAAATGATAAAGAAAAACAAAGATCAAAAATAATGGCAACTTTAGACCAATACTTAGGTAATCCTAATTTAAAAAAGGCTCACACAAAAACACGATTTACTAAAAAACAAGTAGATGAAGTGATGAAGTGTCTTGAGGATCCTAAATATTTCATAGAACACTATTTAAAAATTGTCACAATTGATAAAGGTCTTGTACCTTTTGAGATGTATGACTTTCAGCGGAAGATGGTAGATACTTTTCACGACAATAGGTTTACAATATGTAAGTTACCTAGACAAAGTGGAAAGTCAACTATCATTGTCTCCTACCTCTTACATTACGTTTTGTTTAACGATAATGTGAATGTTGCAATACTAGCCAACAAATCTTCTACGGCAAGAGATTTATTAGGACGATTGCAATTAGCTTACGAGTACTTGCCGAAATGGATGCAACAAGGCGTTCTTAACTGGAACAAAGGTTCCCTAGAACTAGAAAACGGAAGTAGAATCGTTGCGGCTTCAACTTCATCAAGTGCTGTTCGGGGAAGTACCTTTAATATTATATTCCTAGATGAGTTTGCCTATGTACCCAACAATATTGCGGAAGAATTCTTTAGCTCAGTTTATCCTACAATCTCGTCTGGTAAATCATCTAAAGTAATGATAGTATCTACTCCACATGGAATGAATATGTTTTATAAGATGTGGACGGATGCTGTTAATAAGAAAAATACTTTTCAACCTATTGAAGTACACTGGTCAGAAGTGCCTGGTCGTGATGAAGAATGGAAAAAACAAACAATCAAGAATACAAGTGAGGCACAGTTTCAAACCGAGTTTGAATGTGAGTTTCTAGGTAGTGTTGATACACTTATCAATGCACAAAAATTAAAGACAATGGCCATCGTTGACCCTAAAAGAAGTCCTGATGGATTAGATGTTTATGAAATGCCTAAAAAGAATCATACTTATGTCACAACTGTTGACGTTGCAAGAGGTATTGCAAATGACTATTCTGCCTTTATAGTAATTGACGTAACACAGGCACCATATAAGATAGTTGCAAAGTATCGAAACAATGATATCAAACCGATTGTCTTTCCGAATATATTAAAGAAGGTAGCAGATTATTATAACAAGGCATATGTGTTAATAGAGATAAACGATTTAGGTCAACAAGTGGCAGACGCAATGCAATTTGAATTAGAATACGACAACATGATGATGGTTACACAACGAGGTAGAGCAGGTCAAGTATTAGGTGGCGGCTTTAGTGGTAGAGGTAATCAACTAGGATTAAGAATGACGAAAGGTACTAAAAAAATCGGAACTTCAAATCTGAAAAGTCTGATAGAAGGTGATAAGTTAATTGTTCAAGATTTTGATATTGTATCTGAACTATCTACTTTTATTTCTAGGGGAAAATCTTTTGAGGCTGAGAGTGGTGCTCATGATGATTTAGTAATGTGTCTAGTTATCTTTTCTTGGGTTGCCAATCAAAGATATTTTAAAGAACTAACAAATGTTGATGTACGAGGACAAATGTTTACAGATCAAAAGAACGCAATTGAGGCAGACATGGCACCTTTTGGTTTTATAGATAACGGATTAGATGATCCTGACGGAAATGATGGTTATTTTGTTGACGCAGGTGAAATATGGCGACCAGTAACTTATCGTAAGGGTGAATAGTATAGATTTTGATACATATAAATATCTGTATAAAAGGGTTATAACTAATAAAGATTAATATTAATATTAAGGAGAACTAAACATGGCTTTTCAAGTATCACCAGGTGTTAATGTGACTGAAAAGGATTTAACGAATATCGTACCAGCAGTATCTACATCTTCTGGTGGAATCGTTATTACAGCAGAAAAAGGACCGATTGATGAAATTACTACGATCTCATCTGAGCAAGAGTTGGCTGATACATTTGGGAAACCAAATGCAGATAACTTTGAAGAATGGTTTTGTGCTGCTAACTTTTTAGGTTACGGAAACAATCTGAAGGTAGTAAGACCAATTACAGGATTATTAAATTCTGTTTCAACTGGATCTGCTGTCTTAATTAAAAATACGGCTGACTATTTAGATACATACTATTCAGCATCAGGCGCTGGACAAGTAGTAAACATTGGAACATGGGCTGCTAGAGAAGCAGGAACATTAGGAAACAGTTTAAAAGTTTCTTTATGTCCTAACTCTACTGCTTTTGGACCTCATTCACAAAGTGGCACTCTAATAGTAAATGACGCTACTGCGGCTATCGGAGATACAACCATCACAGCAGATGATGGATCTTTGGTTCAAGTAGGCGACATACTAGAGTTTGGAGACGCAACTGCTGTGCCTTCAACTTCAGGTGCACCTTCAGGATTTTACTACAAGGTAACTGCAATCAGCACAAACGTTCTAACAATCGCAAGATTCAATCCTCAAACAGGAGTTACTGAAACTGGTGGTTTAAGACACGCTATTGCTGATGACGCTAAATTCCTAAGACATTGGGAATACTACTTTAACTTTTCAACTCCACCGTCAACAACAGACGATACAGCTGCTGCTGGTGGTTCAAATGATGAAATGCATATTGCAGTAATAGATGAAGATGGTTCAATCACAGGAACTGCTGGAACAATCCTAGAAACTTTTGAAGGTGTTTCACAGGCGTTTGACGCTAAAACTTCTACTGGTGCAAGTAACTATTATCCACAAGTAATATATCAACAATCAAAATACATTTACTGGATAGATCATATTGCTACTTTATCAGATGGTGTGACTAAAGTAGGTACAACTTTTGATAATACAGTTGGTGACGCTTTCGTAGTATCTAACACTTCACTTACAGCTGGTACAGATGACTTTGCTGCTACTAACGCTGAAATTGCTACTGCATACGAGAAATTTAATGACGTAGAAAACGTTGATTTAAGTTTACTATTATGTGGACCATCTCAAACAAGTGCTGACGACACTGGAGATACAAAAGCAACTGCTGTTATGGATATTGCAACAGCAAGAAAAGACTGTGTTGCTTTCATATCACCTGCGAGAGCAGATGTAGTTGGTGTTGCAAACGCAATCACACAAACTCAAAATGTAGTAGGATTTGCTGATGGTTTACCGTCAACAAGTTATGCTGTAATTGATAGTGGTTACAAATATATGTACGATAGATACAATGACGTTTATAGATTCGTTCCTTTGAACGGAGACATTGCTGGTCTTTGTGCTAGAACTGACAGTATTGCAGACGCTTGGTTCTCACCAGGTGGATTCAATAGAGGTCAAATTAGAGGTGCTGTTAAATTAGCATTCAATCCAAACCAAACTCAAAGAGATGAATTATACAAATCTAAAGTAAATAGTGTTGTATCATTTCCTGGACAAGGTACTGTATTGTTTGGTGATAAAACTGCTCAATCTAAACCTAGTGCTTTTGACAGAATAAATGTTAGAAGATTGTTTATTGTTTTAGAAAAGGCTGTTTCTACTGCTGCTAAATTTCAACTATTTGAATTCAATGACGAATTCACTAGAGCACAATTTAGAAATCTAGTAGAACCTTTCCTAAGAGATGTACAAGGTCGTAGAGGAATCACAGACTTTTCAGTAGTTTGTGACGATACAAATAATACTGGAGATGTTATTGATAGAAATGAATTCAGAGCTGATATCTTTATCAAACCTGCACGTTCTATTAACTTCATCCAACTTAACTTTATTGCTACAAGATCAGGTGTATCCTTTTCTGAAGTAGCAGGATCTTAATAGAGAGGAGATAAAATAAAATGCCAAATATAAATGACTTCAAATCTCGTTTAAGAGGCGGTGGGGCGAGAGCCAATCAGTTTAAGGTAACTTTACCTTTTCCTGGTTACGCTGCAGTAGGTGGTGAAACATCTGATCTAGCTTTCTTATGTAAAGCAACTGCTATACCTGGACAAACAATAGGTAATATACCTATTGACTTTAGAGGAAGAAAACTTAATATCGCTGGGGATCGAACTTTCGAACCTTGGACAATTACGGTATTAAATGATACTGACTTTAAATTGTACAGAGCATTTGAAAGATGGATGAATGGTATAAACAATATGACTGACAACGAAGGTATCGCAAATCCTGCTGATTATCAAGTTGATGGTTTCATTGACCATTTAGACAGAAACGGATCAACTCTAAAGTCTTACACTTATAGAGGACTGTTTCCAACTGCTTTAGGAAATATTGATTTGAACTATGCAACTAATGACGCTATTGAGGAATTTAGTGTAACGTTCAACTTCCAATACTTCGAAACAGATACGACTACATAATATACTTAATAAGTTAAATCGAAAAGGAAAATTATAATATGGTAAAACTACTTGGGTTCGAGATAACAAGAAAAGATGATGATCTGGAGAAGCCGGCGAAAGCCAAACAGGCTTTCACTATCCCTTCTCCAGATGACGGTACAACTACTATATCTGCTGGTGGATACTTTGGCCAATACTTGGATATGGAAGTTACTGCCAAGAACGACTTTGATTTAATCAAAAGATATCGTGAGATCAGTCAGCATCCTGAATGTGATACGGCGATAGAAGATATAATCAATGAGGTTATCATATCTAATGAAAGAGATTCGGCTGTTTCTTTATCACTAGATAAACTTGCTATTTCAGACAATATAAAAACAAAAATTAGAGATGAGTTTGATGAAGTCTTACGACTATTAAACTTTGATGAAAAAGGTTTCGATATCTTTAAAAGATGGTATATTGACGGAAGAATTTACTTCCACAAGGTAATCGATCCTACTAGTCCTCGAAAAGGAATTACAGAAGTTAGATACATTGACCCTAGAAAAATTAAAAAGGTTCGTGAGATAACTAAAAAAAGAGATAATAAAGGCAAAGGTATTGAAGTTATAGAACAAACTGCCGAATGGTTTGTATATAATGAAAAAGGAATGTCTTCAGCAAATTCTAATGCTGGTATAAAGATTTCTTCTGATTCAATTACCT
>Ga0209630_10003873_pt1 | contig 13423 bp, 7 predicted proteins | sample COG_01_FD_184745 | JGI IMG/M metagenome (GOLD analysis project Ga0209630, IMG submission 184745) | Pelagic Microbial community sample from North Sea - COGITO 998_met_01 (SPAdes) (version 2) | ecosystem: Environmental > Aquatic > Marine > Neritic zone/Coastal water | place: Helgoland, sampling... | reverse complement strand
GGGGGGGGGGGTCACCGGACTGCTGGGAGAGTGCGGGTCGCGTTGCGCGCGAGTAATGGCAGGCGAAGGTGACTACGCGGAAAAAATCAGCTATTGCACAGCTGAGGAGCAAATGGAGGACGAGGTGACCCCGTTCGCGGGAGGACGATCTCCGGATATGATGATGTCCACCCCGGTCCCAAAGGGCATCCTGAGCGAGACACGAAGAGGCGCTGGGAGCGGTGCCAGTCCATGGAAGCAGGTCAAGTTCCATAGCACTCTTCCTGAAGGGTTTCCAGAACGTTTGACGCAGCAAGGAAAGGCTTTTACGCAGCGTGGGGGTGATCTTAGAGGTATCAACTTGCTGCTCCTGGTGCTTGCCTGCATTTGGCTGGCGAGACTCCTCTTTGTCTTCACCAAGGCGGTGAGCAACATGATGCATGAAGAGTTTTAGGACATTGATTTAGGTTTGTTGTACTAGCTAATCAGCACGCGAGCGAAAACACGTAGATGTTCAGGCGTACCTACTCTATTGATATATGAATGGATGTCTAAGCTGCGGGTTCGTCAGACTTCTCCTCAGCAGCTTCGCCCCCCTCCGAAGGCGGGGCGTAGTCAGCCAGAGCCTTGGCAACCTGCTCCTCAGTCACAGCTCCGTTCTCGAGGAAATGCTTGAGGATCTCCTCGGATGTGGGTTCGGGCACCGGAGCGGGCTCGGCGGGCTCGTCCCCGCCGGCGGCGTCCTCCGCAGCCGGTGCGTCCTCCCCGGCGGGGGCGGCTTCAGCATCCTCGGCGGGTTCGGGTTCAGGCGGCGCCGGCGTCAGGGCGGTCTTCGCCTCCGCGATCTGCTCCTCGGTGATGAGAGGCGGGTCGATCTCGGTGAGTAGCCTGAGGGCGAGGGCGTTCCTTTCAGCCTCCGCCTCCTTTTCTTCCTCCTCCTCGGCCGCCTTCCTCGCAGCCTTGGCGTTGGCCGCCGCGTCAACCTCACGCTTGGCACTTTCGTTAGCCTCCGCCTTCGCCGCCATCATCTCCTTCAACGCATTGGCGATGATGTCGTTCACGCACCTCCTGGTCACGGCGGCGTTGGAGCAGTCGTCCACGACGGCGTCGGTGAACCACGGCATGAACTCCTGTTCCACCTCCCTCTGCACGGGATCGTAAAAGAAACCCGTGTCGTAGAGCCTGTCGAAGACGTTGCCCATGAGGCCGTTGAGATAACCCCGCGCGAAGGTCTGCGCCGCCACCTTCTCCCTCATCGCCTTCTCCCTCTCCACGCGCTCCTTCTCCTGCGCGATACGGCGCATCTTTTCCTCCATCTTGCGGATCTCCGCCGCCTCCATGCGCTGCAGTGCCACGAGCTCCGCGTTGCGAAGCTGCTCAAAGTACTCCTGGTGAGCGCGCATGGCCGCGAGTTCCTCCTCCTCCATGACCTCCATCAGGCCCTGTTCCAGAGTCTTGCCGACGAGCACCTCCAGGATGGGCTCCACCTCAAAATCAAAGTCGAAGAGGTCACCATCCTCAATCTGGGTCTGGACGTCGACGCCAATCTTCATCGGGACAAAGAGAGGGGTCGGCGGCCGGTCCATGAACGCGTCCGTCTGCGTGGTGACCTCGGACTCGGGGACCGTATCCACCAGCTCCTCGAGGTACTGTTCCGTCTGTATGTCCATGTGCCGTCGGCCCTCCACGGGCTCGGGGGTTCGCGGCGGCTTTGAACGCGTCCTCTTCGCGGGCTTCAACTCAGGGCCCGTCGAGTGGAGAGACTGCGCCGCGTACGTGCTGCCGCGGATCACGCGCCTGTCGTACATGATATTCGCGGGGTAGTTCCCGTACTCCGCCTCTGGAGGAGGCTGAGGACGGAACTTGGGCTGCAAGAGACGAGGGGAGGGGCGGGGATCGTCAGCGAGGGGCTAAATTCCGCATCCAACCTAAAATTGGACCGAATCGGGGTAAAATGGCCGCAGCCGCGGCGCCCGTCGCGGGCGCGATCGCCGGGGTATCGCCCGACGAGCGCGCTCGTTACGTCCGATGGCGTGGATTAGTATCACTCGGAAGCGAGCGACTCGGGAAACCGCGCGACGTTGCGAACCCTTTCGTGCCAATCACACACGCGGCGTGTGTGAAAGGGTCCCGCTCGCGCCTAATTTAGGTACGCTCGCTCTCGAGGCTGGATTGGCTGGCTGTTTGGACTTACCCGCTTCAGCGAACCGCTCGGACCCTCTTCCGCCACCGTGTACGACTCATCGCGTTTCTTTTGGGCGGCAAGCGCCACCCCTCCCTTCCCCATGGCGACCGTGGGTCGGGTTTGCCGGGCGATAGTGTTTGACCGGGATTGGTGACTTCGTTTTTGGTCTCTGCTTCTATCTGCGGCTAAATCGAGGTGGCGTTGTTCCTTCCGATGAATCCGACCTGACTGACTACAAGTGGCTATTGCTCAGGTTTTACGCGGTAATTATTAATTACTCCCAGTCTATTTGCTCGTGCACATAAATTAAAACATTTGCCGTATATTACGGCGATGGGAGGCGTATCGGCGCCGTCCCGGAGAGCTTTCGTCTCGGGCGTTATTCCGAGGTGGGAGTCTAGGAGTTCTTCGTCGCGTCGAGCACTCCCAAACGCGCACGAGCTAAGTATCCGACGCGCGATAGAAGCGCCGCGACATGTCCATTCAGATACGAGTTCCGGGCGATGAGGGGCTGTACATTCCCAACGAGTTCCTCGACTCTCTCATGCAGCCCGACGTCATCAAGAATGCTCTTTGCAAGCACTTTTTCGAGGGAAACCGCGACCTGATGGAGAAGTACTGGCAGACCCTCAAGGAGCGAGAGCTGCGGGAGTTCTTCCGGCTGTACTTCGGAAAGACCGTCGAAAGAGAAGAACGACCTTTCACGTTCGTCGTGTACGGCGCCTCGGGCTACACCGGATCCCTCGTTCTCGAGTACATCTACAGGCATGTCCGCGGCCTCGGCAGCGAAGTTACCTTCGCGTTGGCTGGTCGAACCCCGAGCAAGCTCTCGGATCGTCTCGACGAGGTCCTCGCTAAGTTCCCCGACGCGACCTACAGGCCCGAAATATTCAAGGCTGACATCGCCAACTCCATGGATATCCGCAAGATTGTCCAGAAATGTCTATGCGTCCTCAACGTCGCCGGCCCATTCATCAAGACAAACGCTCACCTCCTCGTCGAGGCGTGCATCGACTTCGACTGCGACTACGTCGATGTCAACGGCGAGGTGCCCTTCACGCATAAGCTGGTCCCGCTGCACGACTGGGCCAAGAAGAAAAACGTCATCATCTGCCCGAACTCGGCCGGAGCCGGAGGCCTGCCCGACTTGGCCGCGTTCTTCACCGCCGAGGAGCTCAAGAAGGTCACCGACGCCGAGCTGAAGACGTTGAAATGCTTCATCACCAGCAACGGCGGTGCCCCGTCAGGAGGCACTCTCGCCACGCGCGCAGCCATGACCGCCGAGATGGGCAAATTTGTCAAAATCATGGGCGATCCCTTCGCTCTCGGTGGCACGGTCGGCGACGGCAAACGACCCGAGGACTCCGACAAGGTTCTCGCCAAGGTTGAGTACTACCCGGAGTTTGAGGGCTGGTCGGGGCCGTTCACGTACGCGTTCTACGATACCCGCCTGATCAGGCGTTCGAACTGGCTGATGGCGGACCTCGGCGAGGACCCGTACGGTAGACACCTGAGTTACAGCGAGCATCTTCTCTTCCCGACGGAGGCTGTGGCCAAGGAGATCACATCCGCCAACACGAGCTCGAAGAAGGAGGAGGAGAAGCTCAAGAAGGAAGGCAAACTTTTCAAGGTGCGTCGTCGTCGCACGTCTTTGGCGCTCGCCTGGACTATGTTTCCCGAATACCCCTCGAGTGCGATTTTCGTATTTGTATCGTCGCTGACGTCATGATTTATTCCCCTGCAGCTCGGCGATGGACTCGCCAAGGACGTCCGCTCCAAGCTCTTCACCGACTATTACTTTCACGCCACCGCTGAAGACGGCTCCAAGATTCGGGTAAGCGTCCCAACTCTGAAACCGAATCATCACGTCATGACTGATGTTCACCCAATCCCAGACAAAGATCTCCGGTGGAGATGGATACGACGAGACCGCCAGGTTTGCCGTCGAGATGACCATGCTCCTGACGACCAGGCGCAAAGAGTAAGACACCCGCGTTGCGCCGCCCCCAGAGAAAAACCTCCCCGACCTCCCCGCGGGAGTCCACCGCTCGCCCCGACTCCAGCCCGCTGACTCAACACACCACGCGTCTCGCAGGCTTCCTTTCATCGGTGGGGTACTCACGCCGTCAGTGGCTGGCGGGAAAATGTTCGTCGACGCCGTCAAGGTGAGCGCTCCCGTCCGAGTCCGCGACCGATCCGCGCCGAGTCCAACTCGAACGTTCCTCACATCCCTTCCCTCTCGCGCCCGTCGCAGGCCACTGGCGTGTCCTTCGAGGTCCTCGAAGACGACTACAAGGTTTTCGATAAGATCCAGCGTCTCGTCTAAATCGATCGTCGGCGGTTCCCCGTATCCCCGTGGCTGCCGATGGGGAAGGCCAGTCGAAGCCGCCGCGCCATGCGACGTCTGACCTCGCGCTGTTCCAGCAGGCATCAGAGATTTTTCCTTGAAAAAATGGAGGGAACTTTCTTTGGGGGATGCCAGGGTTTAGCAACCGGGAAAAGGAGCGCTGCGTCGTGGAGTATGCCACGTGGCGTTACACGTCAGCGTCTGCGATTCTCAATTGTAATGAATGAATCGCCTGCATCGCACAGTGAAGCAGTCAGAGATTTACTCGTAATTGCAGAACTTTCGTAATTTCAGAACTTTCTCCCGGGAAAGCAGGCCAGAGAAAGCCGTGTTTCCGGGAGTCGCTTCGACAAAGAAACGGGCGAACGCGTTCGTTTCGCACGCGCTCGGGGATCTTCGAGTTAACGACAAGCTCCGCGGGTCTTATCCGCCCGCGGGAGTCCTAAAAGCCGAAGCGACGACCTCGTTGGCGGGTCGTCGCACCTTCCCGAACGAGTTAAAAAACAAGCGGGCATCTCCGTGGTGCACCCCGTGACGTGAGTGAAGCACGGCCCACGACGCCGCGAGGCTTTGCACGAGTTTTCGTTCGCCGTTCCCGAAAGTAGCCAAGTTTTGGCGAGGATTGGTATCGATTCTGCGCTCGATTCTTGCGCGACGCCCGATCCTCGGCGACTCTCCGCGCGGGGCAATTGCCCGGGTTTTCTCCTCCGGCCGTCTTATTTTTCCCGTAAATCTCTCGCTGCGGCGACCGGGCTGTAAAGGGCGTCGCTCGCGAGTTCGTGAGGAGCCTGACTCTCGGACACCCGGGTTCGTATCGTCACGGTTTATTTTCGAACGCCCCGCATCCTCCGAATCCGCCTCGCCCGGGTCCAGCCACCGGAATCTTATGAATATGGCACAGTCAGACTGCCCGAGAGGTCGCCCGGTGTTTGAGAGAGCACAGCCTTTTTGCTGACTTTGCCCCTTCGACCCTCACTTTGTCATCGCAGAGCACGTCATGTCAGCGACGGCGCTTCATCCGAAGAGCGCGCTGCCTGCGATGGAGGATCAAACGCCGCCGAGGGTCGAGAAGTGGAAGACCTCACCCGGCGGCCCGCTCGAGAGACACGTGCAGACGTCCAGCGGGGAAAACGCGCAAACCTCCAGCGGCGAACACGCGGGGGACGCGGGCAGCGACTTGAGCGACCCGAACGATGACGAGACCAACACGGAGACGGCTGTGGACTTGGAGTGTCACGAACCGGTCATGGTAGAAGCGAAACGCCCCCGTCTGAGAAGGCACGACGTCGCGGAGAAGACCAAAGAGGAGGTCAAGGAGGAGACCGATGCGGACAAGGGTGGCGCAGCCGCCGAGGCGGAGGACGCTACGCCCGAGAAGGCGACCGGTGGTGCGAACGAGCACGCTGCATCCAATCCCACCGAGACAAAGAAGGAAGACCAGTCGGAGAATGAACAGAAGGCGTCGTCCACGCAAGAGATGTTGCGGCAAGCGATGTCAACCCGTCAGCTTCAGAGCAAGTACGAGGAGATATTCGGAGTGCCAACCAAGGTCCACAATAAGGATTGGATACTGAACAAGATACGCGAAAAGGTTGAGCTAGAACTTCCCACTGCACAGCCACCGACATCACCGAACGCAAAGTCACAGAAGCGTGCTCAGGCCGGCACTGGCACCGCAAGTGGTGGGGCGACTGCGAAGGCAAAGGAGGGCGGCGGGACGAAAAAAGGCGGGGCTGCCGCCGTGGAGGTTCCTGCGGGCCAGATACGATGCAGCAGAAACGATGGCAAAAATTGGCGCTGCTCGGAGATGGCAGTGTCCGGTCACAAACATTGTCCAAAGCATATGAGATGGTCCGCTGGAAGTCGGAACGCGGCAGCTTCGAAGCACCAGGGAGCGAACGGCGGAGTGAAGAGGCCGCGATGGATGCCAGATCCGGCTGCAAAGGACGTGCACCGTGGCGGTATGCCGTTTGGCGCTCAAAATCCATTCTTGGCATCGCCCCTTCTGTCTGCGGCCGCATCGGCTCTAGACGAGCTACATCATAAGGAGAATATGATGCGTGCGCTCGGTGGGATGATGCCCACGGCTTTTGGGTTTGGCAGATGGCCGGCTTCTGTGCCGGCAGCATCGGCACCCGGCTCGGCAACTGCCCGACCGACGCCGTCAAAGGTACCGTTCTCATTCGAAAATTTACACACTACGGCTACAGCAGCAGCGACGCAGTCTACGATGGGTGCGTCTGCTGCTGCGTCTGCGGCTGCAGCAGTTGCTGCTCTGGCTGCCGCTAGTGCTGGCATGGCTGGATCGCTGCCGCCAAGCGTGAGCTGCACTGTTGAGCTTGCAACGTTTCCCGCGGCGGGAGATACAACAGGACAGGGTGAAACCGGACCCACCGTCCATCGGACACTCTCTCTGGCTACACTAGCATCGTTTGATGCCTTGCACTGCACGTTGGCCAGTATAGCGGGAGCTCCTCCGCCTGTTGGCGGTCGCTACAACCCGTCGACGCTGCAGGTTGCGTACACCGACGAGCACGGCGTGCCGAGAGTTCTCGGTGGAGAGACCTGGCCGGTATTCATGGCAAGCGCTCGCACGCTCCACGCCAGGATTTTGGTGACGAAAGAGACGTTGGCAGCTGCTTCACCTGCTGCGGCCCAACCGGTGCCGTCGACCACGCTCGCGACGCCCGCGGCTCCGCCCCAGCTTCCTCCGGGTACGATGTTCAATCCGTTTATGATGGCGATGATGTCTGGAGGCAACCCTGGGGGAGTTCCCGCGCCGCCCGCCGCACCCCCTATCGATCCAAACGCGATGTACATGGCGATGATGATGTACGCGGCCGCGGGCGGAGGCATGCCCGGCACTCCCTCTGAGAAGCAAGACGGTGAATCGCCAAAATAGTACCTGTAGCTCTATGATAATTTGCCCCCTCTTGAAAATATCTCGTCGAGATCGTGCCGATCGTGCCGGCGCACTTTTTGTTACTTTTCCAGGATATTTACCGGGCCGCCAGCCACTCATCAAGCCCGCGCTGATGACGATGTCTTCCGCCGCCTTACTGCCACTTCGTGCGGCTCCTCTCCGGCGGTCCAAGAGTCGAGCGCCATCTCGGGTCATCCGCGCAGCAGCTGGTGGAACTCGGGACATTCGCGGGATCGACCACGGGCAACTGTTGGCCCCAAAAGGTCATACCGTTCTGGTGACCGGGTCGACCTCCGGAATAGGGCTAGAGGCGGCCAGACAGCTCTATGAGGCGGGTTCGCGGGTGCTCGTAGCCGGGCGCACCGAAGAGAAAGCGGAAAAAGCGGTGAAATCCATCGTGGCCGCTTCGGGCACGACCGGGACGGGCTCCCTGCGGGCCGTGGTGCTGGACCTCGGCGACGTATCTTCAATCAGGAAAATCGCGGAAGACCTCGCAACGGATCCACTGACCGCGATCGTCCTCAATGCGGGCGTGGCTCCTGATAGAGCCGCGATGGGTATGGCCACAGGGCCTCAAACAGCCAAGCGCACCAAGCAGGGTTTCGAGGAGACCATCGGAGTGAACCATCTCGGGCACTTTCTCCTCTGCCAAGCACTGATGCCTTTACTCCTGAAATCCCCTGGGAAGAAGCGAATTGTGGTCACGAGTGGAGAGATTCACAACCCCGAGAGCCCGGACGGTAGGAACGGCGCCGTGCCGACCCTCGGGGATCTCTCTGGGCTCATGTCTGGCCCCAATTTCGAGATGTGCGACGGCGGCGACTTCGACGGCAACAAGGCGTACAAGGACAGCAAACTGTGCGGCATCCTGTTCGCGCGGGAACTGGCGAGGCGGCTCGAGGAGTCACTCGGCGCCGACGCAGACGTGGTGTGCAACGTGTTCAGCCCTGGCTTCGTCCCGACATCCGGTCTTTTCCGAAATCAGAGCGCGCCGGTCCAAGCGCTGCTCAAGTTCGCGTTCAACTACCCGCCCCTCGCGACTTCAATGGAGACTGCAGGATTGTTGACGACGCAGATGGTGCTCGGACAACGCACGGGTGAAACTCAGGGGGGATATTATTGCGGCCCCCCAGACTTCTACCTGCCGGAGGAGGGCATGATATTCGGATTTTTCAGGGGCTTCTTTGCACCCGAATTCGGGGAAAAATCCCCGAGCTTCGAGGCGACGGATGCACAGCTTGGGAGAAGGCTATGGGACATCAGCGAGGAGCTCGTCGGCGCAAAGTTCGACGTGGCACCGCAGGGTCGGGATCGCGAGGGCACCCCCGTCGCGGTCTGATTGTGATCATTATTTGTGCAGCATCATAGTGTGATGAGTAAGATATCGTTGTTTGTAAGTTAAGAGTTAGAGTTTGAAGAAGATCATTATTAAGAGCTTCTTCGCGTCCTCCTCTCACCGAGCTGGCGCCGGGCGAGCACTGGATCTCTTCATGAGTCCATCGCCCGGAGCACCCGCACGCTCCACACCACCGGGAACCTTGAGCAATAAGCTGTTGGTGACCACCGCGACGGACGAGAGCGCCATCATCGCTCCAGCTGCTGCCGGATTGAGACTGATCCCGTACTCCGGGAGCAGCACGCCGGCGGCAACCGGGATCCCGACCAAGTTGTACGCCAGAGCCCATCCAAGGTTCTGACGAATTTTCGAGAGCGCGGAACGTCCCAGTTCGATGGCATCCGCGGCCTGGCCAACGCCGCCTCCAATCGCTGCAGCCCCGGACTTTCCGTCGTCCTTATCGCCGAGGAGGACGACACCGGCAGCCTGCGCCGTCGCCTCCATACCGCCGCTCACGGCCATTCCCACATCTGCTGCGACGAGTGCTGGGGCGTCGTTGATGCCGTCACCAACCATCGCAACCTTCGCGCCTCCCTCCTGTAATCCTTTCACGAACGCCTCCTTGTCAGCCGGAAGCAAACCTCCCTTGGCCACCACATTGCTTCTGAGACCGAGCTCCTGCGCAACGGCGTCCACAGCCGCTTGCCTGTCGCCGGAGAGGATCACCACTTTCAGGCCCATGTCGACCAGTCGACGGACCGCCTCGGCGGCACCAGGTCTGACCTTATCCGCCAGAGCTATCGCGCCGACGACACCCTCACCTTCGATGCCCACGACGACGAGACTACACGCAGCCGCCGCCGGCCCGCCGGTTGCCGCGGAGTTGTTCGCCGCGGTGGCGCCCAGTGCAGCCGCCGACCCCGCGGGGGCACCCACCTGGGACTCGACCCACTCGGGGCTGCCCACGTACACGCGTTTCCCCTCTACGACGGCCGACGCACCGCGACCTGGAGACGTTTCGGCATCGTCAGCGCGGGGCAGAGTGTTCCGGGATTCCCCAGCGGCGGCGACTGCCGCAGCCGCAGCCTCCTCCACGGCAGCCGCGAGGGGGTGAGTGGTCGTCGACTCCACCGCAGCCGCGAGCCTCAGCACGTCCGCACTGATGACGTCACTGTTTGCGCATGCCACACCTGTGACCCTGGGTTTCCCCTCGGTGATCGTGCCGGTCTTATCCAGCGCCACCGTGTCAACCTGGGCGGAGGCCTCCAGGACATCCCCTCCCCGCAGCAGCAGCCCGAGCCTGGCGCCGGCGGAGGTGGCGACGAGGACCGCGGTCGGGGTCGCGAGACCCAGGGCACACGGACACGCCACCACAAGAACATCTGTTGCGAGTTTCAAGGCCCCCAACGTCGCCCCAGCGCCCCCGGAGGCCTCCAAGAGCGCCCCGGGGAAGAAGGCGTCGCCCGCAAAGTTCCAAAACGCGAAAGTGGTTGCGGAGGCGGCCATGACTCCGTACACGAAGGGACCCGCGACGGCATCTGCGAGCCGTTGCACGGGTGCAGCGCGAGCTTGTGCGTCTGCGACAGTTCGGGCGATCCCTGCCGCGACGCTACCGTCACCCGCAGTCGTGGCCCTGATGGTCAGCGGTCCCTCAAACACGGCGGTTCCCGCAGAGACCTGATCGCCGTCAGCCTTTGGCACGAGGAGGGGTTCCCCCGTGAGCGTCGCCTCATCCACAGCCGCGGCTCCAGACACGACGTCGCCATCCACTGGTATGACCTCACCTGGAAGCACGCGTACCAGGTCCCCCGGTCGCAGCGCCAGGCGGTCAACGCTCACCGTCATCGGGTCGGAGTCGTCGCCAGCCTCCGGGAGCTTGTCCGCCACCACGAGTCTCGCGTCGAGCGGGAGCAAGGTGGACAGCGAACGGAGATCAGACGCGGCCCTGGCCCTGGCGCGAGATTCCAGCGCTCGGCCGAGAAGGATGAACGCCAGGAGCAGAACGGGCTCTTCGAAAAAGTCGTTGTTGACCGGGACGCCGTAGTCGCCAATGACGGGCGGCGCGAGCGACCCCGCGATTGACAGGGCAAACGCTGCCGAGGCGCCCACGCCCACGAGCGAATTCATGTTCGGGGCGCCGTTCGCCAAAGCCTTGAACCCCTCTCGCATGATCCCCGCGCCGGGTCCCGCGAGGGCCAGCGCGGCGATGGCTCCTCCCACCCAAGGCTGTCCGAGCGCGGTGAGCAGTTCGCCGTGCGCGTACTCGTGCAGGCCAAAGTGGTGCAGGTGGTGGGTGGTGTGGGTGACCAGGCAGAGGCCCGTCAGCCCCCACGCCTTGTACAGATCCCACTTCGTTCGCTCCATCTCCTCTGCGCGGCGAGCCTCGGCCTTGATCGCGGCCTCCTCTGCGGCGCGGCCCACGGGGCGCGGGGACATTGTGAACCCCTTGTCCCCAACCGCTTTGGTGAACTCTGCGACGGTGGACTCCGACGCCCCATCCACGAGCTCCACCGCGGCGGTCTCCGTGACGAGGTTTACAGCGGCGCGTGATACACCCGGGGTGGCGTTGAGCACCTTCTGCACCGCCGCGGAGCATCCCCCGCACCTCATGCCCTCCACGGTGAAGAGGATCGTGGAGCCCTCGTTTTCCTCCTCCTGACGATTCACCGCCGAGGCCACGCTGTCATCCGCGAGGGTGGCTCCCGCGGCGCGCGGGGGGGTCCACAGTTGACGCGAGGTCGTCCCCGCGCCGCCAACACGACCCCAATGTTTACCGCGCCACCCGAGTACCCCCGTCGGCATCGCCCCTCGAGGCCCCTGAGGCCCCGTGGCTGGGCGGGTCGAGTCAGCTATCAACCCCGTCGTAATAATCGGGGCCCGCCGAGATCGAGCACCGCCGCCGCGCACGAGGGCGCTGGTGGTGCTCAGACGCCGCAGCGTGCTCACGCGGTAACAACATCCCGTCATCTTCCTCGTGGGCGCGTCGCGGTGCGCGCAGGGTCTGGTCGGGGCCCTGCCGTCTGATCCCCTCCCGGCACCACCCCCCTGAGATCCGAAAGAAACTGAAATCCAGATCAGATGAGAAACGTGACTGAATCCGCAGTGCAGCTGTCAGGCTGTGCCATTTCAAAGTTATAAGTTATTCTAAGTCGCGGAAGGGCTCCTCGACCCCCCGTCCCACCCTGCTAACGCTGAATCACGATCCAACGAGACCCCACCTCCTAGATGGCCCCGATGCCGCACGCCTTCCTCAGGCTCTCCCACACCGCGAACTGCACCACCGCGTACGGCCCGAACCTGGCCCACTGCATGCCAAAGCCTCGGAAGAAACCAACCGGACCCTGGCGCCGCATGATGTCCTGCGCCGCATGCAACATCCCGCTCCCACCTCCCGACGCGTTCCCACTCATGATGATCGTCTGCATGTTCGTGGCTGGCGAGGTGGTGATGGTGATGGCGAGACCCGTCGCGACGGATGCGGTGAACACCAACGAAGGACCCTCGGCCCAACCGTTCTTCCTGAGCTCCGTCTTGATGACGTCGTAGGTGGCCATCTTGGTGGCGCCGAGCACCGCCGCGCGCGTCACCGTCGTGCCGATTCCCTTGTACAGCCCCGCGATGCCGTCCTTGGCGATCACCTGACTCGCCACCTGGTACATGGACGGCGGCGGAAACTGTTTGCTCGCAGCCATCTGGATCATGATGAGGTCGGAGGGAGACGCGATGGCCGCCGCGCCGGCGCCCGCGACGAGCCCCGCGGTGACCTTCTTCCACACAGCGAGTTCCTCCTTGCCGTCGCTGGTGTCCAGCATCACCTTCAGCGGCTCGTACAGCCCGAATCGCAGGCTGCTGTAAGTCGCCTCGCGCAGCGCAGCGGCGGAGAAGCCGCGATACAGTCCCCGCATCCCCTCGGAGCGGAAGATGGCCGACGTCTGCGCCATCATCCCTAGTGGGACCTCTCCGCGCATGCCGGCCAGCTGCTGCTGGACCATCGCCGTGCGCGTCCAGTGCACCGTTCCCTGCGCCGCGACGCAGCTCGCGCCGACCAGCCCAAAGTTCAGTCCCATCTCGAGCGGCGTGAGGCCGCCAGCCTGCTTCACGTTGTACCACGGGGAGATTGGCTTGGGCGACATCTCGACCTTCGGCACGTGGACGTTGCTCGCGGCAGCCGCGATCTGCTCCTTGGTGGTCTGGTCGACACCGAGCGAGCGCGACGCCATCGCGCTTTGAACTGCCAAGCCGCCTTTTCGAATCACCTTTTTCTCGCACGGGAGGCTGAGATTGATGGCGCTGAGACGCTGAGGTCCCGCTGACGTCAAACCAGCTCAGCACAGTGGTGCAGTCAGCTTTTTTTTTTTTGGTGCAGTCTGCAAGTAAAGTTTTTGCTGCGCACCATTTTTTGCGCCAACGATTGAGACGAGATTCCGTGCCGTTCGCGTCGAGCTCACTGGACGTCGCGCGGGCAACGATCGGACGCTCTCGGGAAAAAATGGACGGCCAAAACTCGGAGCTGGTGAAACAGCAGGTGCAGGCGGAGCTCGCCAACGCTTACGCCCAGGAGTTCTTCACGGTGAGAATGCCCGATCTCGTCCTCGACCTGTTTCCCACGCTCCCGATCGTCCCGCCGCCCCCTCCACCTGGACCCCGAGGCTG
>Ga0209630_10003869_pt1 | contig 13435 bp, 13 predicted proteins | sample COG_01_FD_184745 | JGI IMG/M metagenome (GOLD analysis project Ga0209630, IMG submission 184745) | Pelagic Microbial community sample from North Sea - COGITO 998_met_01 (SPAdes) (version 2) | ecosystem: Environmental > Aquatic > Marine > Neritic zone/Coastal water | place: Helgoland, sampling... | reverse complement strand
AAAATATGAGAGAGATTTAAATTTTTTTGAATTATCTCCTGAAAAAGACTCAATGGAAATATCTGTTTCACAGATAAGAGAATTAAAAAAAAGATTTTTACATAAAGCTATTGAAGAAACACCAATTGTTATTTTTAATAAAAATATTGCATCTTTAAATAATAATTCTGCTAATGCTTTATTAAAAGTAACTGAAGAGACTCCATTGAATACATTTTTTATTTTTTTCACAACAAGTGCCTTTAAAGTAATTTCAACTATAAAGTCTCGATCGCGTATTTTAAAAATCAGTAATAATGATTTATCAGTTTCATTAAATGATTTTATATTAGATTTAAAAACAAAAAATCAAGATATCCCAGAAAATACTTTTGACGATTTATCAAAGCCTTTTTTTTCTAAAACTATAATTAATGACACACAATTCTTTGATTGCATGAGATCTTTTGATAAAAACTCACTTCCAATTGTATCTAATTTATATCTTAAGATTATTCAGCATTTTCTTCACATTTCGATTGGTAATGGTGTCTTATTTAAATATTTAATAAAATTACATTCAGATTTTCTAAAAGATATGAACGAGAGTATTCAATTTAATACAATGACTAGCGATCTATTGGCAGTTTATTTTTATAGATTACAGTCTAATGTTGTCAGATATGCAAAATAGATATTTCACAACACCTATTTATTATGTAAATGATAAACCCCATATTGGTCATGCTTACACTTCATTATCTGTAGATATCTTAAAAAGGTACTTTAGTTGCCTTGGTCAAAACTCCTTTTTTCTTACAGGCACTGATGAACATGGTCAAAAAGTTGAAAAAGCTGCGAGTGATGCTTCCATTGATCCTCAAAAATTCACTGACTCTGTTTCACAAAATTTTAGAGATATGTCAGGATTGCTTAACCTTTCAAATGACGACTTTATAAGAACTACTGAAGAAAGACACAAGGTATCTGTTCAGGCGTTATGGAAAATTTTAGAGGATAATGATGATATCTATTTATCAAAATATTCAGGTTGGTATTCTGTAAGAGATGAAGCTTTTGTTGCTGATAATGAAATTGAGGAGAGGGAAGGGAAGAAATATAATTCCTTTGGTTCAGAACTTAGTTGGGTTGAGGAAGAATCATATTTTTTCAGGCTTTCTAAGTGGCAAGATGCTCTAATAAAGTTTTATGATAACAATCCTGATTTTATTGTACCGAAATCGAGATCAAATGAAGTTAGAAAATTTGTTGAATCAGGACTAAAAGATTTATCTGTATCTAGAACCACTTTCAATTGGGGTATCAAAGTACCCTCAAATAACGATCATATCGTTTACGTATGGCTTGATGCTTTAACTAATTATATATCTGCATTGGATTTTCCAAATACAAATAGTGATAATTATCAGAAATATTGGCCAGGTATACATGTAGTTGGGAAGGATATTATTAGATTTCACGCTGTTTTTTGGCCTGCGTTTCTTATGGCTGCTAAATTAGAACCGCCAAAACAAATTGTAGCTCACGGTTGGTGGACAAATGAAGGTCAAAAAATCAGTAAAAGTACTGGTAATGTGATAGATCCAAATGAATTAATTGAGTCTTATGGGCTTGATGAGGTTAGATATTTTCTTTTTAGAGAGGTTCCTTTTGGTAATGATGGAGATTTCTCAAGAGAGGCAATTAAAAATAGAATTAATGGAGAACTGGCAAATAATTTTGGAAATCTTATTCAGAGAGTCTTAAGTTTTATTGTTAAGAATTTAGAACATAATATTGAATTAACTGATAATAATTTAAAATTTAAAACATTTTTAGATATTATGGATTTGGAGAAGACTCTTAATAACCACATTTTAGATTATAGATTTGACGAATACCTAAAGGAAATTTTCTTATTCCTCAATAATCTTAACAATTATGTTGATAAGCAAGCGCCATGGGCACTTAAGAAAACTGATCCCGATATGATGAAAGAAGTTTTGTCTAATATCTGTATATGCATAATCAGATTAACACAGTATCTTCATCCTATAATGCCACATAAAACTATTAAAATACTTGAACTTTTTAATCTTGATGAGAGTTTTAAATCTTTTTCAAAAATCGAAGAGGTGTTAACTATGAAATCTCTTAAAATTAATCAACCTGAGCCTTTATTTCAAAAGATTGAGTAATTATAAATTAATAGACAGTCACGTTAATTTTGGCCATGAACTTTTGGCCAAAAAATCAAAAGAAATCATAAAAGAGAGTCTTGAAAATGAAATTATTGGAATGCTTTGTGTTAATTCCAATTTATCTGAATTTTCTAAAGATTTATCAATAGTTATAGACTATGAAGCTATTGATATAACTATCGGTCATCATCCTAATTATGTAGATGAAATGCCAATAAATGAGATGGAAGTGATTTTAGAAAAAAATTTAAAAGATAATCCTAAAATAGTTGCAGTAGGGGAAACTGGTCTTGATTTCTATTATAATGCTAATAAAAGTAAGCAAATTGAGTCTTTAGAGGCCCATTTTGAGAAGGCAAGTCAGCATAGTAAGGCAGTTTTAATTCATATGAGAGACTCAGAAGAGGAAATTATCCCAATTTTAGATAAATATAGAAGTAGGGTTCCGCAAATCCTAATCCATTGCTTTACCGGATCTGATGAATTTGCCGATAAATGTATAGATTTGGACTGTTATTACTCAATTTCAGGAATTATTACCTTTAAAAATGCTGAAAAACTGAGGAATACTATAAAAAAACTTCCAATTGATAGAATTATTTTTGAAACTGATAGTCCTTATTTAACGCCAGATCCTCATAGAGGAAAAACAAATCACCCAAAGTATTTAAAGTTAATTTTAGAGAAATATTGTGAAATTTTGGCAATAAGTTCAATAGAAATGGCTACTAGATCAAATGATAATTACAACCAACTGTTCAGTAAAAACAATTAGATAATGAACAATATAAAAGTAACAATCTTAGGTTCTGGAGGTAGTTTTGGAGTTCCTGTTTTATCAAATCGCTGGGGAAATTGCGATCCTAAGAATCCAAAAAATATAAGAACTAGACCTGGCGCTATTATTGAAAAAAATGGAAAAACAATCTTAATTGATGCTAATCCAGATTTAAGACAACAATTAATAGCCAATAAAATCACATCAGTTAATAGTGTATTATTTACTCATGCACATGCAGACCACACTCACGGAATTAATGATTTAAGAGCTATAAATCTATCTAAAGGTCTTAAATTGCCGGTATTTGCTGATCAGAATACAAAGAAAAGTCTTTTAAATGCTTTCGAATATATATTTAAAAGTAAAAACATGGCCCAGTATCCACCGATTTGTGAAATTATTGAGTATGAAGCTGGCAAAACATATCAGATTGATGGCTTTAAAATTGATGTTATTAAGCAAAATCATGGAAATATGGACTCTCTAGGATATGTCATTGATGATAAAATTGCTTATAACTTAGATGTTAAATTTTTTTACGATGAGACTTATTTAGACAAAATTAAAGAAATTGAATGCTTAATAATTGGTTGCCTTAGGTATGAAGAACATCCAGCTCATGCTGATTATGAACAAATATTAAAATGGATTGAATACGTTAAACCTAAGGTTACATATTTAAGTCACATGACAGCATTAATCGATTACGTAACAGAATATGAAAAGCTCAGTAAAATGAGTATTTTTCCTTCATATGATGGATGTGTAATTAACCTATAATACATATTATGCGACAAATAGATATTAGTAATAAGAATATTTTTTTAACACTTTGCGGTTTTGAAATGACTTGGTTTGCTTGCGTGATTGGAGATTATAAAGGCTTCCCTAGTTTGGGTATAATATTAGGACTTATGTACCTTACTTTATTTTTATACTTTGCAAATGATAGAGCTAAAGCGATAAAGATATGCATTAAATATTCAGTATTAGGTATTATTTTTGATAGTTTTCTCTCTTATTCAGGGCTTTATGTAATCAACTCGAGTTTTATGTTTGGATTCATTCCTATTTGGCTAGTTGTATTGTGGATTAGTTTTTCAACTCTATTCGTGGATATTTTGATTTTTTTAAAAAAGAGACCTTTTATATCATTTTTGGCTGGTTTTTTACTAGTGCCGCCAACCTATTACGTTGGAATTGCTCTAAATATAGCTAAAAGTAACAATCTTTTTCTTACAATACTAACTATGGCCATTTTTTGGGGAACTTTGTTGTATATTTACTCTATTACGCCAAATAAAAAATAACAAATATCTGATTTTTAAGGCTTATCTTGATTATATTCCCCACCTTTTTTAAAAATAATTGCTGTCATAAATGTACCAAAAATTATTAAAAAATGCGCAACTGCGGTGAATCCGAATACCACCCATGAAGTAAAGTATAGTGAGAAAACAATGCACCACATCCAGGCTAACAACTGCATAAGTAAGTGTCTTAGTGCAATATCAGGGATTTTACTTAAAGGATTCCATCTTGCATCCATAATGCTATTATAAATATCCATAAATAAATCTTTCATATTCGACCCCTCTTTAAAAAAATAATTTTTTAATTATATACATTACACAGTAAATATACGTGCGACAGATCTGACCAGATCATTAAAAATTCTAAATTATTTATAAATTTCAAACACATTTGTTTATTATCAATAATTGTATTCTAAATCATAAAAAAATTGTTTATTTTATAAGCTTATTTACTCTAATAACCCAAACATTATTAATATATTTAATAAAAGGAACAAAAATAGAACGATAAAAAAAAGGTATCAAAAACCATTTTAAGAGGTTTTTAAGGGGTATATATTGTTAGATAATATGATTTTATACCAAAAATAGGTGTTTTTTTAATTGATTTATAGTTTTTTTTTTCTATAATGTTTCATCCCAAAAAATCATAAGAATCATCTTTTAATAGTTATTATTACTTTTGTCGCAATTAACATTTTTTTAAAATTACTAAATTAAGCTTGAATTCCCTACTCTTTTTTAAATATATGGTATTAATATTTAATATTAATAAAAAATAACGATTATAAAAATGACTAATTTCATCTGTTCTGGTTACAAATATCTCTATAATAAAGGTTTTTAATGAATTTTAATTAGAATTTATCAATAAAATCAGATCTTTTATTGGTTGGCTATAATTTTAGTGAAGTATTTCTGTGTTTATCGAGGTTTTTTAACAATTATAAATAGAAAATTACAGATTATAAATTTTAAAATTTATTATTTACTCTAAATTAATATATAATATTCATTGTAAAAACAGTTACTTAATACGAATATTTAAAGTATATTATAATATAAGATTAATACTCAATAATGCCAGTAATATGGTGATCTTGAAAGAATGTCTGATAGTCACCTTGATACAGGTTAGCTTCTTAACAATTTTTAAAGTATTTTTTGTAACTTCATGGCTAGTTGAGGGTTTTTTAATTTAATTTCTTCAAATAGTTTTACAATATCATCTTGAGTTAGTGTGATGTTTTTACCATTATTCTTAGTAGCTTTACGAATTTGTAAACCTAAATTCAATAAATCTGGATCATTATTAAATGTTTTTTCTGACTCTTTTTTAAAAAACCAAGAAGGATATTTGTTTAAATGAGTATCTTCTGTTTTACCTGTAACATTAAGATCGCAATTCAATTGAGATACTATGTTATTAACACCCCATTTTACTAACGGCCAATCGTCATGATAGTCATCACCACAAAAAATACCCCCAACCTTTAATTTACAAAACCAATCACTAAAATTTTTTCCACCCTCTTCGCCTGTATGCGCATAACCATCAAAATATATAAAATCAAAATAGGAGTCACTAAAAAGACTTATAGCTTCATCAAAAGACATTCTTAACAATGTATAATTACTATTTAAGCCAATTAATTTAAGTGCCTCGATATATTCTTTAGTATTGTGGTGATCTTCATATAAATCAATACCAAAAAATTTTTTAAACTTACCACTTTTAACCATTCTTTTAGAAAAGTTTCCACCTGCTACACCAAGCTCAATTCCAATACAATCGTTGTTATTTAAAGATTTTAAAATATCATGGCGAAAATATTTATCGTGGAAAATAGTTTTTACTTTTGGTGTTTTTTCTACAGCAAGTTTTTTTATAGCAATGTCATCCAAGTTTGAATATTAACATAATTAAAGTAAGTTGAAACATGAGTTTTTTTCTATTCATAAAAATTTTTTTGATATGCCTATTTGGTGCTATTTCGCCAGGTCCAAGCATGCTGCTTGTAATAAACAACGCTCTAAAAAGTAAGTTAAATGGATTTATGTCTGCAATAGGTCATGGACTAGCTATCGGTTTATATGCTTTATTTTCCGTTATAGGTTTAGAGTTATTAACTCATAATTATTACAATATTTTCATAATTCTTAAAATATTATCTATTATTTTTCTTTTTTACATAGGTATGATATCGATTACAAAAAATAAAAAAGAAAATTTATTAGTTAAAGACAATAATGTTAAAAACTATCGTATCGCATTCTTGGAAGGTTTTACTATTGCCATACTTAATCCTAAAATTTTTATTTTTTTTACTGCTATTTATTCTCAATTTTTATCTTTGGATAATAACATAGTATTAAATTTTACTTTAGTTTCTACTGCGATGATTGTTGATATGATGTGGTATATAATTTTAACAATTCTAGTTACAGTTCTTGGTTTTAAAAATTTTTTTTATAGAAGAATATTCTTGATAAGGAAAATAGTAGGTTTGTTATTTATTTTGATAAGTGTTGTTTTAATGATTAATCTACTTAAATGAATCCCTATTTATTAGAAATCAATAATATTTGCAAAAAATATCCTGGTGTTATAGCAAATAACAATGTTTCTTTTAATATAAGAGATGGAAAAATTCATGCACTTCTCGGTGAAAACGGAGCTGGAAAATCAACACTTGTAAAGATCCTCTTCGGACTTGTGACATCAGACTCTGGGAATATTTTACTTAACAGGGAAGAAATTAAATTTAAAAATCCATCTGAAGCTAAGGCGACTGGAGTAGGAATGGTTTTTCAACATTTTTCTCTTTTTGAGTCATTGACGGTTTCAGAAAATTTGATTTTAGGACTTGAAGAGAACATATCTTTTAAAAAATTGAAAAATAGAGCAATAGAAATTTCAAAAAAATATGACCTCACATTAGATCTTGACTCTCCTATTAACAATTTATCTGCAGGGGAAAAACAGAGTGTTGAGATTGTCAGAGCTCTCTTACAAGAACCTAAAATCTTAATAATGGATGAACCAACTTCTGTATTAACTCCTAATGAGTCTGATAAATTATTTGCAATCCTTAAAAAATTAACTAACGAGGGTAAAACTATTCTCTATATTACTCATAAGTTAGACGAAGTTATTAAAAATTGTGATGAAGTCACTATTATGAGAAATGGTGAGGTTATTACCACTTGTAGTGCGGAAGCGGAAACAAAAGAAACTCTGGCAGTTAAAATGTTGGGCTATAAAGTCAAATCACAAGTAACTGATTATAAGTCAGTTAAAAATAATATTTTATTTCAAGTTAAAAATTTATCAAAAGAATATAATGACCCATTTCTTACGGATATAAAAAATATTTCTTTTTCACTAAAAGAAGGTGAAATATTTGGAATAGCTGGTGTAGCAGGTAATGGACAAAAAGAATTGATGGAATTATTAACAGGAGAAAATATCGATAATATTCGAGGTGAAGTGCTATTTGACAATACAAATATTACTAACTTACCTACAAAATTTAGAAGAGAATTAGCTATAGGATTTGTTCCTGAAGATAGATTAGGTCATAGTGCTGTTCCAGAATTATCCTTAAGTGAAAATATTTTACTCAGTCAGTTTGCAGGCAATAAATTTTCTAAGATAGGAATACTAAATTTTGAAGAAATAGAAACCTACACAAAAAATGTAATTAGCAATTTTAATGTTAAAACACCCAACGAACTAATTTCAGCTAAAAATTTATCTGGCGGTAATTTACAAAAATTTGTTATAGGAAGAGAAATAAGTTCAAATCCTAAATTATTAATTGTCTATCAGCCCACTTGGGGTGTCGATACAGGAGCTGAGTCATTTATTAGAGAGTCTCTGATTAAATTGTCAAAAGAAGGTACATCGCTATTAATTATTTCTCAAGATCTTGACGAGCTTATTGAAATCACACATTCAGTTTCCGTAATCTCAAAAGGTAAATTATCTGAGCCTTTTGAAACTAAAAATTTAAATATTGAAAAACTTGGAATTATGATGGGTGGAGAAATTGATTAAACTTGTTCCTAGAGGTAGTAGTTCTCAATCTATGTTTATATTGGCACCAATTTTTGCTATTTTCCTTACACTCCTTACAGGGTCAATTATCTTTTTTTTGATGGGATATAATCCTTCAAATGCCCTTAAGATTTTTTTTATATCTCCTATTTCTAATGCATATGGAATATCCGAACTTTTGGTAAAGGCAACTCCCCTAGCCTTAATTGCAATGGGACTATCTTTTTGCTTTAAAAATAATATTTACAATATTGGAGCTGAAGGTCAACTCACTATGGGTGCAATTTTTGGGGGCGGAGTAGGAATTTATTTTTATGACATTAGCTCTGTTTTAATATTACCTGGAATGATAATTGCCGGAGTATTAGGTGGCGCATTATGGGCAATGATACCCGCCCTTCTCAAAACAAAATTTAATACTAATGAAATTCTAACAAGTTTAATGTTAGCTTACATCGCTCTCTTAATTTTAGATTATTTAGTTGTTGGTCCATGGAGAGATCCCGATGGTTTTAATTTTCCAAAAACAAGACCTTTTGGAGAGTCTGGAAGGATGCCAATTTTATTTCAAGGCTTAAGAATTCATTTTGGTTTAATTATTACTTTAATTTTAATAGCATTTTCTTGGTTTATTTATTCAAAAACTATATTTGGTTTTCAATTAAAAGTTTCAGGATTCAGTCCAAAGGCAGCAAGATTTGCAGGATTTAATAAAAATTTTTTGATATTTTCTGCCTTTGCTATAAGTGGTGCTTTTGCAGGTTTAGCTGGCGTGGGCGAAGTTTCTGGTCCTATTGGTCTAATATATAGAGACATTTCTCCTAATTATGGATTTACAGCTATTATTGTTTGCTTCTTAGGGAGGTTACATCCTCTAGGTATAATTTTTGCTTCACTAGTTATTGCTCTAACTTATTTGGGCGCGGAGGACGCACAGTTATTTCTTCAAATACCAGCTGCTGTTGGATTTGTTTTTCAGGGACTTGTTCTATTTTTTCTTCTTGGTAGCGATTTACTTGTTAATTTTAAATTAAGGTTAAACAATTAAATGGATACGAATATGATTTTTGGAATAGTTAATATCATTCTTATAGGAACTACTCCTTTAGTATTTGCTGCAATTGGAGAATTGGTAGTTGAAAAATCAGGAGTACTTAATCTAGGTTTAGAGGGTATGATGTTGGTAGGAGCTGTTTCTGCTTTTGTAACATTAGTTCTTACGGACAGTTATCTTGCAGCACTTATTGTTTCTTTAATTTCAGGACTAGTGATGTCAGGATTATTTGCTTTTTTAGTTCTTTATTTAATGGCTAATCAAGTAGCAACGGGTTTAGCACTTACGATATTTGGCATAGGCATTAGCTCAATGATTGGTAAAAAATATGTTGGAACTCCTATAGATGGATTAAGCCCGTATTTTTTGATTATAATTTCATTTTTAGTCGTTATTTTTATTGGATATTTTTTCAAGAAAACAAAATTAGGTTTAATAGTCAAAGCTGTTGGAGAGTCTCATCACTCTGCTCATTCATTAGGCTTTAATGTTATAAAAATTAGATTTATATCAATATTATTTGGTGGAGCAATGAGTGCATTAGCAGGTTTTTATTTCTCCATTTGTTATGCTCCAATGTGGCAGGAAGGAATGATTGCTGGTAGAGGTTGGATAGCTCTTGCTTTAGTTGTATTTGCAACATGGAAGCCAGAAAGGATACTTTTAGGAGCTTATATATTTGGAGGAGTAGCAATTATGCAAATGAATTTGCAAGCTTTTGGCGTTAAGTTTCCGGGTCAATTTTTCAATATGATGCCTTATCTAGTTACAATTTTAGTTTTAGTAATAATCTCGGGTAATAAATTAAGAATTAAATTATCAGCCCCTGCATGCTTAACATTACCGTTTAATAAAAATCAGTAGGTTATCCACTATTTATTAATTTTAACTTCGACGAATCTATTTTTTTTTTGTTATAAATAATAATCATTAAAAGGAAAATATTATGAAAAAAAACACTCTACCCATTATTATAATCTTAGCTGTTTTACTTGGAGCTGGCGGCTTTTTTATTTCTAATCAAAATAATGTTCAAGATACGGCTTCAGATCAGAAAAAAATTGGATTTATTTATATCGGCCCTCCAGGTGATCATGGATGGACTTATATGCACGATCAAGGCAGACAAACTATGGAAGCAGAGCTTGGAGATAGCATTACTACGACTTACATCGAAAATGTTCCGGAAAATGCGGATGCTGTCAGAGCTATAAGAAAATTAGCTGAGTCTGGTCACGATTTAATATTTACAACTTCATTTAATTACATGGATCAAACACTGGAAGTAGCTAAGGACTTCCCTGATATAAAATTTGAACATGCCACTGGTTATAAAAGAGCTGACAACGTAGCTACATATAACTCTAGATTTTATGAAGGTAGAACTATAATTGGTCATATCGCAGGTAAAATGACTAAAACCAATACAATTGGTTATATAGCATCCTTCCCTATTCCCGAAGTTATCAGAGGAATCAATTCATTTTATTTAGCGGCATCTAAGGTTAATCCCGATATTAAGATAAAAGTAATTTGGGCTTACACTTGGTATGATCCTGCCAAAGAAGCTGATGCTGCCAATACATTAATTAATCAAGGAGCGGATATTATAGTTCAGCACACCGATACATTTGCACCCTGTCAAGCTGCTGAAAAAGCTGGAGTATTAGCTTTTGGTCAAGCCTCTAATCAAGAGCAATTTTGTCCAAATGCGCATATGACAGCTATCGAGGATGTTTGGGGACCTTATTACGCTGAAAGAGCTAAGGCTCTGGTTGATGGCAGTTGGGCTTCTCAAGATACTTGGGCCGGTATGAAAGAAGGGCATGTTGTTATGTCTGATTATAATACCAAAATTCTACCTGCAGATTTGATTGCTGAAGCTAAAGCTATGGAAGCTGGAATTATAGACGGAAGTCTTCATTCATTTGCTGGACCTATCTACAATCAAGATGGTGAATTGGTAGTTCCTGAAGGTTCAGTAGCTGATGATGGAATGCTTGCTGGTATGATGTTTTATGTTCAGGGAATTGAAGATCAAGTACCTCAATAATTATTAACTTAATAGTGCCCTGTTGATTGACAGGGCACAAAATAACCTTTATTAAAAAACTATGTCAGATATCTTTATTTCAACAGAAGAATACAATCATAAAATAGAACAGTTAGCGATCAAGCTTTATGACGATGGCTGGGATTTTAATCAAGTTATTTGTATTGCTAAGGGTGGTCTTAGAGTTGGAGACGTTCTTGCTAGAATTTTTGATGTACCTTTAGCAATTCTTTCAGTGGAGTCTTACAAAGGTGATGGAGTAAAAAATAAAAGAGGTTCTATTACATTTTCAAGAGATCTGGCTAAAACCACCCCAAATATTGGTTCTAGAGCTTTACTTGTTGATGATTTAGCTGACTCCGGAGTAACACTTCATAAGAGTAAAAAATGGTTAGAGCATTTTTATGGCTTTTATTTTGATGAACCAATGAGATCTGCAGTTTTATTTTATAAAGAAGTTTCTACATTTAAGCCAGACTATTATGTTGACCACTACAAAGACTCACCTTGGATTCATATGCCATTTGAAAAATATGAAGAAAAAGGAATTATTGAAAAAATTAAAAAAGAGTCTCTTAAGTAAAATATTATTTAATTAATCAGATAAATTAAAAATATATACCTGGAGACCTTAGATATTGTCACAAGAATTACAAACTTAAGAAAATTCACGTTTAACACGCCAGACAAAACTGTAATAGGATCTCCAATGATAGGTACCCAAGCAAATAAAATTGACCAAGATCCATATTTATTAAATATTTTTTGACTTTTATCTAATTGATTTGAGTTTACGGGAAACCATTTTTTACTTTGAAAGATTAAAATTTTTTTTCCAAGATACCAATTTACAATCGAACCACAGATATTTCCAAAACTGGCAAAAAAAAGCAATAGTCCTAATTCATATTTCTTTGATAAAATCATCACAGATAAAAAAATCTCAGAAGAGAAAGGTAATATTGTTGCTGCTAAAAAACTAATTATTACTAAGTTAGCGTAGGCAAGAATTATCAATATAATAATTTAAATAGAATTTCTATTCTAGAGATTTAGAGTGTTTTTTTCTTTCGTTAGCGTCTAGAAATTTTTTTCTCAATCTTAAACTCTTAGGAGTTACTTCAAGTAATTCATCCGGGTTAATGTAAGTCATCATTTCCTCCAAAGACATAATCTTTGGTGGAGCTAAAGTAACAGCATCGTCAGTACCAGAAGCCCTAACATTTGTTAGTTGTTTTCCTTTTAATACATTAATTTCTAAATCATTATCTCTGTTATGCTCACCCACGATCATTCCGATATAAACAGGTGAATTGTGTTCCACAAACATAATTCCTCGTTCTTGTAATTTCCATATCGCATAAGCAACCGCCTTACCTGAGCCTGTAGAAATCAAAGCACCACTTCTTCTTCCTGTAATATCCCCTTTAAATGGCGCATATGAGTGAAATACACGATTAAGAACTCCGGTACCTCTTGTTTCAGTTAAAAATTTATTTTGATAACCTATTAATCCTCTTGAAGGTGCTAAAAAGATAATTCTTGTTTTACCTGCACCGGCAGCTCTCATGTCCAGCATTTCACATTTTCTTTGGTTCATGCCGTCTATGACAGAGCTAGAATATTCTTCGTCAACGTCAATTGTTACTTCTTCGAAAGGTTCAGTCTTATTGCCATTTTCATCCTGCTGAAAAAGTACCTTTGGTCTTGAAACAGTAACTTCAAAACCTTCTCTTCTCATAGTTTCTATCAATACTCCTAATTGTAGCTCGCCTCTTCCACCAATTTCAAAGGCATCTTTATTTTTATTTTCATTAAATGTAATAGCTACATTAGTCTCAGCCTCTGCCAATAGTCTATTTCTGATAACCGTTGAGGTAACTTTCTTACCTTCTGTACCTGCAAACGGTGAGTCATTAACCATAATGGTAACTGACATAGTTGGAGGATCAATAGGTGTGGAAGGAATAGGTTGATCGACCTCAGTAGAA
>Ga0209630_10003866_pt1 | contig 13442 bp, 11 predicted proteins | sample COG_01_FD_184745 | JGI IMG/M metagenome (GOLD analysis project Ga0209630, IMG submission 184745) | Pelagic Microbial community sample from North Sea - COGITO 998_met_01 (SPAdes) (version 2) | ecosystem: Environmental > Aquatic > Marine > Neritic zone/Coastal water | place: Helgoland, sampling... | reverse complement strand
AAAGGGTTGTGGCTGAAACTAATTTTATTTGTTTGTTCATCTTTTTCAAACATTGGGTAATCAACAACCCAACAAAAAGCAAAAATATTTTCATCAATTAAATCTAAATCCTGGGCAATTTTATCTCTCGCTAGAGATGTGATTCTTTCTAATTCATTTTTTTTGTTACAAGCTAAAAAAATACTATCTCCAATATTTGCGCCAGTTTTTATCATTAATTCATTTAAAGACTCTTTTGAAAAAAATTTACCTATAGGTCCTTTAGCTGAAATTTCTTTATCTTTTTCAATTGTAAAATAAGCTAAACCTGATGCACCCTGTTCTTTGGCCCACTTATCAATATTGTCAAAAAAGCTTCTTGGCTTATCTTTTGTGTTTTTAGTAACAATACATCTTACATTAGAACCTGATTTTACAAGTTTCTTAAAAATATCAAATGTAACATCGTCTCTAGAAAAAATTTCTGTAATATCATTTATTACTAAAGGATTTCTCAAGTCTGGTTTATCACTTCCATATTTTAATAAAGCTTCAGCATATGAAATCTTAGGAAATTTCTCGAACATTAATTTTTTTTTTGAAAATTTCTTAAATGTATTTGCTAATAATTTTTCTACAACATTAAATACGTCTTCTTGTTCAACAAATGACATTTCTAAATCTAATTGGTAAAATTCTCCAGGACTACGATCAGCACGTGCATCTTCATCTCTAAAACACGGAGCAATTTGAAAATATTTATCAAAACCAGAGACCATTATTAGCTGCTTGAATTGTTGAGGTGCTTGAGGTAGGGCGTAAAATTTTCCAGGATTCAATCTACTTGGTACCAAAAAATCTCTTGCTCCCTCAGGACTTGAAGAAGTTAATATTGGAGTTTGAAATTCTAAAAAACCTAATTTATTCATTTCAGTTCTTAAATGTGAAATGACATTGGATCTTAAAATAATATTTTCATGAATTTTTTTTCGTCTTAGATCTAAATATCTATACTTTAATCTTATCTCTTCAGCATATTCTTGATCACTAAAAATGGGCATAGGTAATTCTTTACACGTACCTAAAACAATAAAATTTTTAATTGATACCTCTATTTGCCCAGTATCAATATCTTTATTAATTGTTTCATTTGATCTATCTAAAACTTTACCGTCAACTTGTATTACTGTTTCGAGTTGCATTTTCTCTAAATCAATAAAATTTTTATTTTCTTTATCTATGATACATTGAGTGATGCCGTAGTTATCTCTAAGATCAATAAATAAAAGGTTTCCATGATCTCGCTTTTTATTGATCCAGCCTGAAATCAAAACATCACTACCTACATCTTCTTTTCTTAACTCATTGCAAGTATGACTTCTATATTTATTCAACTATTCCCCCAGAACTTCTTTTATTGTTTTTAAATCAATAGATTTTTTTTTTTTTAAACTAACTTCATCAATCTTATATATAAAATCAATTATTTTTCCATATGATCTGTCAATTCTTTTAATTACATAGTCAATTAACTTTTTATCTAAAGATATTTGACGATCTGACAAATTTTTTATAATTAAAGCAAAAATTAAATCATCATCAGGTTTTTCTATATTTTGTAAAAGAAAATTTTTTGATCTTGATTTTAAATCATCTAAATTAAAATCTAAATCAATAATTGATTTATTTGATGTCACAATTAAATACTTATTATCTTGCTCAATAATATTGCAAAGAGTAAAAAATAATTTCTCATCAATTTTTTGGGTTAAATTTTCTAAAACTATATTTTCATAAATCTTAATTTTTTTTAAAAAATTATTATTCAAAAGATTAGACTCTATCTTAATTCCTTTAAATTTTTTTAAAAAAATATTTACTAAATGTGATTTACCTGAAAAATTTTCACCACTTATATTTAAAAAATTTTTCTCCCATTTTGGCCATTTATTCAATAAATCATACACATGCTTATTGCTTTTAGAAACATAAAAATCATCATCTCTAAAATTCTTATCGTAATCAAATTTTATTATTTCTTGATTTAAATCTCTCATTTTAGAAACCATGTTTTGTTTTGAGTGTTTAAATCAAAATCTTTATTTTTCATAAGATTTAAAAAATTATTAGGCGTTCCATTAAAAGTAATCTGATAATAAACAAAATCTTTATCATACTTTAAAATAGAGTATTCATAAACTAGGTTCATCTCATCTAAAGTTTTTTCAAAATTTGAAACTTTTAAATTATCATTACTTTTCATTTTGATATATATTGATAACTTAATTGACGTGTTAACTTTATTTAAATTTTTCCAATAATCGTCATATACAATTTTAAGACTACTAATCAATTCTTTTCGTTCATTTTCATTATCAAAATTAATATCTGAGAAAGTCAGGTTTTTTAAAACTATATTATCGTTAACAGCTATTTTTGATAATATTCTTATATCTTTTTTATTTTTAAAAATTAATGCAACAATTGATTCATTAAGATTATATTTATTTGTTATTTCTTTAAAATCATATTGTTCAATAATATCGTAATTTTTTTTTATCAAATTTAAATCTTCAAGATCTTCAGTGGGCAAAACATATTCAATCAAATGATAGTTTTCATTATAGTTATTCCATTCAATAAACAACTTATTATCTGAAAATATTGATAAATTTTTTTTATTTTCATCAATTATAATTGGAATAAATAAAAATTTTTTTTTTGTGGGGATTGATGGAAAAATATTCTTGTTTTCTAAAAATTTGAAAATTTTTTTTTTATTAAAAGAAACTCCTAAGTTTACATAATAAATATCATTAATAAATTTTTCTTCTTTAATTGTAAAAGATTCGATCATTCCTTTTATTTGACTCAATTTGATCTCATTGGCTATTTTATGATCTGATGAAATTGTTATTTTTGAGATCAATTCTGAAAATGCTTTAATAAATCCATCGTCTACAACTGTATTTTTATCAAAATTTATTTCAAAAGGTCTTGAAACTTCAATATTATCAATACTAAAAGATTTTGCTTTAACTTTATCTGTGGAAAAAAAAAATAAAACTAAAGATAGAAATAAAAAAAATATATATAAGGTTTTTGAATATTTTTTAAATCTAATGATCATACCTTATAATAATGAATAAAAATCCATTTACATATAAAAAAAGTGGTGTTGATATTGATGCTGCTGATAAGTTTGTTGAATTCATATCGTCTATCTCTACAAAAAAAAGAGGCAAAAAAAAGTTTAGTAACATTGGTGGGTTTGGAGCAATATCAAATATTCCAAATAATATAAAAAAACCTAAAATAGTAGCATGCACTGATGGTGTTGGAACTAAAATTGAGATTGCAAATCTAATTAAAAAATATGACACAATAGGAATTGATTTAGTTGCAATGAGTGTAAATGACTTGATTGTTCAAGGTGCAACACCTCTATTCTTTTTAGATTATATATCAATTAATAAAATAGATTTAATTAAACTAAAATCTATAATTAGAGGTATTGTAAAAGGATGTGACCTTTCAAATTGTGATCTAGTTGGAGGTGAAACTGCCGAAATGCCTGGCACATACGAAAAAGGGAAATTTGATATAGCTGGGTTTGCAGTTGGTATAGTTGATGAAAAAAATATTCTTCATAAAAATAAAATTAAAAAAAATGATCTAATTTTAGCTATTCCATCAAGCGGGCTACACTCTAATGGTTATTCATTAGTAAGAAATATTATTAAGAGAAAAAAAATAAATATTAAAAATAATTTTTTTTTAAAAAAAGAATTAATTAAACCAACTAAAATTTATGTAAAAGAAATATTAAGTTTAATTAACAAAAATCTAATTAATGGATGTGCAAATATTACAGGTGGAGGTCTAGCAGATAACATTAAAAGAATAATTCCAGAGAACTTTTGTGCTGAAATCAATTTAGCTAATATTAGACCTTTAAAAATTTTTAAATGGCTTAAAAGTAATAATATAAGTGATAACGAAATGTTAAGAACGTTTAATTGTGGTGTGGGATTTTGTTTAGTTATAAATCCAAAAAACTTAAGTAAAATTTATAAATTTTTTCCAAAAAATTATCAACCATATATAATTGGAAAAATCACAAATCAGCATACTAAAATAAAAATAAATGGTAAAATTAATTGGCTTTAAAAAAGTAAACACAGCAATTTTCATTTCAGGCACAGGAAGTAATCTAAAAAGTTTAATTAAGTTTTCTTTATTAAAAAAATCTCCGATTAAGATTAGTTTGATAGTTTCAAGCAATATTAAAGCAAAAGGTCTTAAATATGCAAAATCACATAAAATTAAAAAAAAAACTTATAATTTTAAAAATACTTCTTTTTCAGAAAAAATTTTACTCAAAGACCTAGAGATTAATAAGATAAATCTAATATGTCTTGCTGGCTTCATGAAAATTTTATCTAAAAGTTTTATTAAAAAATTTAATGGCAAAATATTAAATATACATCCATCGCTACTACCAAAATATAAGGGTTTGAAAACTCATGAGCGTGTATTAAAAAATAATGAAAAATATTCTGGTTGTACTGTACATTATGTGAATTCTCAACTCGATGCAGGAAAAATAGTTATGCAAAAAAAAGTAAAAGTTTCAAAAAAAGAAAATCCTCAATCTTTAAAAGAAAAAATTTTGAAACAGGAACATCAAATATATCCAAAAGCTATTTCTAAAGTACTAACTAGTCTTTAAAAAAGAAATCAATTTCAATTTTAGCATTTTCAACACTGTCAGAACCATGAACAGAATTCTTATCTATTGAAATTCCATATTTTTTTCTAATAGTACCCTCTTTTGCTTCTTTAGGGTTGGTGGCGCCCATTAACTCTCTATTTCCTAAAACAGCATTATCTTTTTGAAGGATCATTACTACAATTGGGCCAGAAGAAAGATAAGTGCACAAATCATTGTAAAATGGTTTTGTTTCATGAACTTTATAAAAAAGTTCTGCTTCTGATTTTTCTATTTGAATTTTTTTTTCTTTAACTATTTGAAAACCATTGCTTTTAAACATTTCTTTAATTTCATTTTCTAAATTTCTTTCTACTGCATCAGGTTTAATAATCGATAAAGTTTTTTCTCCACTACTCATAATGATCCTCAATTAGTTGATTTAATAATCTAACACCAAATCCAGTTGCACCCCCTGAATTTAATGCTCCCCCATATTTCGAAAATGCCATTCCAGCAATATCAAGATGTGCCCATGGTGTTTTATTCAAAATAAATCTTTGCAAAAATTGTGCAGCGGTGGTTGAACCTGCTCCGCCAACATAGTTAATATTTTGCATATCGGCATTCTTCGAATTTATTAATTTATCATAATTTTTATGAAGGGGCATTCTCCAAACTTTTTCTCCTACTTTTTGACCTGAATCAAAAAGTTGTTTAGATAATTTATCATTATTTGAAAAAAGTCCTGCAAATTCAGAGCCTAAAGAAACTATAATTGCTCCAGTTAGCGTTGCTAAATCTACAATAAATTCTGGTTTAAATTTTTTTTCTGTGAAGGTAAGAGCATCTGCTAAGACTAATCTTCCTTCAGCATCAGTATTTAAAACTTCAATTGTTTTACCACTATAAGATTTTACTATATCGCCAGGTCTTTGTGCATTTCCACCAGGCATGTTTTCAACAAGACCCACAACACCAACAGCATTTATTTTTGCTTTTCTCAATGCAAGATTTTTCATTAATCCCACTACAACTGCTGAACCTGCCATATCATAAGTCATATCTTCCATAAACTTTGCTGGCTTAAGAGATATACCTCCAGTATCAAAACAAACTCCTTTTCCAACAAATGCTAATGGTTTCTTTTTAGATTTTATTCCTTTCCACTCTAAAGTCACAAGGTATGATCCTCTAATACTGCCTTGACCAACTCCTAATAGCGCATTCATGCCAAGTTTTTTTAATTTAATTTTGTCATAAACATTAATTTTTAAACCAATTTTTTTTAATTGTAATAATCTTTTTGCATATTCATCTGGATGTAAAATATTTCCCGGTTCAGAAACTAGATCCTTTGTAAAATTAGTTCCTTCAATAAGAGAACTGAATCTTTTATTCTGGTTTAATTTAAAAGATCTATTTTTATTTAAAACATCTACTTCAAGTGTTTTATTGTCATTTTTAGATTTATACTTATTAAACTCATAAGATTTCAACTCCACTCCATGGATAAATTCATCAAAAAAATATTTATTTTTACAATTGGAATTTTTTATGTTTTGTTCATAGAAAGTAGTATAAAAAAATGAATTTGATTTTAAATAACTATAGAAATCAGCACCAATTTTTTCAATATCAAGAGAAGAATGATTATTTTTTATTTTTATTAATATTATTTTTTGAGTAGGATTAATATTAAATGATAAAAAGTTTTTATCGTTTATTTTATTAGCGTTGATAGATTTAATTATTAAATTTGAAATTTTAAATATTGATAATCTCTTAAATCCACTTATTTTAAAATCTTGATCAGTAAAAAAAACATGATTTTTTACCAATTTTTCATCTAAACTACTTTTAAGCCTTATTTTTATTGACATTTTTAATATATATGTACTTTGGGTTGTATTTAAATTGTAAACTAATAGTTGAAAATATATATGTATTATTTTGATAGATTTCAATGAAAAAAATATTATTTAGGAAATTATTATCGGATTGTTTAGTTTTTTTTCTTATTACTCTTTTTTCAGTAAGCATCATTATTTGGGTATTTCAAGCTGTAAACTTTCTAGACATAATTGTTGAGGGTGGTCGAGATTATTTTGTTTATCTAAATTTTTCATTACTAAATTTTCCAAAAATCATAAGTAAACTTATACCCTTTGTGTTATTCTTTAGTTTTTTATATGTAATTTCTAAATATGAATTAAAAAATGAACTGATTATTTTTTGGAATTTTGGGATAAATAAAATTGAGTTAATTAATTTTTTCATTAAATTTTCTTTTTTTATTTTGTTGGTTCAAATATTTCTTACGGTTATAGTTGTCCCTAAGACTCAAGATATAGCAAGATCTTTTCTTAGAACGTCTAATATAAATTATCTAGAAGGCTTTGTTAAACCTAGAGTTTTTAATGATGCTGTAAAAGGTTTAACAATTTATAGTAACTCTAAAGATAAAAATGGAAACTTAGAAGAGATATATCTCAAAAAAGGTGGACAAGATAATTTTCAAGTAACTTATGCAAAAAAAGGTAAATTTAAACAGATAGGACAAAATCAATTTTTAGAGCTAAATTCAGGTGAAACTATTAGTGTAATTAATGACAAGATAACTAGTTTTAGCTTTTCAAAAACAGATTTTAATTTAAGTAGCTTTGAAGATAACACAACTACTTATAAAAAAACCCAAGAAGTTGCTACAATAGATCTTGCAAAATGTTATAATAATTTATTAGGCTTGAAGTTTTTTGAGATTGATCAAAATTTTCAAGTTGAAAATTGTAAATTAGATAATCTTGATAATATAATAAAAGAACTATACAAAAGAATTATTATTCCATTATATATTCCAGTATTAATATTGATTTCTTTACTTTTAATATTTAAATCAAAAGAAAATACAAACTATCCGAAATATCGAATTTTAATTTTTTTAATTGGTTTAAGTACAATTATAATTTCAGAAATGACCATTAGATTAATCAGTGAAAATATTTATAATAATATAAAGTTTTTTATAATACCATTTATTTTAGCTATATGTCTTTATTATATGTATTTTTTAAAATTTAAATCAATAAAAGTTTAATATGAAAACACATATACAATTTTTAATAAAAAATTATTTAACATCATTATTAAACGTTTTTTTTGTATTCTTTTGTTTAATATTTATTCTAAATTTACTTACAGAATTGGAGTTTTTTAAAAAAAGTGATGTAAGTACATTTTTTCCTCTTTATCTATCATTTATAAATACACCAATATTTATATTTGAAATGTTTCCATTTATATTTTTAATATCAACTCAGTTCTTTTTTAATAACTTAATCAATAATGATGAAATAAATATTTTTAAATACTCAGGTTTTAAAAATTCTAAAATATTTTCCATCTTAACATTTACGACTTTTTTTATAGGCATTCTTATAATCGTTATTTTTTATAACTTATCGTCTAATTTAAAAAACTTATATTTAGGATTAAAATCAAATCACACTGAAGATAATAAATATCTTGCTGTAATTACAAATAATGGTCTTTGGATTAAAGATATATATAATGAAAAAATTCTAATGATAAATGCAAGCTTTATAAATCAAAATGAACTTCTAGACGCTTATATTTCTGAATTTAACCAAAATTATGAAATAATAAGAAATATTAAAAGCAAAAAAATTGATATTACAAACAAAGAATGGATTATCAAAAATGCAGAAATTTATATTCAAAATAACAAAGAATTAGCTAGTGAGTTAAGGTTTAATACAAATTTTGATTATGAAATCATACAAAATTTATTTTCGAATATGTCCTCTCTTTCCTTTTTAGAGCTTATTGAAATGAGAAAAAACTATAAAAAACTCAACTATTCTCTAACAGAAATTGATCTTCAGCTACTAAAATTAGTCTCTTTTCCATTTTATTTTAGTTTAATGTTTCTTTTTTCAGGAATAATTATGATGAACACTAAAAGCTTTAAAAGTAAAAATTTAAAAATAATGATTGGTCTTTTTTTGTCAGTAATAATTTATTACATAAATAATTTTTTCTTCATTTTAGGGACTTCAGAAAAAATAGGTGTAATGACCTCAATCTTTGCTCCTTTATTACTTTTTACCTTAATAAACTTAATCTTTGTGAGAAATTTAAATGCTAAATAAAAACTTTATTTTTTTTGTAATATTTTTTTTTAATTTAATCTTTTCAAACGTATTTAGTAATGACCAGTTAAATTTTGATATATCTCAAATAGAAATTCTCGATGGAGGGAATAAAATAATAGGTAAAAAAAGAGGTAAGATTACTACAAATAATGGCATAACTGTAAATGCTGATCAATTTGAATATGATAAAAGTAAGAATATACTAAAAGCAAGTGGGGACATCAAAATTGAAGATAAAGTAAACAGCTATAAAGTATCTTCAGAAAGTATTGTTTACTATAAGAATGATGAGAAAATTCAAATTGATGGTAAATCAAATTTTTTAATAAATTCAAATTATAGTTTTAAAACAGAAGATATTACAATACTAAGAGAAGAAAAAATAATAAGTTCTGATAAAAATGCTACAATTATAAATAAAAAAAATCAGACATTATATGAAATAAGTAAATTTAGCTATTCGCTAGAAAATGAAGTTTTAAAAGGTGAGAATTTTTTTATTAACACAAAATACAATCAACCCTTTAGTGATAAATATTTTTTTAAAACTGCAATTTTCAATTTAAAAGATCAGAGCTATATAGCCCAAGACATTGATATGAATTTAAAAAAAGATCTTTTTGGCAACAAAGAAAATGATCCAAGATTTAAAGGTACTTCATCATCTAGTAAAAATGGTGTTACAACAATTGACAAAGGCATTTTTACTACTTGTAAAAAAAATGACAGCTGTCCCCCATGGTCAATTCAAGCAGATAAGGTTACTTATGATAAAAACAAAAAATTAATATATTATGATAAAGCTCTGGTAAAAGTTTACAATATACCAATAATATATTTTCCAAAATTTTTTCACCCTGGTCCTACAGTTAAAAGACAGTCAGGTCTTTTAGTGCCACACATTAATAATTCAAATATTTTGGGCTCATCGCTTCAAATACCTTACTTTCATGTACTTTCAGAGAATAAAGATTTTACATTTAAACCAACATTCTTTGATAAAGATATTTTAATGTTTCAAAATGAATATAGACAACAAAATAAAAATTCTTTTTTAATTACTGATTTTAATATAACAAATGGATATAAATCAAAGACTTCAAACAAAGAAAATACACTAATTCATTTATTTGCAAAATATGATGCTGATTTAGATTTTGATAATTTTGTAGAAAGTTCCTTAAACATTTCTGTTCAAAAAGTAAATAATGATACTTATTTAAAAATTTTTGATACAAACATAGTGGATACTGAACTTAAACCAGAAAATTTAGACACGTTAACATCTGATTTAAAATTAAACTTAGAACATGAAAAATTTGCATTAGATACAGGTTTTACTGCTTACGAAAATTTATCTAAACCTAATAGTGATCGTTATCAATTTGTTTTGCCTTATTATAATTTTTCAAAAAGTTTTTTTAATGATAGTTCATTTGGTTCATTTAATTTCTTATCCCAAGGAGATAATATTTTAAAAGATACAAATAATCTAAGATCAAGAATGATTAATAATTTAAACATTCAAAGCTATGATTACACATCAAAAAGTGGTTTTAAAAATAATTTCAATTATTATCTCAAAAACACAATTACAGCTGGAAAAGATAATGAAGAACATAAGTCTAGCCCACACACAAAATTAACGAATATATTCGAAATACAATCAAGTTTTCCTCTTACAAAAATAGATAAAAATTATATTAACTTTTTAAATCCAAAGTTATCTTTAAGAGTTAATCCATCTGAGATGAAAAATTATAATAATGAAAACAGAAGGATAAATAATGACAATGTATTTAGCCTTAATAGATTAAGCTTAATCGACACTCTCGAGTCAGGCAAAAATCTCACTTTAGGTGTTGATTATAAAAAAGAAAAATTAAATAATATTAATAAGTACTTTGAATTAAATCTTGCAACTGTTTTAAGAACAAAATCAAACAAAAAGATTCCGTCAAATAGTACGTTGGACCAAAAAAATTCAAACTATTTTGGAAAATTAACAAATAGTTTTAATGATAATATTAGTGTAGATTATGAATTCTCAATTGACAATAACCTTAATCAAGTTGAATATAGCTCTCTAGGTACAACTCTTTCTAAAAATAATTTTGTTACTACTTTTAATTTTATAGAGGAAAATGGAGCTATTGGAAGTTCAAATATTTTAGAAAATACCACAACCTTTAATTTTGATAAGCAAAATTTTATTTCTTTTAGAACAAGAAAAAATAGAGAAATAGATTTGACAGAATATTATGATTTAATTTATGAGTATAAAAATGATTGTCTTGTAGCAGGCATTAAATACAATAAAACTTATTATACCGATAGAGACATCAAACCTACAGAGGATTTTATGCTTAGTATTACATTAGTTCCTCTTACATCTATAGAACAAAAAGTTGCAAATTAATTTTATGAAAATAACAAAAAAACTCAAAGTTTTAATAATAATCGTTATGCTAACATCATTTAATATTAAAAATTTAGCTGCTTTAGAAAATAAGATATTATTTAAGATTGATAATCAAATAATTACTACAATTGATATTTATGAAGAGATTAAATTTTTAAAAGCATTCAATCCAGAAGTTGGTACGTTAAGTGAAAGTGAATTATTAGAGATTTCAAAAAATTCAATTATAAGAGATAAAATTAAAAAAATTGAAATAATGAACTATGTAAAGGAATTAAAAGTAGATGACAAATTTCTTTTAAAATTTATTAGAAATAAATATTCAAATCTAGGTTTAAATTCAATAGAAAGTTTTCAAAATTATTTAAGTGATAATAATTTGAATATTAAAAATATAAATGAAAAAATTGCTATTGAATTAATTTGGAATGATATTGTTTTCCAAAAATTTAGCCCTAAAGTAATTATTAATAAAAAAAAAATTAAAGAAGAGATTCTAAAAAATCCGCAAAAAAAAATACAAAAAGAATTTTCACTTTCAGAAATAGTTTTCGATATTTCTAAAAAAACTGAATTAAAAGAAAAATATGAAACAATACTTTTAGATATTGAGCAAACAGGTTTCAAAAATGCAGCATTGATACATAGTACGTCTGATACCGCATCAACTGGAGGTTTTATTGGTTGGGTGAATGAGGATAATTTAAATAAAACAATTATAGGTCTAATCAAAAACCTAGATAAAGGTCAGCACACAAAACCAATAAGAACTTCAGGAGGTTTTTTAATCATAAAAATTAATGATATTAAAGAATATGAAACTGTATTTGATTTAAATAAAAAAACAAAAGAAATTATAGAATTTAAAACTAATGAACAACTAAATCAATTTTCTAAAATCTATTTTAATAAAATTAAAAAAGATTTAATTTTCGATGACTTGTAAACCAATAATAATTGTGGCTGGTGAGCCAAACAGTATTTTTTTTGAAATTTATCTAAAAACTATGAGTTCTAAAAAATTTAGAAGTCCACTCGTTTTAATAGCTTCTCTTAATATGATAAAACTTCAAATGAAGAAAGTGAATATAAAAAAAAAAATTAGATGTTTGGACTTTCTTAGACTAGATAAATACAAATTAGATAATAATTATATCAATTTAATTGATGTAAATTACAATCAATCTAAAGCTTTTGAAAAAATCTCAATAAAGTCTAACGATTATATAACAAAATCATTTAATTTAGCTTCAAAAATTTTAAAGAAAAAAATTTCAAATAAATTTATTAATGGACCAATTTCTAAAAAATATTTTTTAAATAAAAAATATTTGGGAATAACTGAATATTTGGCTGATAAATCTAATTCAAAAAAATTTGCAATGTTAATTTACAACGAAAAACTATCTGTATGTCCATTAACTACTCATCTTCCATTAAAAAATGTTTCAAAAAGCATTAACAGAAAATTAATAATTGAGAAAGTTAAACTAATAGATCTTTTTTATAAAAAATACTTAAAAAGAAAACCAAAAATAGGAGTCACAGGATTAAACCCACATTGTGAAAGCATTGATATTAATGACGAAGATAAAGAAATAATTAAACCTACTATAAAATATTTATCTAAATTAAAGTATAAAATATTTGGCCCTTATGCAGCTGATACAATTTTTTTAAAAAAAAACAGAAACAACTATGATGTAATAATTGGTATGTACCACGATCAAGTACTAACACCTGTTAAAACATTATTTGAATATGATGCGATTAATATTACTTTAGGTCTTCCATACCTTAGGGTATCGCCAGACCATGGCCCTAACGAAAAAATGCTTGGAAAAAATTTATCAAATCCACAAAGTTTAATAAAAGCAATTTCTTTTTTAGACAACCTTAAATGATAAAACCAAAAAAGAGTTTGGGTCAAAACTTTTTGACTGATCAAAACATATTAAAAAAAATTGTTGGCGTAACAAAAATAGAGAAAAAATCAATACTTGAAGTGGGTCCTGGTACTGGAAATCTTACTTCTTATATTTTAAAACATAATCCTAAAAATTTTTTTTTAATTGAAAAAGATGAAAGTTTAACCTCATCATTAGCTAGTGAATTTAAAGATAAAGTAAAAATTATTAATAATGACATTCTAAAA
>Ga0209630_10003859_pt1 | contig 13455 bp, 8 predicted proteins | sample COG_01_FD_184745 | JGI IMG/M metagenome (GOLD analysis project Ga0209630, IMG submission 184745) | Pelagic Microbial community sample from North Sea - COGITO 998_met_01 (SPAdes) (version 2) | ecosystem: Environmental > Aquatic > Marine > Neritic zone/Coastal water | place: Helgoland, sampling... | reverse complement strand
TAAATTTAATTGATGTTAGAATTTCAGTTCTTTCTTCTTTAGTAAGAATTGGTTTTAGTTTTTCTGGTCTTTCTATTGATGGGTCTATGTGTAAAAGAACTATAAATTGTTTACAATAAGATTTACACTCCTTAAACATTTTTATGTAACCAGGATGAATAACATCAAAGTTTCCAGCAATTACTCCTACATCGTATATTGGTTTCATAACTCTATTGATATTTTATTTACTAAATTATTTTGTTCGTTTGTTATCTCTTTAAACCTTAAAGTGTTTAATCCTTCTATTCTAAAATCATCAATATCATTTCTAACTTCATTATAAAATTTTAATTGGTTTTTTCTTGTTTGTACATGAATCCATCTATTACCTTCTGATGAATTGTTTTTATGAACTAATGATTGAAATTTACCCACTCTTCTATATGGCTTTGGTAAGAAAGTTTTAAATGACTGATTATCTTTATATAAATAAATATTATTTAAAGAAACTTTGTATGTGTTAGATAAATCTATACAACTATCTTCTGTTGATAATTCTGGTAATAATTGTGTATATAAAAAGTTTGATGATTGAAACTCACCAAAGTTTCTTAATTTTGGTTTGATTGGATTATTTTTAATTTCTAATATTTCATCATCTGTTAGAGCAACATCATATACTTCAACATTACCTATCAATCCATTAAAGAAATCCTTATTTGTTTTATCATCACTTCCTGCTCCTACAAATATTTTATCTGAAGATAGTTGTAGTATTTCGTTATCCATTGAGGTAGAATCTATAAACTTTCCATCAACATAAAAAGATACTTTCCAATTATTAGAACCCTTTAACATACCAGCTACTTCATATTTCATTGTAAGATGAACCCACCTTTCTCCTAAGATATCAGATGTTATTGAATGTGATTTTTTATTCTCATCATAAAACTGACAAAAGAATCTTCTAAATGAATTATAGAATAAACCGATGTTATATCCTGGTATAGATATAATTGGATATTCATCGTATTCTTTGTTTTGATTAATAACAATATTTTTTGGCTTTACCAATACTGATATTGTAAAATCATCTTGTAAAAGTGTAGTATTTTTTCCTTCTAATTTTATAAATGATTGATTTCCACTAAAGTTAAAAGATTCAAATTCTTTAATATCTGAACTCATTCCTTGTTCTCTATCTACTGATACACCTGCTTCAATACATCTTACTAACAAATCATCATCTTCAAATCCCCATCCCCAATATTCATTAGAGAATCCATTGATAGCTTTGAAATCTTCTTTGGTAAACATAGTTACTCCACCAAAGTAATCAAAGAAGGTGGTTTCATAATCGTGTTCTTGTAAGTGTGTTGCTAAATGTAGAGGTTTATCTGAATACGAATAATCTACATCTTCAGGTAACATATCGACATCATGAAATACAAAATAATCACACCCTTTATCTAAGGCATACTTATATCCTGCATTCAAAAGTTTACCTCTATTAAAAGGCTTATTATCTGCTTGTTCAATGATGAAGATTTCGTAATCAATATCCTTAATATAATCTTTCATATGAGATAAGAACCTTTTTAGTTGTTGTTCTCTATCTCTATATGGAACTATTATACCAAGTTTATGATTTACTTTCTTCTCCTTGAGTTTCTGTATTCTCTTGGATTCTTTCACTACCTCTTTCTGGTCTATTTGTTGTTCCTACTGTTTTTGACTTAGCTATCTGATAGAATTCGTTCAAATACCATTCCAAACGTTCTTGCCACATATCTGCATCTAGTTCATAAACCCAATCGTTTATATCACCAATTGAACCAGCTATTGATTCAAGAGCTTTAACACCCCTTTCTTCGAGTGATTTATTGTTCGTTGTCTCTTTCTTTGCCATAATTGTAATTTAGTTTTTTGTTGTAAATTAATTCTTGTTTTAGTTTTTCGAATATAAAACCTTCTAATCCTTCTTTATCAATAGGGAATGAAGTTTCTTCTATCCAATCTTTTAATCTTTCGGGTTCCCATTTTAAGTTTTCTAACTCATCATCTATTTTTTGAGGCTCCCATTGTTTAGTATCTATTTCTGCATTTATTTCTTGTAATCTATATTCTATTTTTTCTTTTTCTACTTTTAAATCATCTAAACGAAATTTTATATCATCTCGTTTTACAGTTTTCATTTTAATATCTTCATTGATATCATCAATAGTAGTTTGCTTATCATGCCATCTTGCAAAATATCTTCCTATATTTGCAGTTTTTGAGTTCCTATTTCTTAAGAATAGTGTTTCAACTATTAATATAATTTTTAAAAAAATTGATTTATCTTGTTGACCTGGTTCTGTTAAATCTTTTAACTGAGTATCAATGTCTTCAAGATGTCTTACAACCTTTTCGTTATGTAACAATTCTAATAAGTTCATAATTTTTTTTATTTTGTATATCTAATATACTATATTTTAAAGTATTTAATCCTATTTGTTTATAATCTAAAGTATTTGGAATTACATCGTGAAAAAATATATCAGAATTTTCTGTTATATCCGGGTCGTATTTGTAATATCTTTCTATTATATCTGTATCATCTTCATGTACCAATGATTTATATTCAGAATCAAATCGTATTGGTAGATGTAGTTCATTTGGTGTATATGTTAATTTATCTGATTCTAACGTACCATAAAGCTTTAAATGATTTTTAAATGAACCAGCATCTAACAATATAGATTGTTTATACAAAGAATTATATTTTAAGTTTATTACAGGTGATAATCCAAATTTATTATTAATATCATCTAAAGAAGAATTACCTCGATTATATAATATGTTTAAAATATCATCACCTAAGTAAGAATCAAATGCTAAAACATTTGAAATTTTTATAGATGAAGAATCATCTGATATTTTTATACAATGGTTTTTGTAATCATATATTTCAAAATCATCTTTTAATTTTACTTCTTTTGTTTTTTCATTTATAGATAACTTTAATATTTTATTTTTTGAATCAAATGAATAACTACAATGATTCCATCTATTTCTTGAATATGATAAAATACTTTCTGTATGTTTTTCATCAGTATCCCAAATCTGTGCAATAATCTCATTTCCTCTACTTAGAAATAATCCACTATCACATCCTTCAAATACAAATAAGTTTTTTTTCATCTTACGTTCAAAATCATCATTGAACCAAAATGAAATTGTAAATGAGTTATTTACCATTTTTTTAGTAAGTGGATTTAATAAACCATAGATGTAGTCATCTTTTTTAAAGTTATTATAATGAATAGTTTGTATTCTTTTTTCTACTGATGGTTTTATGTTTTCTATCCTATAAGGAAGAACATCTAATTCATCGTAACTAGAATAAACATTATTTAAATCATAAAATTTTTCTAAATATGCTCCACTTCTTTGTAATCTATAAAGTAAATCTAAATCTTCAAATCCATATCCCCAATATTCATTTGAATATCCATTTGCATTTTCAAAATCTTCTCTACTCATAATAATAGCACCACCAAAGTATTGTGGATAAGGCAGTTCACCTCCATGTGCTTCTACATTACTTGCCAAATGAGTTGGTGATTCAGGATACCCATAATCACAATCATCATTCATTGGTAACATATCTATATCATGAAATGCAAAGTAAGTATATTCTTTATCAATTTCTTTAGTAACTACATTACATAGTTTACCATAATTGAAAGGTCTATCATCTGTTTGTTCTGCGATAAAAATAGTGTAATCGATTCCCTTATCTTTGAGGAATTCGTGCATATGAGGAACAAATACATCTAAGTGTTCTTGTCTATCTCTATATGGAACTATTATTGCTAACTTATCTTTCATTTAGATTTTTACTATAACTTTTTTAAGAGTATTCCAATGGTTATAACAAAGATACGAATTTTTTTTGACATTTACAAATAAAAACTCACTTTTTTTTACATCAATCTTCCAATCATTAAGTTGGATTGCTCGATACATCTTTCTATATTCTTTCCAATAAGAATAATCTTCTTTTGTTTCTGATACTTCTTTTATTCTTTCTAAAACTGTTGAATCCCATTTAAAGTGATGAACTTGGATAAAACCCTTTTCAATTGGATATCTTTTAGGATGATTCCATCCTCGTTCTCTCCAAGTATCAGTATCACCAATAACCGCAAAGTGTTGACCTGGTGTTACATCAACAGAACCTTTCATTACACAACATTTGTTTGGCATCGCTCCACTCATAGGATATCTAAAAAATCCTGCAAGTGGAAACGATTTCCAAATATTTGTTTCTTTTGTTACCAAAGGAAACTCTCCATCCTCTCCTATCCTATCGAGGAATCCTCCTGTGATAAACTCCCACTCATTATCCTCACATTCTTGAATCATTTCTCGAATGTCTTTTGGATATACATGAAGTTCATCATCATCCGAAACCACCCACCATTCATCGGGTTTGGTTCTTTTTATTTCATTGTACAACTCAGTTACTCTTTCCCAATTAAACTTTGGTTCTGTTACTACTTTACATGGTTTGATACCTAAGTTTGTGATATCTTCTAATATACCATCTAATTCATGTTGTCTATAAACTACTACATATATTTCATCTACAATATCCTTGTAATGATTTAACATATGAGGTAGTAGGGTTGTATTATGTCCAACAACTGTAACTAAATTTAGTTTTTGCATCTTTGAAGAATTGTTAGACCTGTTGATGCTGGTTTAGTTTTAAATATACCATTATTAAAAAAGTTAAAAATTTCCCAATCTTTATTTTCTTTTAATTCATTTATTAATTGAACAGGTCCACTTGTTATTTCTTGATGGTCTTTTGTTTTAATTTCATCTGTAACTATTAAATCTTTTTCAAATGATTTATCTGTATCATGTATCGATATTATTCCACTTGGTGAGAGTAATTTTGAATATAATTCAAAATCTTTTTTTACATCCTCATATGAATGTCCTGCATCAATATGTAAATAATCGATTTTAATATCTTCTTTTACAAAAAAATTATAATACGCATCTTCAGTTGTTTCTAGTATTACTCGTGGATAAAAAGTTTTTCTAAAAAAAGAATCTTCCTCTGTCCAATCAGTATTACCACCAACACCATTTGAAGCATCTACTACAAATGTTGTACCAATATCACCCCAATTGTAATCTCGATTTCCTTCAAATATTTGAGAATCATATAAGTCTGCTCTTGCTTGTGTCATGATTCTTGGAATAAATCCACCACCACTACCTAAGCATACACAAGTTTTTGCTCTCATATAATGTATGATTGAATAAACTAACAAACCATCTCCAAGACTTAAGTCAGTTGCTCCATGTGTCCAACGATAAGGAACTTTTTTTAGTTCTGTGAACTCCTTATTGTTTGTATCAACTTTTTTTTCTTGATTATTTGTTAAATATTCTCGTATATAATCTAAATTGAATATTAACATACTGATTTAGTATTTGTATATATAAATATATTAAATTAAAGTTTTGAGTATTTTATCTCTCCAAGAAGTTACATCCTGATATTTCAGCATATATGTTTTTAATTTAGCAAATTCTCTATATCTCTCTTCTTCTGAATCATGTACGATTCTTTTCATACACTTATCAAATCCATTTTTAGTTGATGCTCTATATTTGTAATCAACATCCTTTGCCCAATCTGTGTGGATGATTGGTAGTTTACCATAATCAATTGCTTGAAATATAGAGTACCCAAATGGTTCTTTAAAATATGCTCCATGAAATATACCAAAATCCTTTTTCATAAACGTATCGTGTATCTTAGGATTCCATTGATAAAATTTAATATTTGGAAAAGTATATGTTGTTGTATCTTTTAAATTTTGATAATCATATTGTGATGATAAAATAAATCCACTATGACCGTGCATCCAATGCATACACTTTCTTGTTTCTGCTCTTGATGCAAATCCTACTTTACTATTATTGATATTTTTGTGATTCAATTCTAAGTTGTGTTTAAACTTATAAAAATTAGGAATCGATTTAGTATAGTTTGGAAAATCATCAAATAATTTACTTGGATTATTACCAACCCATATTCTATTTTTAAATGATTGTAAAAAGCTTTCATAAAAAGTAGAATCTACTTTAGTGTTAAACTGCAATCTACTTAGTTCAGGCATATAACTTAAAACTTCTTCCATTTCAGTTGGATATGCGTGTACAAATATATTTTTAAATTTACTTTCCCATTTCCACATATGTTCTCTTTTGTGATAATGAGAATGTAAATAATGTATTTCTGTACATTCTGCTAATAAATCTTCTGTTATAGAAGGGTCATCATAATGAAAATGCCATTGTAAATCTTCTGGTAAAGATGATGGGTCAAAGTTACTTGGTCTTTTAGAATCAATTAAAAGTTTCCAATATTTTCTTCTTGGTAATTCTTTCCATACATTTTGTATAAAATGATTTGTCCATATATCTGCACCACCTTCAATTGTATTACCACAACCAGTGGTAACTAATACTTTTGTAAGAGTGTTATCCGAATATCCTTTTACAAAATATTTATCATCAAATGCAAGTGATGTGTTTATTTTATTAACTAATACATCAGTATCGACTTCTTCATTACAATGTAACAGATAATTTACTAAACTTGTTTTAATTGAATCTTTTTCTTCGTTTTTTAATATAGCCATTTATTTTAATTTATATTTGCCCTTCATCACCTGGTCCTCCTCCTCCTCCACCAGGAATTGGGTCAAGTGTAAAGTCAAATGTTGTAGTTGATGCAGATGAACCATCATTAAATGTTAAAGTCAGAGTAAATGTTTGTGAACTAGTAGTATCATTTGAATTTATGTTACAAAAGAATTGAGCAGTTCCAGTATTTGAAGTTGTAGCACTAATGTTGGATAGTGTTGCATTTCCTACACCATTACCACTACTGTTAGATGTGGTTGATAATCCCGCACGATTTGAGTTACTTAGTTGAGCAGTATATGTTACTGCATAATTTGCTCCATGTACTCTAAAGTCCATAAACGAAGGACTTGGAATTCCTGTTGATGCTCCTGAACTTGCAGTATTTCCTATTGTTATTGCAGTTCCGAATGAACCAACAGATACACTTTGAGTAGCACCATTGTATTTAACTGTACCAGTTGCAGGTGTTGCAAGTTGTGATAGTGTAAATGTTTTTAGAACACCAGTAACACCAGAAGTAGTTGAATCTATATTCAATGTACCACTTCTTGCAGCTCCTGTATGAGAAGCCGCAGTAACAGTTATTGTTGAACTACTAGTACCACTTGATGGAGTTACACTAAATCCACTTCCTGTTACATTTGCATGCCAATCTAGTCCAGTATTAGTAGTTAAATCAATTGTATTATCACCCGATGATAAAACTCCTGCTGCACTAAATACTATACTTGAACCTCCAGCTGGTGATGTAGTAAATATAACATTTCCTTCCTGTCTTAATAATACAGTTGCAATTGCTCCACCTACTTGAGTATTAAAAACTATTCTAGAATCTTTACTTGCAATGCTATTATTTGTACCTGCAGCTTTTATGTAATATACTCCACTAGGATGTCCATTACCAAAAGAATAACCAGCTGAGAAAGTATTGACGGGGAAAGATGAATCTGTTGATATGTAAAAATCAGAAGAAGGACTACCACCAGAACTATGACCTGATAATATAGTACCTGTATGGTCTACTGAACCATCTCCTCCACTTACTGTAATCGTTACTGTTTGATTACCTGTTGCATTGTATGTAAATAATAAATCAACTCCACTATTAGAAGAACCAGTTGGATTAGAAGCAATAGTTTCTCTTGCAAACTGTGTTACTGAGTTTGTACCTGTAACAGTACCACCTGCGTTTCCATATGCTCCACTACCGCCATCTTGAGAACCACCAGGTACTCCTAATGTAAAAGTTATGGTTCTTGTAGTTGTACCACTACTAAATGTACCAAAGGAAGTATTATTTGGAAGATATTCTCCTGCACCAGGTGAACTTGAAACTTGTGTAAAGGTTGTATTATTAGTTACAACTGCTGGTGCATTATTATCACTACCATTTGAAAAACTTACTACACCAGTATTTGGATTAATTGCAAGTGCTCCACCCGTCCAATCATCAAATTCAAAATTATATGCTGATTGATTACCACTAACAGTAGAAGTTAAAGTATCACCACTATTTTCATAATTGTTACCTACATGACTAGTTGATGGTACTGTTAAACTTACATTTGCAGTTCTTGAAGTTGTAGTAAGAACTTCTCCATATGGTAATCCACTTGGAAGATAGCTAACACTTAAACTTGGAACAGGACTTGCACCTGTTGTTGCAACTGGTGCAGATGTTAAAGTTCCATTTTGAGAACTAATATTAAATGTTGAGACACCAAAATCTGAAAATACCGCAGTTATAGTAGGAGATAATCCATACAATTCACTTAAACTTAGACCAGGATTTGAATCACCATAATTAGGTGATGACATATTGAAATCATCAGCTATATTTTGAAATGAAATTGCTGAGTCAAAATTGTTTCCAGTTTCTATGTTAATCATAGATGCCGATAATATACCTGAACCTGGTAAAGCCATTATTCTTTATCTTTTAATTTATTTTCTAATTCTTCAATCTTTTTACTGAGTTCTTTGACTGATTCTACTAATAAAGGTGTTAGTTTATCATATTGTACACCAAGATAATTATGAAATATATTTTCACTTACAATTTGAGGAAGTATTTTTTGTACATCTTGTGCAATTACACCAATATCACTACCCGTCCCAAACATATGTACTTTTTCAAAGCCTGGTTTCCAAGTAAATTCAACACCCTTTACTTGTTTTATTTTTTCAATAGGATTAACAATAGTTACAATATTCTCTTTTAATCTTTCATCGGATGTATTAAATGCAGTAATATCACCAGTTGCAGAAATAGAACCAGTAACTTGTAATGTATCAACTCCACTAGCTGCTGGTATTTTTACTGCTCTTTTATCTGCACCAGCTGCAGCATTTCCTACTACTTGTAAACCACCTCTTGTAAGTTCTGAAAATGGTGGGGTGTTTTCTCCACCTCGCATTGATACTGCAATACTTCCTACTCTAGGTTGTCTCCACTCACATAGATTAATACTAATACCTGTTCCACTTGCCCCAGCTACACCAGTACCGTTCTTTGAAAATACTTCAAAATAATAATTTTCACCAGATTCCATATCAAAGTTCATACTAAATGTCTTTGATGAAAAAGTATCTTCAAGATTAAATACCGCTCCAAATCCTGCTTGTGATGCATTTATGCTTGTTTCATAACTTGCAACTATTGAACCACCAGATTTTTTAACTCTAATACCAATTGTAGAATTTACTGAAGCAAATGATATGTTTGATGAGTATGCTTCTGCTTGGATTTTAACAAAGTATCCTACCGATTGTGGTGTAAGTGTACCTGTAAATGTAGCAGTAATTCCATCATATTCTGATGGAACGTTACCTGAACTTGGAAATCTTAAATTACCTGTTGGTATTGTAGTTACACTTGTTCCAGATTGAGAAGTACTTACAGTTGAAAGAGTATTTGAAAAAGCAGTATCACTACCTCCTGCGGTAATAGAAGTATATGATGAACCATTTAAATCAGGTGGTGAAGCACCTATATCAATAGCGGTAAGTGTTTCTTCTGCAGTTAATTTTACAGAAGCAGTTTCAGCATTTTCGTAAAATATTAAACTTGGAGTAGTACCTGCTTGTAATCTTGCAAATGTTGAACCATTGGAATATAAAGAAGATGAATCAATTGTAAATCCTCCAATTTGACCAGAGTTAGCCGTAATTGTACCATCAATATTAGCATTTACTGCAGTTAGTGTTCCTTGTGAATCAATATTGGCACTTGAACCATTACCTGTAATAGAAAGTGAACCAGATGTCATTTGGAAGTTTGTAGCTTGTACATCTCCACCAGGTGTAATGTTAAAATTTGATGAACTTACTATAAGAGAACCATTACCAGCTGAACCCTCTGATGTTAACTTTATGTAAGCATTTCTATTACCTAATCTTATATAAACGTTTTCATCATCACCTACATCTGTAATTGCAATTGCACTACCAGTAAAATCAGAACCAGTAAAGAATGGATTATCATATGTGTTATGATTGAAATTAACACCTTGAGAACCTGTTATACCAGCTAAAAATAAACCAGTAACAGTATCATTTCCATCGTATTCCCAACTTGCACCAATACCAGAATCTAATGTAAAAAATGGTTTTCCACCAGCCTTTCCAATCGGTCCCTGTCCTCCTATTAATTGACTGTTATTTATAAACAATCCTCCAATACTACCATCTTCTGCACTAATTGAACCAGAAAAAGCGGCATCTCCACCATCTATAAAAAACTTTTCAGATGCAAATTGACCTTCATCTAAGTTGAATTCAGTTCCAGCTGCTGTAAATCCATTTCCACTACCAGTTGAATAGTTTGTAGATATAATTCGACCTGTTGAAATATTATCACCATTAATTAATGTTGAACCAGCAACACCAAAAGATAAATTATCAGTACCATCACCAATTGTATCTGTTGCAGTAAATGAAACTAAACCACTAAATCCAATTGCCTGAGCAGCCTCAGAAAAAGTTGGAACACCTGTACCTCCTTCTGAAGTAGTTTCTGTAACTGCATAAGTTGAATACCAATACTTGTTAGAGTTACCAGCTGCGTAAGTAGCTGAACCTGTTCCCCAATTGGTAGTCAAACCAGTAAAAGTATTAGTTGCAAAATTATATGCAGTTGCAGTTGGTGTACTAGGTTTACTTGCAGATGATACTTGATAATGAACCATATTTGAGGCACTTTTTTTACCAACATCACCTGGATTTCCTTGAATACCTATGTCTCCTACTCCTGCAACACCTACACTAAAACCAATTTCTTTAGATGTAAACGCAGTTGATTCAGAGTTTGTGTAAGATAATGTTATAACTCCTTTAACTGGACTTGCACTAGTTGGTGTACTTGGAGTAATTGTTCCATCATTATTGTTTGTAGCATTTGTTACACCAGTAATTTTAAATTTATTTGCAGTTACAGTACCAGTTGTGTGTGTATAGTTACTACTACCACCTTCATTCACTATTACTTCTACAACTGATGGTGTACCTATACCTTCAACAGAACCACTTGTTACTGTTTGTGTTTGTGGTGTAGCAAATATTACTATTGCAGGTGCACCTTTTTTAGATTTACTAAATGTATAAGTTTTTTCAAAAGTTTGACCTGTATTGTTATCAGTTAATGTAATCGATGCACTTCCATTATCTGCTGATGCAGCAGTTGGTGTAAATTTTCGTTGATTACTATTTGTTGATTGTTCTAATTCTATACTCGATGAAGTTGCTGAAACACTATATGTTTTACCACTTGTACCGAAATTATATTGTTCTGCTCCTCTAAAGAATCTTGTTTCAAATGAACCATCTGCCAATGTAGATGTTACTACTCCATCTGAATTTGCTGAAAATACATGAGCTTCATTAGTTAAAAATGTTGTGAATGAATCAGAACCCGATTGAACACCAAATACATCAATGTTATCAAATACACCTTCATAAGAACCACCACTTTCTCTAACTCGTACTTCGTATAATCGAGAAGCACCAGCAGTAGGCAATGAACCAGCATCGGTTGGAATTATTACATTAGTATCTACACCAAATGCTTGTATTTGAGAACCATCTTCTAAAAATTGAAATTCTGGTGAAGTAAAGTTTTGTGCAGAACCACTTAAGGTAAATGGCTGTGATGTTGGAAATAAAACACCATCTCCATCATACACTACTGCATATTTCGTTGATGATAGTGATACCACTTTAGCATTAGAACCACTTGCTCCATTTGCTCCATCTGCACCTCTTTCACCAACTAATCCTTCTTTGGATAATGTAAATGAATATTGTTTATCAAATGTTTGACCTGTATTGTTATCTGTTACTACAATTGTTGCACTTCCACTATCTGCACTTATTGATGTTGGTGTAAATAATTTTTGGTTACTGTTTGTAGATTGTGTTAATTCTATACTTGATGAAGTTGCAGATATACTATATGTTTTACCTGTTGTACCAAGGTTGTATTGGTCAGCTCCCCTAAAGAATCGTGTTTCAAATGCTCCATCTTCTAAATCACTTGTTATTACTGATTCAGATGTTGCAGAGAATACATGAGCTTCGTTTGTTAAGAATACTGTAAACGCATCTGAACCTGATTGTACTGCGAATACATCTATATTATCAAATACTCCAATATCAGAACCACCTTGTTCCCTAACTCTTACTTCAAATAAACTAGTATCTCCTCTTTGTGGATATCCTGAACTTGATATAATTACTTCCGAAGTTGTTGCAAATGGATGTATTTCAACTCCACCACTTAAGAATTGAAATTCTGGTGTGTTAAAGTTTTGTGCAGAACCACTAAGTGTAAAATCTTGATTTGCTGGAAATAAATTACCATCACCATCATATACTATTGCATATTTTGTTGAAGATAAAGATACTGCTCTTGCATTAGAACCACTTGCTCCATTTATACCATCTACACCAATTTTGGATACTGCTAAATCAAATCTTACTATTTTATCATATACAGCAGTTCCCTCTGAGTTTTTATAATCAAGTGAAGCAGAACCTATAATGCCAGAAGATATAATTCCGCCACCACTTGAACTTGGGAATAGAGTAATTATTTCATTATCAAATGATGCAGAGCCTGAACCGAATATTTCTAAATTATTTATGTGGAATGTATTTGTACTTCCAAGTGATGCATCGTATGTGTATTCATCACCACCCTCTTGTACAACAACTTCCATTGTTTGTGGAGTATCAAATCCTAATGAACTTGAATTAATTGTTTGTGTTGAAGGTGATACTTTTGTTAGTACAGTTGGTATTGCCTTTTTAGCTTTTGTATAAGATACAATCTTTTGAAATGATTGTGATGTTGTATTATCACCAGCAAGATACTTAATATCTAATGTTAATGAACCGCTATCACTTGAACTTGGAAAAGTAGATATAGAATAATTTGCAGTATTTGGTGTATCATCTGTTGGTGTTACATTTTCTCCACTTGCAGATATAATATCAAATGTATTTCTACTTTGTGTTAAATCGTTATCATAATCATCATGTTCAATTTGATTTCCACCAATAAACATTTGTACCGAACCACTTGATGGTACTAAATCTCCTAAAATTTCACCAGTTGATTTTGCTGGAAAAGATGTTGATTCATTCGATAATACAATAGAAACTGCATCAAAGTTAACTACTTTGGAAATAGTTATTTCATCTGTTTGTTCATTTCCAAAAACATCAGAACCAGTAAATTGATATGTTACTTCATCA
>Ga0209630_10003857_pt1 | contig 13457 bp, 7 predicted proteins | sample COG_01_FD_184745 | JGI IMG/M metagenome (GOLD analysis project Ga0209630, IMG submission 184745) | Pelagic Microbial community sample from North Sea - COGITO 998_met_01 (SPAdes) (version 2) | ecosystem: Environmental > Aquatic > Marine > Neritic zone/Coastal water | place: Helgoland, sampling... | reverse complement strand
GACGTACCTGACCAAGGGGGCGCCGACGGTTGTCTTTGACGGCCTCACCGTCCCGACAATCGCCAGGCACGGCAACAGCACGCCCGCGGGTCTCTCGCCGTCGCCAGAGTGCACCAAAGTGTACGTGAGTTACCCCAAGCCCGGAAAGCACATCGCGTTCGATGGGAGGCTTCTGCACGGCGTGCTTCATGACTTGTTGCCGCAATCGTTCCCTCCGGGAATCATTCCGGTAGGATCATCGAAGGACGACGCTTTGCGGGTGACTTTCCTCGCCAACATCTGGCTGAACCACAAGCCAAAGGGTGTGACGCCCTTGCATCATGAATTGGTTGAATTTTTTCTTCAGCGCGTGAAACCGAGAGGATCTTTTCCTGCGACGCCTGACTGGAAACCAGGAGAGGTCACGAAGAAGACCGCGACGACAGGCGGTGACGACTTGTTGGATTTTGGATGTTTCGGGTGGAACGGCGATGATTTCAGGCTGAGCTCTAAGCTCTCAAAGTCCTTGTTAGCGGACAGCGGAAGCGGGACGCTTCTTGTGGAGTGCCCAGGGATGCGGGTGGTGGAGAATGATCAGTCGGATTGCGAGCAGGAGGGCGCGAAGAGACAACGTGTTGAGTGATGATCAAATTGTTTTGTCGTATTCTTGTAATCGTATCGTTGTGTAATCGCATCAGGGTGCGCTGCTTCTCCATGAAAAAGTATTCAGGCTTGGAACTCGCTGGTCACGCGGCAGCCGGGGAGTCGATCTCTGAAGGCACCTTCGGTGCAGGTTCAGCCGGCGGGTTTACAACGAGGATGGGACATTTTCCGTGGTTCAGAGCATAGCGAGGCAACGTGCCGAGCAGCGCGCTTCGAATGCCGGGAGGTCGATTCGACTTGCCGAGAACCAGTAGGTTGATGTCCGTCTTGGTCTGGATGAAGTCCAGCATCCTGTCTCTGACATCCACCGGAGACTCGCCCTCCTCTTCGATGATGCAGTATTCTTGCCCCGCCGGATCGGGGTGCTTGGCGAGGTACCCTCGGAGAACCTCCTCGCACTTGCTCATGTTGGCGGCGATTGATTCCTTGGTCAGGCCGCTGCGCTCGGACTTCTTCTTGTCCTCGCAGTGCAGCAACACGACGCGATCGGTGGGTCGGAGCAGGGTCTTTGCGACCCACTTGACAACTGCGATGGACGCGTCGGAGCCTCCGAGCGCGATGCAGATGGCTCGTTTCTCACCCGCCTTGAGTCTAGCCACGCTCTCGTCAATGAAAGCGCACATCGCGGGGTTGCCGGCGACTGTGGGATGGGCTTGGAGATGCTGGAACGATGCGGTGTCGGCGTCGCGATTGGCCGTCCTGTTGGAATCGGACTCGGTCGTGTCGCGAAAGACGCACACCGAACATTCAGCTCGACTCACGACGGCGTTGGACACGGAACCCAACATGAAACGCTTGAGTATGCCTCGACCCCTGGCTCCCATGCAAACTATATCGGGCTTTGGTATCGCAAGGTTGTCAGGAAACATCGTCTCCGAAGACTGGAAGCTGCCCTTGCATATCTGGATGAGGGCCTCCTCGGCTAAATGGATGGTTGCGGAGTTGTAGATCTTGAAGACGACACACGTGGCGCTCGGACATGCTTTTCGCTGTCTTCTCAGTGCGTCGCTCACCGCACGGGGGAGGAACTCAGCCTCGGCGGCTTCGCTGGCGTGGTCTTCAGAGTCCTCCGGCGTATACAGAGGCTTGTCGATGTTGACGACCTGAAGGCCGTGTCCCTTCGTATCGAGATCCGTCCAAAGGTAGTGACACACAAACACGTTGTCGGCGTCATCGAAGACGTTGTTGGCGGCCCACGCGAAGAGCTTCCTGTTCAACTCCAGGTCAGGTCCAAGAGGTATGAGCACGTTGCGCTTCTTCGCGTGCCTTGGGAGTGCATCCGTGGTAGACGACATGTCCCAAGCGGGAAACCCGCAACTTTCGATAAGAGGAGTGCGCGATATGGGGTAGGAAGTACGGTGGGCGCCGCACGGTGTGACGCTTGACAAGGCTTCTTCTACACAGCAGGCGTCGTTGCTCAGTTGGAAACTCCAAGGAAAGTTGCAGGCGAAACCGTTCAAACTACCAACTAATCTAGACTAATACTAGCTTGCATGCCACTGACGACCGCCTACGGACTTACAAACGGCTGCGACGTGTAGCGCCCCCGGTGCGCGACAGGTGCGCGCCGACGCTCTTCGCGAACCAACCCAGATCCTGCAGCGGCCCAAAGTGCGTCAGCGCCGGGACATACTCCACCGCCGCGTTCTCGCCGATGTACTCTGCGATGAGTGGCGAAATGATGGATGAGTATATCGCATCACTGGGTGATCGGCCGTACACATCTCTTGGATCATGCGTCGCGCCGTGAACCACCGTCACAGGGCACCGAACCTTTGCCCCACCCACCAGCTCGAAAGCCTCCGCCTCCACACCTCCGTTTGCGAAAACAGTCGACTCCGTCTCCGGCGTACAGGCCAACGTGACCCCGCCCCCTTCACCTCCGATGGCATCGACGAACCCGTACTGAACGTACGCGTCCAGCACCCCGGGGTGTAGAATACTCAGTGGGGGTTTTGATCCGTACGCCGCGCGGGCGTCCGAACGGGAAAGGAACGTCCTCCTCCTCTTCGCCGCAGCGCGTTCGAGCGACATGGGTACAAACGGCGGTAACTTCCCTGGATCGCACACGAATATGGGTTCGAAGCAATACAAGGACGCGAAGGTCCCGGGTCTGGACGCTTCCGCGCGGAGCATCGCGTGCGCCCCGAGGCTGTGTCCAACTCCGACGAGCTCACCCCTGACGAGCCCGGGCGTTTGCTCAACCAGGGCGAGGAGATCCTCCGCGAACTTACCCCACCGAAGCGCGTCCTTGCCTCCGCCGGTTGGTGCCGTGGACGATCCATGCGCGCGGAACGAGAAGGTGATCACGCGCACACCCCCGGTTCGCCCCCCGATGCCCTCGGCGCTCGAGGCTACACGCATGAGTTCCTCCACCGCGGCGTCCCATGTTCTCGAGTGGAAGCCATTCGCGTGAGCGAGGAGTAGCGTGATGGGTTCATCGCGCTCGAGACCGGAGGAACTAGACGAAGGTGATGTGCCACGATCGTGTACCTCCAGGACGACCCCGTCGGTGGAGCGAACGTGGTGCGTTCGCATTTAGACGCCCTCGTGTGCGCCTCGAAGTGAGGAGGGCAGTCCCGACAGTTGGAAGTTCTCATCGGCGAGATCTCAGAGCTAGCACTACTGAAAAAGACGACGAGGACCCCGACGAACGTTCACAGTCACGGGCGCGCTTGGACCCAAGGTTTTGTGCCGGGTTTCACCGTACCGTACCCCCGACCTTGTACTCGTTCGAGTCAGACCGTCGAGGCGTGTCGTTGGTCCTTACACGACCTCGCCACCAGCGGATCACAGGCGATCAGAGTGCCGACTCCTTCTTCTGAGTTTGGCGTGCGATGACCGCTCTCCCAACGGCGCGAGGCCTTTTCAGGCAGCTAATTCGCGCTCGCGCGGTGGCGTTCCGGGGCGACCAGACTGCGCTGGCCGCGTCGCGAGAGGAGATTCGCAAGCACTTTCAGGTGAGTGAGCGCCAACACGGACCAACCCTAAATCTTCCCCACCTCTTCCAACCTAACCCTCCGCCCAACCCCTTCCAATCAACGAAGGATTCCGCGCATCTGGGACCAGAGGAGGCTAAGAAAAAGATCGAGGAGGGTGTCGAGGCGGAGTCGTTCATCAGGCTGCACGTCGTCCAGGCGCAGGTCAACGACAAGGGCAACTATGAGATGTCGGTGGAGCCGCAGCACGTGGACAGGACGATGCCGGGGGAGAACATCATCGAGTCCCCAGACGGAGGCGGCGGATGCTCGAGCGGAAAGAAAGAGTGAGCGATAGCGATGGATTGAATTATATTTTTCCTTCATTTAACACGTGATAATACAACAGTGTCCCTATCTTATGTCTACGGACTAATAGTCGATCGGCGCCATTGCGCCGAGAAAAAAATTGCCTCTTGCAAGCCACGTAATAAAAGTTGTGGCGCCCGAGGAAACAATGTATGGGCCCGCCCCCCCATGCGCATAGGGGCTGGCCCAAAATGAATATATCATACTCACACGGTAAGTGTCTTACCAGAGTTGATTCCAGTGTCGTCTCATCGAATAATGATCACGAGACGCACAAAAGAATTATTGAAGTCGCCGTCGCTCACGCGGTCACACCCGGCAGCACATCAGGTGTGACCAGCGCCGGCGCGGCAACTTCCGAGCTCAACTCGTGCTTCAGTTTGTCTTGTTCCTTGTCTTCCTTCTTGACATCTTCTTCATCGTGCTCTGCGTCAGTGGTCTCAGTCTTGATGTCCTTGTGATTCTTGACGCTGCTCTTGTCGATGGCGGTGAGGGGCGCGTCAGCCCTCGCGAACCTCCCCTTGATCCTCACCCGGTTGTCCGCACGAACCTTCCTCGACTCGTATCGGATCTTCTTCTTGAAGTGACGCTGCTTACGCTTCTCGTGGTAGCGAATGAGCATCTCCTTGCGAAGGGCGGTGCCCGGCGCCATCGAGCCCGGATGCTCGATGGCGCCATCCTCGCCATCCTCCTGACCCGGGGTGCCGGCGCCGGGAGTGCCCTCGAACGGAAAGCCGCCGGGAAGCATGCTCGACATGGCGACGACACTGCCACCGCCACCGATGTTCCCGCCGCCGCTCCCACCGTTCGGGGGTGAGCCGCCGCCGCTTCCCTCCGCGCTCCCCTGAGAGTTCCGATCCTGCCGAACCAGCACTCCACCCGCGACGGGCATCATGCTCGGGTAGGACGAGTAGTCGTAGGTTCCGAACGGATTTTGGGGCTGCATGAAAGCGGGCGTCGGGTGAGCGGGCAGGTAAACGCCGTGCGGTGGCTGACCTTGGCCAAACTGCGCCTGAAGTCCGCCGGATCCCTCTGTGGACCAGGAAGTGGGGTTGGAGCGCAGGCCCAGGTTGGGGGAAGAACCGCGACCCTTCCATGATCCGCCGCCGATGTGGTGCGGAGACCACGTGCTCGTCGATGGAATCGCCGTACCCACGCGGCCCTGGTACGGGAAATCCATACCGGGCATGTAGGCGGACATCGGGGTGGGGTACCGCTGCTGCTGCATCGGATCCGCGGGGTTCGCGAAAACCTGTCCTTGCTGCTGCTGCTGCTGCTGCTGCTGTTGTTGCTGCTGCTGCCAGTGCTGCGTGGACGTCGCCTCCTGGTGTGAGGCGTCGGATATGCGCGGGTCGCCCGTGATTTCGGGAGGGGTGTTGCTGCCGCCCTGGTTCCGGCCGTCGCTCCCGCCCGAACCCCCGGCGGAGTTGCTCCCGTTGGCGGCGAGTCGAACTTCGGGTGAATCAAAGTTCATGTACATGCCGATGGGATCCGAGCCGTTCGACGAGTGAGACGGGTTCCTCATGAGCCCGTCGAAGTGCGGGCCGGGCAGCCACGCGTACGCGCTCCGCTCGCCGCTGCTGCCCCGGGAGATGCCGGTCTCGTCCATGAAGTAGCCCGGGACGCCCCCTTGGTTGGCGAGCGACGGCATGGGCGGGGGACCGGCGCCCCCCATCTGGTGGTGAAACTGGGGCAGCAGACCGCGCTGTTGCTGCGACTGGTGCTGTTGCTGCTGGAGCTGGTACTGGTGCTGCTGCGGGGTGATTCCTCCGACCATCTGGAACGGGTCCCACGCGGGCGCGCCTCCAACTCCGGCTGTTCCGTAGTTGTGTGCACCCGCGAGTCCCTCGCCCCCGATGGTGTAAGGAGCCATACCGCCCACCACCCTCTGCCCGCTGTGTTGCCTCGACAACCCCTGCATCCCGCCTCCACTCTGCGTCCTCCCGCTCCCGGGCTGCAGACCCAGCGAGCCGCTCCCCGATCGGTGCGGCCCGCCCGTCAGCCCCGACAGCTTGCTCCCGCTGCCCCCCGAGACCGGGAACAACGCCAACCCCTCCTTGAACGGATGGCGCGACAGCATCGTCGCGTGAGAACCGTTGTAGGTGGCGCCGTGCTCGTCCACCGGTTCGTCCTGCAGGCTGAAGCTCTTCAGCGGTACCCTCGGCGGGACGGTTTTGCCCTCGAACCTCCCATTCACCGACCGGGTCAACTCGTCGCACGGCTCGCACAGAACGACGCGGTCCTGTCCGCAGAAAACCTGCGCGTTTGGGGAGGAATAGGGAAATAGGTTCGGTTAATTATCGCTCGAAGGTATTCGCGTGGGATTGGACGCGTCGTGGGGGTCGGCGTCGGCGACGAACGGGAGGGTCGCGCTTTCATTTTTTGGACAGCCAAACGAGCGTTGTTAAACCCCGAGGATTTTATCGGGTTCTCCGCTCCGACAAACGCGCGCGAAAACGATGTTGGAGGCGCGGGCGCCGACGCACCTTCGCCGAGCCGTTCTGACAAGCATCACACAACCACGAACGGACGTGTCTCCGAGCCACCTGATTCGCCGTGTGCACCTGGGAGGGGGTGAAAGCGGGGAGACGGTGAGAAAATGTCGGAGCTCGTCGTGTCGGTTTGTTCCGACGCGGAGCTGAGGCAAAACGCGACGAGCATCGCGCGACGAGGCAGGAAACGTCTGTTTTGCGTCGTCGTGATTGCACGTGCCCTCATCGAACAATCGAGTCGCATCGAGCGCGCGTTTACGACGTCGCATCGAACGGGAACGCGCGCCCCGCGAGGCGCGTCGACGGGGATTTCGCCCATTCCGTCCCGGGTAAACCTATGGTTTCGCCGTTAATGGGTACGGGGAGTTCGCGCACCTGCTTGTCGCACGCGAGGCACAGCCGCGCGGAATCCGCCCGGCAGAATATGACAGCCTTAGCTGTTGAGCAGTAGTCGCATACACGTCCCATTCGTTCTCGCTCCTCGTGACGCGACGCGCGGTGTGACGTCGCCGACCCGCCCCGTTTCGAGGACAACGCTTGGGCGTGTTAACTTTATGTGGGGGAGGCGACATTTTATGCGGGCGGAATTGTGCGGGCCTTATCCGCCACATTTTCGCACTTATCGGCGTTTTCATTCGTCAATTGCGAAACCTTTGGGATTATGGTCCAATAGAAAGCTTGTTTTGCTTCCATGCGCGTTTGCCAATGATGCCGATTCGAGGTCCAATGAAGCCTGTTTTGGAAAAAGTTTTTTGCTTCCTGCTTTTTCCCCGGGGGAATTCCAGTCAGCCTCACTGTTTGCACGTGCTTGGGCCATAAATCCATTGGAATCATCGAATCTTTTCGCAAAGCGTCCAGATGGTTGGCAGTTCCATCCGCGTAGACAAAGGATCTTGAGTTCACCGGATTGTGAGTGGCTGAATAGAAACCTTGGGAACCGTGGAAAGGTTTCTCAAAAAGCGGATCAAGATCCTCGAAACGTCGTTTCAGGCAACGGGCTTTTGTTCGTGTGTTGTACATGTTTTCCTGGTTTGGCTTTGCAATTCGATGCAATTTCAAGATCTCCGTGCGGGCGATTAGTCACAAATTGCCGCGTCAGCCTTTTCGAGCTCGTCCTCGGTTTTTTGAGTTCGAAGGGTCCTTGCCGGTTGCTCGAGAACACACGACGCGAAACACCACTCCCGGTGCGACGACGGGGGGAAAGGCGGGGTGTTCGCGAGGGCAAACAGGGCGGGCGGTGCGGCTCCGTCGAGAGACCCGCCGTCACGATGAGCGACTTCTTCTCCCGTATGGCGAACGACATCTCCGTCGCGTTCGAGAAGATGGGGTCGGATTTCAACAAGACCACGAACGCGTCCAAGCGTAAGGAGACGGCGGGGAAGACGGGGATCGTATCCGAGCGCGAGGCGGGGTGGTCGTCGTTCCCGGAGTACGTCACCGGGCTCGGGCCCAAGGTCAGGTCCATCAACTGCGAGCGTAACTCCATCGCCAGCCTGCCCGAAGATGTCGGCTTGAAGCTCACCTCGGTGACGAAGCTCTCGCTGGGATCCAACGTGCTTACCCGCCTGCCGGATTCTCTGTGCAAGATGACGACGCTCAAGTCGCTGCGTCTCGAGAAGAATAAGATCGAGCACGTGCCGGACGCGATCGGGGACCTGGTTCGGCTCGAGGAGCTGGTGTTGAGCGATAACCGGGTTCGAGCGCTTCCGAAGAGCGTCGGCGGGCTGACCAAGCTCACGAGGCTGGACCTATCGAGGAACCGGCTGACGTGCGAAGAGGCGCGAGACGTCGGTGGGCTCGAGCACGTCGCGGGGTGCTCGAGGCTCACTGAGTTGAAGGTGGACGGAAACGTAGGGGTGGAGGCTTTACCGAGCGCGTGGGGGGGACTCACCGCGCTCGTTTCGCTCTCCGCGGATGGGACCCGGGTGAAGTCGGTGCCGGCTGAGGTGTTTCTCGGATGTACAAAACTCGAGCGGGTGTCTCTGAGGGGATGTCCGACTGACATAGACGCGATCAGAGCGACGGTGGGATGGGACGAATTCGACGCGAGGCGGATCAAGGGCAGGGACAAACAGATTCACGGCGGGGTGATGCTGGGGAGCATGGACGATGGACTGGACAAGAGTTGACTCAGGGGCGGGCGCGGTTCGTCGTATCTCTGCAAATTGGTTATTAGTTATTAGCGGCTAGGGACGCCTCTCATGATGGCGATGATTAGCGGTTTTAGTACAACACTCACTGGACGTACCTGCCGGGTCTTGAGTTGAAAAAGTGAGAACAGAGTCGCCGGGACCTTTTCAGTCGAGGCGAGTCGCTCCGGATTCTTCACCTTCGAGTCGAGTCGACGCTGGAAGCGTCGACTCTGATGACGAAGGGTATCGCGTGGATCTTTAACACGCGGGTGTGCCGGTCAGGCTGCGATCCGGGATTTGGTGGTTCCTCGAGGACTGATACGTGAGGTACCTGTCCGGCGAGCTCACCTCGACGGCCTGCCCGTTGAACACAAAATTTCTCTGCGATCTGACCTCCCTGGCCGTCTTGCAGTCTTCAAACTGGACAAACGCGAAAGCGACGGGTCCGGTTGGAGTTGAGGGTTTCGTGGCACCGTCCTTATTCGGTAGCTTGACCGTCACTTCGGTGTTCAGGACGTTGCCGAAGGAGGAGAAAAAGTCGTGCAGCTCGTCGGCGTCGGTGCCGACCCCGATGCCCTCCACGGCGACAACCGCGGATTCAGGCGCCCTCGTACCCCCGTCGTAGGAGTGGCGCTTGGGCGCACTGGAATCAGACGCCATCGATGTGTCCGATGCGTCGGAGAGCCTTCGCAGCCTTCCTAGGGCTCGTTTGACGGGCGACATCGGCGTCTCCGACGAACTGGGCGTCGGGAGGCTGGTGGACCTCATGAGAATAGGCGACGACGGCGGCGCGAGGGTGCTGCCCTCGAACCTGAGCTTGGTCCTCACCTTCGGAGGGGACCGCCCGGCGAACCCACCGATCGCGGGAGGTGATAGGGAGAGGAACGTCGCATCCTGGTACTCCTCGTCGAGCTCCTCGTCGATGGACCCCTGGCCGATGCTGCTGGATCTGCTATCCGGCTGCAAGCCGCCGTGATGTGCGCTCGACGAGCGGAGTTCAATCTCCGCGTCGATCTTCGCCCACGTATCGTCCACCACGCGGGTCTCGCCGCGAACCTCGATCGACAGCTTCCGGCTTCGTTTATTCTTCCTCGCCTTGGTTCGCACCAGCGCGCCGGTCTCATCCATGATCTTGCGGAGGAACTCACCGCCGTCGGTCACGAGAAAGCTGGCTTTGGTGTAGTTAATATCCTTGGTCACCATCACGTATCGACCAGAGAGGACACCTTCGCCGCGCAGCGTGCTCACGGGTGATTCAGTCACCGCGGATTTACCGTCCAAGTTGGTCGAAATCCTCGGAGTGGTGAGACCGGACCCGGAGTTGGAGGACGCGAGGGACGAACCAAACTGCGATTCCGACGCGTCATCCTCCATCGCCATCGACTGCATCTCCGCCGCGAGGTCGTCCGCCGAGGACTCGGACCCGAGCACGTGCTGAGATGACCCCGCGTCCGACGTGTCCTTCGACGCTGACGTGCCGTGATTCTTCTTGGCGCTGCCGACGTTGAGCATGAACCCCTTCCTGAAGTTCACCACCTTCTTGGCCTTGAGCTCCTCCGCGGCGGCTCTCTCCGCAAACGTGATGAATCCGAACCGCTTGGACAGGCCCGTCTGTGCGTCGAGCACGATCTTGACGTCGTCGACTTGCCCGTACGTGGAGAAGAATCGAAACAGCTCTGATTCCGTCGTGAGCCGTGGGAGACCGCCGACGAACACCTGCCTCTCGCGAAGCGCGGCTGATCCAAATCCCCGCGAGGGACTCCACCTCCCGCCCCGCGTCGCCGTCGGAGATGTCGGAGGCGTGAGTGGATCCCCGTACAGTGTCCTCTGCATCGCAGCCGCGTAGTGAACCTGCTGCGCCTGCTGCATGGCGTGGTACTGAGCCGCGTGGGCGTACTGCATCTGCGCCGCGTACTGGGCGGCGTATGGGTCGTAGTATCCAGCCGGGCCCGGGTGCGGGTAATAGGCGTACGGGTCGTACTGAAGAGCAGCCGCCGCGGCCACCGCCTGGACCGCGGCCGGGTCGTACTCGTGCGAAGGTGGCATCTCCCCGGAGGATGTGCTGCCGGTGTCGTTGGAGGGCCTGCGCGCCTTGCCCTTCTCCGCCTCTGCGATTCGCATGGCGCTCCCGCCTTCGCCGACGCTCACCTCCCCGGCGTCCAACGCCGCCACCGCCTGGTCTTCAGTCGTGAAGCGCACGAAGCAGAACCCTCGGTGCGACGAGTGGGTGTCGTCCGGTTTCTTCTCCGCGGTCTTCTTGTGCGTGTGCCGCATCAGCTGCACGTGCTCCACCTGGCCGAACCTGTACATGAGCTCGGCGATTTTGCGCTCGTCGAGCTCCTGGGGCACTCCACCCAGGAAAACCGTCTTTGGGTCGTCCACAAAGTCCGAGCGCCTGGACGGCGACGACGAAAGCGACGTCTCGGATGGACACGGAGACTCATTCAGCGACGGAATTTCGCTCGTGTGCGCGCTTTCATGCGACTCGACCTCCATCGTGTCCTCGCGCCGGCTTTTAGCGTGTAGTACTTTCCTGTACTATTCTGTATTCGGCCCAGCGAAGAAGCTGCGCCCCGGTCCTCACCAGGGCCTCCTTCAGCGATGCTGCGGGCGAGAGGGACGGAACGGCGGTTAGACTCACGCGTGGTTCAGTGGAGTCGACGGGACGACGTCGTACGCCGCCCGGCGAGATGTGCGCCGGGTGTTCTCCCGGGAAAAGGTGAAACCGACGATTGACGATTGACGCTCCGGCAAGTTGCTCGCTCGTTGTTTTTTCGGCCTGGACGATGCACAAGATGGGGTGGACGGATCGCGCACCTTCGTTCGCGGCTCGATACCCCCGAGACGGACGTACTCGCCGTGGGTGTTCGTTCGAGCTTCCCCTCGACCGATCGAATGTTACACGCGATCCGGGAGGGACCGCGCGCGCTGTTCACAATCGACCAGGCACGACAACAAACTTTTTCCTACGTCGAGAAGATTCCGCTGAGTCAAGTCCACGTCATTTTCAATCGAAGCCAATTTCAGTCTTCGTAACTGAAGACCATAGGTATCCGGGCTATTTCTTTGAAATGCGTAGATACTTTTTCATACCGTGACGTAACCGCAACTGTTTGTAGGCTCGTGTTTGTTTGCATGTTGGTCCTATTAGGCATTTAGCTGTCGAGTTTCACGTCATTCTTTCCGCGCGGGCCAGTTGACGGACCATGGCGACGGGGTCCGCCAGTTGAGAACCGTATCGTAGGCCAGCGATGGCGAGCCGCGCCCGTATCCTATCGCTGCGAGTGGCCAAGGATAAGTGGTGCGTCCCAACTCTTCCCGTGCCCTCTCACGCCGACTGACGTCGTCCCTCCTCGCTGTGTCCTCGCACAGGATGTTCATGTGTAAAGCGGTGCCGGAGACCTCGTACGAGCGCGCCTCCGAGGTTGCCGCCGCACTCGCGATCGCCAGCGCGGGTCCGGAGAAGATCTTCCCCCGGTTCGCGGCGCGATGGGTCACAAGAACCAACGCGTGGTGCGCCGAGACGTATCAAGAGTGGGGAGAGCATCCCATCGGTTCGTGGAGACGACGCCTGAGGGACCTCGGCGCGTGGGCGCTGGACAGGATACCGCCGGAGGAAACCACGCTCGGAGGGCTTCCTCCGGTGGTATCGAGCGTCGAGGTCGCCTACCCGCAGTCCGCGGACGTTCGCGTCGTCGAGAGGCTGCTGCGCGACGAGCTTCTGGGCGCCAAGGCGGACCTCACGAGGCGACGAGCGTGGGTAAACGCCGGGGTGATGCCGCTGTTCCTGCCCCTGGCGGTGACCCCGCTTTCGAACGTGCCGATTTACTGGGTCGGGTGGAGGGCGTGGACGCAGTGGAGGGCGTCCACACACGGTGTCGCGGCGAGGGACTTTCTACAGAACGCCGCCGTCGACGGGAGATACGAGGTCACCGCGCACGACGGGTACGACCCGGCGGCTCCGTGCACCAGGCTGGAGGACGACGTCCCGGCCGAGGACGGCGACACGGTGTGCTGCAGGGTGGAGAGCACCGGGGCGGGTCCGTGCGTGATGTTCGTCCCGTGCGCGCGGTTGGACGCGGCGGACGAACCACTCCGCGCGTGCAACCGGGCCGGCGGGGTGGCGAGTTCGTTCCAGAAGATCCACGAAGACACGGAGACGGCGCTCTCGAGGTTGGACAGGGTCGTCGCCTCGGGTGCTTCGGACCTGGCGAGACGGTACAGGAGAGCCAGGGCGCTGGGGGGTGGCAAGGAAACCTGAGTTTAGGATAGATTAGAACGAGGATGGTAGTAGTCGGGAGACTGAGTTGATTATTGACAAAGTCTACGAGTAGCTAGCAGAGAGATCACGATCAAGAGAAGAGATCCTTCGCCCTCGCCGACAGTCCCCCGCCCTGTGTTATCGACAGCGTCACCACCGTCGCCCACCGTCGGTAAGAGACTTACTTCTGGTAGACGTAGGTGAGGCCGCACTTGCCGCAGTAGTGGCGGTCGAAGTGGTTGGCCATGAAGACACCCGCGCCGCACTCGGGGGCGGGGCACTCCTTGCGCAGGCGGGTCACCTTGCCGGCGTCGTCAACCTTGTAGAGCTTGAGGAACGCGAGCTTGACCTTCTTGTTCTGGTGCTTGACCTTCTTGGGCTTGGTGTACACCTTCTTCTTGCGCTTCTTACCGCCACCGCGGAGACGGAGCACGAGGTGAAGGGTGGACTCCTTCTGGATGTTGTAATCCGCGAGGGTGCGGCCATCTTCGAGCTGCTTGCCCGCGAAGATCAGGCGCTGCTGGTCGGGGGGGATGCCCTCCTTGTCCTGGATCTTGGCCTTGACGTTGTCGATGGTGTCGGAAGACTCCACCTCGAGGGTGATGGTCTTACCGGTGACTGCAACAGAGGAAGGGCGCGGGGG
>Ga0209630_10003855_pt1 | contig 13466 bp, 9 predicted proteins | sample COG_01_FD_184745 | JGI IMG/M metagenome (GOLD analysis project Ga0209630, IMG submission 184745) | Pelagic Microbial community sample from North Sea - COGITO 998_met_01 (SPAdes) (version 2) | ecosystem: Environmental > Aquatic > Marine > Neritic zone/Coastal water | place: Helgoland, sampling... | reverse complement strand
GCTTGTGTAAGCTTCACTTACATCCATATAATCATTGTGTTGTGCTTCTATACCTTGTTGTCTAAGAGCATTAACAATTTGATCTAAAATGTCTTCATCATATCCTCGTGGAATTTCTATTTTAATTCCTTTAGATCTTAAGAAATCATCTACATCTGCTCTAAAACTAAGTTTTTCTCTTTGACCTTTAAGACCAGGTTCGCTGTATATGTTAAATCCATAAAATCTACCATCATCAGTGTAAACCATGTTTATACTTTTAACGTCAGAATCTTGTTCTTCTTTTTCAGGAGTTAAATGGTCAAAGTTTCCACTTGACATTCGGGGGTCGTGAAAATTTCCAATTTCATCTAAATACCCTAAATCTCTAGCTGCTTCTTCTAAACCTGGATCCATACCTTGTTGACGTCTGTCATCCATAGTTGATTGTTGAGCCATTTGATCATATTCAGCGTCTGAAGGACCGTCTGGTTTAAAGTCTCTAGCTTCAATGTCTACAACAACAGCACCAATTTTCTTTTCTATAAATTCAATAACTATCTCTCGTAGTAATCGAATGGCAGTCATAGCTGCGGTTTTTCTTCTATCTATAGTGAATTTAACATACACTGATGATTCATCTTCTTTTGGTCCAGATTCTAATGCACCTACTTCTACTTTAATGTTATATTTATTTACAACTTCATTATTTTCAACATAGTCTATTACACTACTCATGTCACCGTCAGAAGGTGGTGCATACACATCAATTTTATAATGTAAGTTTACTATATCACCTTTAACTTCTGCTTCGTGTAATTTATCTTTATCACTAGATGCATGTAACTCTACACTACCATTACTCATTCCGAATACAGATACGTCTTCTTTAGCAATACCTTTAGGGGTAAAATATTGAGCAATAGCTCGTGGGTCAAACCCATAATTACCTTCACCTAAATCATTAAGATTGGCTCTTTCTCCTCTTTTCCAAGATTGATAAATTTTTACTACCCTTCTTCCTTCATGTAGTGATTTGATTTGTTCTTTAATGAACTTTCGGATTATTTTTTTCATTGTGTTATGTTTAAAAGTCGGAGACCATTCCTCCTAATATAAATTTACCTGTTATTTTAAATGGTATTTTTGCAATTTTTTCATCTCTAATTACTACACCTTCATGGTTTTCAACTGAACCCATTGGTGAGTCTAATACTTTAAGTACTTCATCGCCTAATTTTTCTGTTCCAAGGTAGGTTGCAAAGCCATTTATAGCTTTTTGTTTGTCGTCTTGGTCTTCAAATAATTCATCTACGTTACCTCCTTTAAGGATTGCAAGATAAACTTGTTTAGACACAGCGCCAACTTTTTTCTTACCGCCTCCTACATTCATAAATATAAAGTCACTTACAGGAATGTTATTCATGCCCTCTAACCATTGTCCTAATGGTTTTACTTGAGCACCTTCGTTGGTTTCAACTGTATATCTTTTAGATAATGCTGATCTAAAATTAGGTTTTGTTGTCATTTCTGTTGGTACAGAACCATACACTTCAAATCCACGTTTTTTAGCGATTGGAGCTAAATTATTTAATAGTGATTGCAAAGCATTTTTATCGTAGTTAAATTCTTGAGAATACCGTTTTACTAATGGTTTACCTCTATACATTCGGCCTGGAACTTCTTCCATTTTAACTTTATTTAAACCATGAATGGCAATAAAATTAGAACCATAATCTTGTACGTTTGTTTTACCACTTACATATTCCATATTAAATAATATGCTTGGGTCATCAAGTGCGCCTAATTTTTTAAGGTCGCCTTGAATAGAAGGTAATGCTTCATTAAACATGTCTAACACTTCACCTCCTACTTTAATCATTCCATGTCCTTGGCTAAATCTGTCTTCTAAGTCAGCTTTTGTAATACCTTTAATATCGAGATCTTTTTTAGAACCTCTGTCCATTGCAAATTGTTTAGTGCCTCCTACATCAATTAAACGAATAGATGAATTTACACCATCAATTTTAACTGCGCCTGGATTTGTTTGTAATGAATTAGCTGCTTGTTCAAATACATTTACTAAATCTCTACCTGATGTTACATTTGGTAAGTCGAATGGATGAGCCATATGTCCTGCTGCACCACCTTCTGTTAATAGTGTTTCATTTATGATGCTTTTCCACCAATTTTTGGAAAATAATTTTTGTTCATTCATTTTATTAGGTGTATTATCATGTCCACAAGTGTGGCAAATATATAAATCATCTCCTCCGTCTACTATAGCCCATGTCCAGCCACAATTGTCACATATAATGTCAGTGTCTGTTACTGTTTCGTTGTACATTTTACCATATAATCCTCCTCTTTTATACTTGTATGAAGGGGTGATGTCTTTTTTAGGACCGTCGGGCATTCCTGCTTTATACTCGCTACTTTTCATGTAATCAGAAACATGATCATTAGGATCATATAAATCTTCTCCTACAACATTAGCCATTTGTGATGGTAAGTTAGAAAATTGTCCTTTACTAATTTTATCTACTAAAAATGCTAATAAAACATTGCCTGTAACTCCTAATACTGGAAATGTAATTATAATACCAGCTGTTTTAAATAAATCTTTTGTATTTTGTTTTAATTTAGCTTTTTCTTCTATATCTAAAGAATTTCTATCATTAAGAAATTTTTGAACTAATCCTTTATATCCTTTAAATGATCCTTTTTGATCATTCCAAGCTTCTTTAAAATTTTTAAGAAGATTTTGAAGTTTATCTTTATTAGTTTTAATAAAATCTCGTATACCCTCATCTAAATTTTCATTTAGTGGGTTTTCTTGACTTTTTGTTACAATACTCCACGCGTCTTGTTTATCTTTTTCAGACACATGATCAGGTAAAGAATTATAAAAAAGAGTTTCTTGATCATTTCGGATAAAGCCTCTCATTTCAGTTCCTGATACTCCTCCTGCTTGTGGTGGTACTAATTCAGTTTTAAATGTAATTCCTCTTGGTTCCGCAAATTTAGGTATATTAGCAAAACGTTTGTCACTAATGTCTTTTTCACCCATTCCTAAAAATACAGTAGACCCTATAGGCGCTTCTTGTTCTATAAAATCATAAACATCTCTTACAGGGGAAACGCCTGCTTTTCTAATTTCTAATTTAGGATCATTTTGAATGTAAAGTTTCCATAATTCAAGAGACATTTCTTGTGTTATACCATCTCTTTCTTTAGGACCTATAAAAATTATAGTTTTGTCAGCACCTGTGTTTATAGATAACCATTTGGCCATGTTATAATGACCTGCATGGGGTGGCTTAAATCCACCTGGTAAAAGTGCAATTTTTTTCATTAACTATACAGTTTTGTAATAAATATAACCTTTTACGACAAGGCTAATTTTTTTCTTACTAATGAAGACATTGTAAGTTCTTCTGCAGAGTATAATAGTTGAGTAAATTTTTCAAAACCTAATTCACTTGGGTCTTTACCTTCCATTTCAATAAAATAAACTCTTTTCCCATAACCCATTAATTTTTTAGCATGATCAAGAGCATCCTTAAAAGCATCATCATCTAAAGCAAGATATACTTTACTACAATTAGATGTAAGGATTTTTTTCATTAAAGTTGATGAGATTTTTTTACCAAACAATGGGATTGCATTTCGTTTGATTGCCATTGCATCAAATGCACCTTCACATAAAATAATGGGTAAATCCCAGTTTATATACAGGTCAAATCCAATTATGTCCTTAGTCGCGGGAGCTAATTTATGCTTAATATATGCGTTTTTATCGAATGATCTACCAACATAATAATTAATACTACCATTTTCATCATATGATGGGATTACAACCATATTTTTTAAGTCACCTGTTTCAGAATAATGTATATTGTATTTGACTATGTCTTGTTCTGTAACGCCTCTGCCCTTAAGATAATGGAGGGCATGTCTTGATAAAACTGCTGATGAAGACAATATAGGTTCAATTCCTTTTGGTAATTGTAGAGCAGTAGCGTCTGGTTTAGGTTGTTTTGACTTTTTAAACTTATACTCTGAATCAATTGATTTTAAAGTGTCGTATGCTTTAGGGTTAGCTTTAGCTTCTTTTAATAATTTAAATGCTCTGTGACCTTTAAAATTACAAACCCAACATTGAAATTGTTGTGTAACTAAATTAACAGTAAGTTTTTTCTTTCTGTGGTTACAACTTGGACAAGTAAAAATAGCTGATTGCTCACCCCTAGCTCCTCTAGATGATTTGCTAGGTCCTAAAACTGATTCTAATAAATGTTTAAGTAGATCTTCCTTCATAGAAGGAATATACGAAAAATAAATCGCTATGCAAAATCTTTATCGAAAAATTTACCAAGAATATTGTCATTTAAATATTCACTTGATTCAAGCACACCAAGCGCAAACTGATGTTTACATTCCAAGTAAGTCAAATGTTTTTTGTTTGTTGCAATTAATATGATTTCACGTTTTAATTCGTGTTCGAAGCCACCTTTTAAATATTCTTTGATTAAGTGATGTGAACCATAGTATGTTTTCCAATCGCTTTCTTTTAACACACGTTTGTACATAGGTGGGCGACCTTTACCTTCCCAAAGGGCCTTTTCCTTTTTACCTAATTTTTTCTTTAAATTATACATTAGTGATTTTTTACCAATGTATTTTTTACCTGTAGGTATGTGGGTTGTTTGATAAATAAAGCCGAACGCTCCTTCAGGGAGGTCGGCTATATCATTAATTTCTTTTTTATTATATAACCATTTCATATTTTAATTATTTATTTTCTAAATCTTCTATTCTTTTAGTTAAAGATTCTATTATTTCTTGTTGTTCTTGTACAGCTTTTACTAATATAGGGGTTAATTTATTATAATCTACACTTAACATATCTCCCTCAGATTCATCTCCTGTGACTAAAATAGGTAATATATTTCTAATTTCTTGGGCTATAAAACCTACATCATCAGTATAACGGGATTTTGTTTGGTCTTTCCAATCAAATCTACTTGGTTTTAATTGTTTTATATTATTAAGTTGAGATTCTAAAGGTTTAATATTTTCTTTTAATCTTTCATCACTATCGAAAACTGTTGTGTCAGCTTTTATTTTTCCTTTAACATGTAATGTTATATCAGAACTATTACCTTCACTATTCCTTCCACCAATACCAACTCTTAGGTGTTTAGTGTTTGTAGGTGATGAGCTAACATTTTGTTTTAAATGATAAGCATCTATTACTTCCATAGATGCTGCAGGTTGATTAAAATGGCTACTGGGAACTCTTAATCTAATAGCACCTCTATAACCGGTGGTTGTATTAGTTTGATTACTAGAATATTCAAAGAAATTAGCTTCAGCTCTTCCAACACCACCACCATTATCTGCAGTACCTCTTCCATCGGTTTTTATTATAAATTTATTTCCATTATTTTGCAAATAATAGCCAGAAAAATCATCTGCGCCTTTGCAGTAAAAAGAATGCTCATGGCCATAAGATTGAAAGCCTACACTATTACTATCCTTAGGTGTATTATTATTAATATCAATAGAACCTGTAGCAATAATTGATCCACTTACTGATAAGCTCCTATTAGCTGTTATAGTTAAGGTTGGGTCACTATGACTTTCACCTGTGGCTGATAAAAATTCTACAGGACCTTTAATTTGTATGTTTTTATCCTCATTTCCAATAATTAAATTACCTACTCCTGATTGTGAAATGTATGAATTAGAACCATCATGTTTTATTTGTAAATCTTTACCATCACCAAATGAAGCTATTACATTGTCTTGACAATGTAAATCAGATTCTGATGCATCCCAATGTATATATTGGTTATTAGTGTTTGAAAATAAATAGAAATCGGGATTGAGTGATCCGCCATTTACACCTACATCTACTCGTTTAGAGAATAAAGTTTTTTCATTGCCCCCATCTAAAGTAAGATGAGTTTGGGGGAGTGGGTCACCTCCCCACTTAGTATTAAAGATAATGTTTTTTTCTTGAACTGTATTACCTATAATTAAATTACCTACTCCTGATTGTGAAATGTATGAATTAGAACCATCATGGAATATTTGAAGGTCATCTCCTGTACCAAATTTAATTTTATTATTATCATCTAAATCAAAGCCAGTAGTTGTAAGGCTACCTACAAATGATTCAGCTGTTATTGTTCCACTTGAACTTATATTACCTGAGGCTGTTATATGACCAAATGTTTGGATTTCATCTGAAATTAAAGTTCCACTTGAACTTATATTACCTGAGGCTGTTATGTGTCTTAATATTTGGACTTCATTTGAAATTAAAGTTCCACTTGAACTTATATTACCTGAGGCTGTTATGTGGTGACTTACTTTTAGATTGCCCCCTATTTCAACTTCTGGATTAGTATCGTGTATTTTTATTCTATCACTATCATTATACCCTAATATTAGTTGACTACCATCATCATATATAAATCCATTATCGTCTGCGACTCCACCAAAATGGATAGCACCCTCACTTGTACCACCTGTTGCTTGTGGAAGTTGTAAAAATTTAGTTAATATAGTATTACTTGAACTTATATTACCTGAGGATGTTATATGACCTAACCTATGATGGATTGAACCTGAAAAACTATGGATATCATCTGATGAATTACCAAATTGATTACTTTCTGTAAAATTTGTTATTAATATATTAGAATAAGAAAATGCATTTAAATTATAAGATTCTGCATTTAAAGCAGAAGCTGATATAATACCTACGCATATTTGTTCGCCCGTTTCTGCTAAGTTTAGATTAGAATCTATTAAATGACCAAATTCATCTTGATCAGGAGTGGCATTACTGACAAAATGGGTTTTAAGGGTTGTTTTAGATTGTATAGCCATTTTATTTATTTATTTTATTATACATATTAGGTGTCCCATCTTACAATAAGGGTAGTATCGGTTTCATTTGAGGTTTTTATAGGCTGTCCCAATTTACCTACAACTAATAGTTCATTATTTTCATTATATAATCCTATAGTTGTAATATAAGGTTTAAAAAGTGAGCCTGTTGCAAAATTTGCAATGTTTTCATCTTTAGAAGATCTTAATTTTCTTGCTGTGGGGTTTAATGTATTATTATATTCAAATTCATCTATCGTACATTTATATTCATTTTCATAAATTAAATGAGATCCTTGAAATTTAATATTTGTTAACCACTTACTAGATATTCCCCCTACCGTAAAATCATTAGCTGCTGTATCTGAAGCATCTAGTATCATACTTCCTATACCATAAGGGGTAATTTTAGGGAGATAAGAGGGGTTTGTAATTATTATTAATCCATGAGAATAAAATATATTTCCTATGTAAGGAGATGCATTTTTAGTTGTATAGTGATTTTGTATTTGAGTTTTAGTTAAAGCTTGATTATATATTTTTATATTAGATAAAGAACCACTAAATGAATTATTATTATATTTTGATATTATATTAGATTGACCACCTATGTAAATATTAGCTTTATTATTTGTAATATTAGAGGTACATTTTTCACTCTGCATAATAGATGCATCTCTATATATATTTATTAAAGATCCTTCACGAACACATACTATATGATAGGGTAAAGTAGGGTTAATAGATCTATGTAAAAGTGCAGAACATCTGTTAGTATTATCCCCATCAGATACTTCAAAATATAGTTCAGTTTTATCTGTTGTTTTTTGTAAATATATTTTAAAAGGATATTGATTTCCTGCATCTATTTCTTGTATTTCTCCAGGAGTTCCATCATATTCAGAAGGACCTGTAATTGTATTTTGGATAGTTGATTTAGATAAAACGTGTATTAGGGTTTCTTCTCCTTCAAGCGGAATATCATTTTTAACATCTATCCAAAATTCAATAGAATAATTATTATTTTCATTAAAATTTAAATTATCGTTGTGAGTAACTTTAATTTCGGATTCTGTGTCAAATGTTATTGAGGGGTAATTAATTTTGTCTACTGTAGTGGATAAGTTTATTTCAGAAAAAATTATTTTATTATAATATATGTGGTTTAAGAAATAACTATCATCATATTCATAATAAGCAGAATCAGTACTATAAGATAATAAGTTATTTACTTTAGTTTCATTATCTATATTTAAATTATATTTTTTAAATCCTTCCTGAGGACCTATGTTTAATAAAATTGATCGAGGATCAGTTACAAAATTATCAATATTTGTGTTCTTATTGATTATATTTCCATAAGAATCATCTATGTAAGTTTGCCCATTTAATATTAATTCTAATGAATTTGTTTTAATTTTATGGCCATATAATCCTGAGGGTATAGAAATAATGGTAGCAGATTCATATAGATTTCTTTTATGTTTTAAAAAATTAATATCCCCAAATTTATTACTTAATTTTAATTTATAATTTTTATAAAAAAGATGATCTATTTGGTTATATTTTATATTATCTTCTTGGGATAAACCTGAACCTGTAAGGTAAGTATCTATACTGCCTGAATTGTATTTAGAATTATAGAATGTTATTTTATTAGCTAATGAAGAGTCAAAAGAAAAATTATATTGTTTATGAGCATTGAATGGTACTACTGTATAGTCTTTAGGTAAAAATTTTTTATAAACTGACATTCAATTAACATTTTAATAATCTAATTTAACTCTAATAAGAGCCTCTTTTGAAAAATCTTTTGCAATTGGTTGACTTAATTTTGCTACTGCTACTAATTCATTAGTATCATTATATAATCCAATTGTAGTAATATATACTTTTGGATTATTTTCCATAGTGTTGTATCTTAAATTTCCATTATTATCTATAAATGATGGATTAGTAGTAAAATTAAAATCTTGATTTTTTATTCTTGTAAAATAATATTTTGAACTAATTGTTTCTTCACTATCTACTATAAATGAAGCTCCCCCCTTTATTATATTAACTAATTTTTGATGGTTTTTTGCATTATTATTAGCTGTTGTTGTAGGTATTGCTTCTGCAATATGGTGATCTATTGCAGCAGGATTTAAAATTATGAAACCACTGTCAGGGTAATATAAACCATAAGATCCACTGTCTGTAACTTGTACTGTTAAGGAACCCGATCTTACACCACTTGAACCCGAAACAAGATTAAATTGTCTTCCTGCGTTTGTTAATATAGCTGATCCTGTTGATGTAATTGAATCATCTGTTAGGTGGAGAAATCCTAACCCTGATCCCGATAATTTTAAATTTAAGGTACTTGTTTTTAAGTTATTTTTGTAGCGTCCTCTATTTATATTAATTATATAAATATCATCTGGAGTATATGCGTCTGTAGCTCCTGCTGTTCCAGGAAATATAAAGTTTTTATTTTCATCCCCAAATACTAATTGACGGTATTGGTTGTAATTAACTTTTGAAGGACTATTACCTAATGCTGTTCCTGTATTTGTAAAATCTTCGGATCCTCCTCCTGTTTTATGACCATATGCTACTGAATATTGAACACTTGAAGTAGTGGCATCATTATGTACATCTATAAAAAATGCACCTTTACTTGTAGATGTTGTAAAAACTGCCTGAGCTGAAGAAGTAAAGACTGATGTTAATTCATTTACGTTATTAGTCCAAGTAGATGTGACTACTCTTTGAGTATCATCTACTACATCTCCACCATTATATGATTCTAAGTATGCCATTTTATTTTTATTTTTTATCTTAAATTATTATAGTACTTTTGCTGTTTGTCCTGTTTCAGCTTGGTTTATAGCAGTTGCTTCTTTATTAATTTTTACTAAAACAGTTGCCCTTGCTCCTGAATCCATACCTTCAACTGTAATTACTGTTATTAATTGTGAATTAGTTCCAAATAATGAAACACCACTTAAAGTTACAAAGTTTAAAGTTTGAAGGTTAGATACTGTTTGGCTAAATTTAACTGCTCCATTGTATTGGTTTTGGGATGAATTTCCATCTCCACTTCCAAAACTTGAAAATAATCTAGCATCCATTGCAGTAAATATATACCCTGATTCTGCTTGGCTATTGTTTCCGTTATAATTTAAAGTTTGTGGTGATATGGAACTTACACCATTTCTACCTAAAGTAATGGTTGAATTTGATATAGCAATTATAGGAAGTTGTGTTGTACCTTGGGGTAAAGTAATTAATTTATGTTTCATTATATTATTACCATCAGGAAATGCTTCTAATATTGGCATATTTTCAATTGCTTCACCTGAATATTGTGAACCATTTGGGTGGTTTTCATTATATAATGAATAATCTATTTCATCATCACCTAATGCAAATTGTGTAATATTAAAAGAACCATCATTTTTAGCTAATAATTCGCGACCTTTTTTGGTTAATATGGCGTCTACTGTAATTGAGCTGTTGTCTAAATATCCCATTGTAATTGTGTTTTGTTATAAATATATAATGTTTTAAGAAATGTTTATTTTATTTATATCCTGCTTTAGTTAAAATTTTATCTAAATTAGCTTTTATAGTAGGATGTGTATGTTCTGGTATAAGTACAAATCCTTTATCACCTACTCCATTAGGTAATTCATTAGATATATCTAAATCTACAATTAAAGTTGGACTTTTTCTTAGTACAGATAATTGATGACTAGAATAGGGATAAAAATATGATGCAGAAACTGTTCTAGTTGCTGTTACTGTGTTAGACCCATCATATATTTCATAATGATGGGTTGTTGGTTGGAATACAGATGAAGTTAAATCAGTCTGAAAAAATCTAGTACCTTTTAATTCTGTGGTTGTTATAAATCCATTATAATTTTGATTATTCCCCAAATGTTTTTCTTCTTCTTCTAAAAAAGTATCATATCGAGCTACATTTCTTGTAACACCTAAATTGAAGGTGTTTGAAGAACCTGTATTTGAATTTACGTGAGGGTAATCTATTTCCATTGTTCCAATAGATTCTTGTTTATTATTGGGAATACCACGTAAACCTTTTTCAAAGGTAACAAAAAATTTATTAGTATTTTTAGCTATTTCCCAATAAACTACATTATCATAAAATGATGTTAAACTACTTGTTAGTTGGGGATTTACTTCTTGTCCTTGTGTTGTAAATGCCATAATTTAAAGTCGTTTTTGGTTGATAGAAAAAGTTCCTGGATTAATAGATGGTGGGGCATCTGATGATGTTAATGGGTTTAATGATGTGATATTACCAATACTATTACCATATAGAGATAATTCACTTGGAAATTCAGCTATAGTAGTAATTGTATCCTTCGTAAATAAACTAGCACTTCCAGATGCTGTTGTACCAAACCCAAACATACCTCCACCTGGAGCTGATCCTGATGCTATATTGTTAGTTAATATTCCTTTTTGGTCTCTTATTCCGTAACCACCAAATACTCCATCTTCATGTCCTTCAGTATTTGCAGTGTAAGCATATAACTTCATTAATAAACCTTGATTAAATTTAACATGATGGAATTCTTTTAACTGAGCAGCAGTTGCTATATCTAATATTTTAGTAACAATTTTAGATCCTTCCGGAAAATTATCAGATATTAATCTTCTAAATGATTCTTTTTTAGCTTCAGTTTCATTAAATTGTTCAAATGATAATTTAGTTGATTCTAAAGTCTTTAAATTAACTAAAAGGACTTCATTTATAGTTATATAACTATGATTTTTTATTTCAACTAATGGATCTAATGATCCTGTAGCTTCACCTTCCTGTATATTATTACCTATAAATAAAGCACATACTTTATTTTCTATAATAGGTTTAAGACCATAAGGGTATTGAGTATCTCCTTCGGTAAAATAATTAATTTGAGTTCCTGTTATTTTAGACCCTTCATAACGAGGATTTTTCCACGAAGCCATATCTAAAAGACTATCATTAAATTCTATATCAAAACTTTTACTTACTGCCATTTTTAAGGATTTAATTAATTATTCTATAATACCTACTAGATAATCTTGATTGATTTATATTTCCTTCAAAGTTTGAAGATCCAGCTAATTTATATGTTTCTTTAATGTTTATAGTAACGTTTGTTCCTTGTTCTTGTCTTTGTTCATTACTGCCCGTTGTTTGTAGTAGATTGTTTGTTACTATAACAGACGAACCATTAAGAGAAAATGAATTATTAGGGTCCATTTCAAATTCAAATGTTTGGTATGAATTATTTAACATACTTTGACCCACACCTATTGTAGGTATTTCTCTTTTAAATTTGGTTCTTTCTAAATAATGGGGTTCAATTACTAAGCCCGTTTTTAAATTTGCTTTCATAGGAACCCACTGTTCTATTAGCTTAAATAATGTATGGTCAATGTATTGAATTGTTTTAATATAATCCCAATAATTGTATCTTCCTTTTACTTTTTTAAAATAAATGTCTTTTATAGTAGATAAATTTTCATATACAGGTGACGATTGAGCTGAGGGTAATGGTGACCCAATATAATCATCCAATCTGAATGAGCCTAATGTATATAGTATATCTTCATTTATTTCAGTTGTAGGGGAGAAAAATACCCCTAAATCTGGATAATCTAAAGGTTGTCTATCTAATGTGGATGTTTCTGATTTTTGAGTTGTTTGTAACCAATTATCATCTACTGTTCCTGTGTCTATTCTTACTTTTTCACTTGTCATTGAAATACCAACAGTGTCAGGAGTAGGTAAATGGTGGGTTTCTATTACTTCTTCCCACATTTGAGTAGTCATACTACTTTCAACTTTTTCTAAATAATTTACATCTGGATTTGGATGGAAACTTCCGCTGTCTCTTTTATCATTACTTCCTAAAGGTAATCTTAAAACTACATTTGTGTAAGATGATGATGGTGTATTACCACTATACATAAAGGGTTCAAGAGCGTGTTTTTTAAGTGTCTCATGAGTAAGTAATTCACCAAAATGGTATCTAACTTCTTGAAGTGAGCCTGAATAACGTAATCCATCTATACTATTATTTGCTATTCCTGAGGGTAAACCACCTATATAACAATGTGTAGCTCCTACTGATTGTTTTATTATATTTGTATTAATACCATTATAAGGGGTAATTCCCCATGCATTTGTATGGGAAGTTTTTGAAAGTTCTTTATAATCTACTATATAAGAATGTATATTTTTATTGTAATTTGATTGATATGCTCCAAATTTTAAGGATATAAGATCTCCCTTCTTTTTATTTACACCATCTACCCCTATAAATACATTCCAAAAATCACCATTAAATATAGGAAAGTATTCGGTTGATGTTGTTTGGGAATTATTATTTATACTAAATGTTATTCTACCATATTGACTAGCATCTCCTGATGAGGATATATCATTACCTATGTATGGTTCTAATATTAAATGTTGATCATATTTAATCGGATATTTATATGAACCAGATAAAGACCATAAGTGGTAGTTATCGTTTGATCTATGGGGTTTAATTCTAAATTCAACTGTTTTTGCTTCT
>Ga0209630_10003853_pt1 | contig 13467 bp, 10 predicted proteins | sample COG_01_FD_184745 | JGI IMG/M metagenome (GOLD analysis project Ga0209630, IMG submission 184745) | Pelagic Microbial community sample from North Sea - COGITO 998_met_01 (SPAdes) (version 2) | ecosystem: Environmental > Aquatic > Marine > Neritic zone/Coastal water | place: Helgoland, sampling... | reverse complement strand
ATTTAGGTACATTGAGAAGGAGGCTCTTCTGAAAATTCAGCGCGGGAAGATGCATAACTATAAGGATTTTAGAGTTCGAGCTGCATTAACCATTGGGAAGCTGGCCTTTTTAGCACTTACCGCCGAACAAACATAATTAAAGTGGAAGGGTTCGAACAACCGCCTAAACTAATCTTCGGTGTCGGGAATTCCAATCTGGCTCATTAATTAGCCCCTACGCCCATTTTTGATAATTGCTTCAACATTTCAGACACCATCGTTTCCAAGCTGAAATCTGGCTTCCAACCCCAATCATTTCGGGCTGCAGAATCATCGATACTTTGAGGCCAACTTTCTGCAATTTGCTGACGTCCATCTATATCATAATCAATATGGAAACCAGGGCGTTGTCGTGCAATTTCGTCAGACAGTGTTTTAGGATCAAAACTCATGCCTGATAGATTATACGAACTTCTAATCTTAATTAAGTTTGAGTCCGCTTCTGTCACGTTTATCGTCGCTTTAATTGCATCATCCATATACATCATTGGCAATGCCGTATCCGCTTTCAAAAAGCATGTATATTGGTTTTGAATCAACGCTTGGTGGAAAATATCGACTGCATAATCTGTGGTTCCTCCCCCAGGTTTTGCCTTCCAGCCAATTAAACCAGGATAGCGAATGCTGCGCACGTCGAGTCCATATTTTTGGTGATAATATTCACAAAATCGTTCCCCAGCGAGCTTAGAGATTCCATAAATGGTATTCGGGTCCATTACACAGAATTGAGGTGTATCAATACGTGGTGTGTTTGGTCCAAACACAGCTATTGAACTTGGCCAAAAAACGCGTTTAACGTCAAATTCCATACACGCATCGAAGATGGAAAACATGCCTTCCATGTTGAGATCCCAACCTTTTCGCGGAAACTTTTCTGCTGTGGCACTAAGCATGGCCGCCAAATGATAAACCATAGTTGGTTTATGTTTTCTAAATGTTTCCGTTATCGCATTTCGATCTAAAACATTCAATTCCTCATAAGGTCCAAGATCCTGCTTTTCTTCCGTTGCAGGTTTAATATCAGAACAAACGACGTTGTTTTTTCCATAAACAGCTCTTAGCGATGCCGCCAAATCTGTACCTACCTGACCTTCAGAACCTAAAATGATTATTTTTTCTGCCATAGCTATTGCCTCATTCGGTGTTCAAAGAAACTAATTATTCAGAACTTTATTGTACCATTCTTCAGTTTGTCGAACCATCTCATCTTTGCTAAACATCTGGCACTTTTCGAGTGCTGATTCCGTAAGACTTTGACGTAATACTGGTTCATCTAATAATCGCTGAACATGTATAGCCAGTGCACTATCATCACCAATCTTAGCCAGCAAACCCGTCTTTTCGTTAACAACCATCTCTGGGACACCACCCGCTTCTGTTGCTGCAACAGGAACTTTAGAGGCAAACGCATCCAATACGGTAGTTCCGAGCCCCTCTGTTTTAGACGTAAAAAGTAATACATCTATGTTTGGATACACCTGTGGCAAGTCACTTCTAAAACCGACGAAGCGAATGTTACTGTCACAACCAGAATCTTTGGCATACGACCGCAATTCTTGCTCTAACTCCCCTTTTCCAAAAATTAAAAATTGGACATCATCTCGCTCATCACAGACGATTTTTGCCGTGTCGATAAACGTGAAATAATCTTTATGATCTGCTAGTGCACTAAAATTCGCCACCAACTTGTGTTCTGGTTCAATTTTCAGTTCCTCCCGAAGATTTACAGGTGTAATTCCGCTAAATTTATCTAGGTCAACACCGGAATGCACCGTTGCAACCGATAGGTGTTGCGCCATGATTTTTGGCTTTACCATATCCAGTATCACGTCCGAAACGCAGAGTATGGCTTTAATGCATTTATGGTTGTATTTGTATCGCGAAAACCAAGAACCACCAATAGGAAAATCGACCCGTCTACTCAGCACAATTAGACATTGGTTCCTAAATATAGTAGCAGCCAACACGGCCGTTGTATGCGCGTGTGCATCGTGTGCATGAATAAGGTTTATACCGTTTGCCTTGCAATAAGTCGCAAGCTGTTTTGCTGCAAATAAATCAAATCCCGATCGTTTGTTGTATACAACGCGTTCTTCCATATCAAGTCGCGTTGCCAGTACACTTTCGTTTGGACAAAAAACTAAAGAGTTATGTCCTGATGCCTGCAAACCTTTGTGTAAATACATGAGCTGCTGTTCACCGCCTCTCCATGTTAAAGGGGAACTAATATGCAATACGTTGATAGGCTTAGTCAAAATCGTTGTTTTATTAGGCACAAAGTTGAACTATTTTTTTGTTCGAACCGCTCCACACAAGAATCTTTCTCAATTGTCATATAGACTGAAACTGCTCATTTTCCGATAAGCAAATGAGGTTTAAATGACATTACTTAATAAATTTGCCTATCTAATTTTTTGAGGAGAGATTTAAAGTGGTGGTTACAGGATTAGGTAAAATACAAAAGAGATTAAATGAGAACATATAAAGTGATTGGCGTTATGTCAGGGACGTCTATGGACGGTATTGACATAGCCCATTGTGATTTAACGGAAGGCGAAAACGGAAAATGGAATTATAAAATCAACGTTGCAAAAACCTATGAATACAACGACATGTGGCGCTTACGTCTTTCCAAACTACGGAATCAAAACGCCTTAAATGTTTATAAAACAGATCGTTATTACGGTGAATATGTTGGTGAATTAATCAATGGATTCATAAGTGAAAATAACCTCGAAGTTGACCTAATAGGGTCTCACGGTCATACCATTTTTCATCAACCTGAGAACAACATTACCTATCAAATTGGTTCTCCTAGTGCTATAGCCGCAGTAACTGATATTCCGACGGTTGGAAATTTTAGAGCCATGGACGTTGTCAAATATGGCGAGGGAGCTCCTATATCGGGCATTGGTGATCAGTTGCTTTTTTCTGAATTCGATATGTGCCTAAACTTAGGTGGCTTTGCCAACCTTTCGGCAACTGTTGACGGAACACCAGTAGCCTATGACATTTGCCCCTGTAATATCTTGTTAAACAGAATCGCAAGAGAATTTGGTAAAGAATACGATGAAGGCGGCGAAATTGCCAACCAAGGGAGTATAGACTATGACCTGCTTTCAGATTTAAACAGCATTGAATATTACAGTCAGTCTTACCCAAAATCGCTTGGAAGAGAGTGGATAAACGAAAATTTTTGGTACCGTGTTCGACAGAGTGAGGCAGGTAAAGAAGATCGAATGAAAACCTTGGTTGATCATATTGGCCAACAAATTGGTGAAAACATCGAAAAACTTGCTGATGATTCAAGCACGACACGAGTATACGTAACTGGTGGTGGTGCATTTAATCCAACTTTGATTGACCACCTGCGCACACATACAGACGCCGAAATAATTGTGCCAGAGACACAAGTAATTGAATACAAAGAGGCATTAATTTTTGGCTTATTAGCGGTGCTTCGCGTTCAAAACAAAACAAACATATTAAAGAGTTATACTGGCGCTGAGTACGACTCTATTTCAGGGGAGCTAGCGGGTAATTTTTCACACCTATTGTAATGAGAAAGAGTTTATTATTAAGCACCTTTCTTTTAATCGGTCTGATGGCTTTGGGTCAATCAGCTACCCGACTTTGGCAAACATCAGGGTTGACCTTTCCGCATGGTTTTTATCCGTTCGAAGCTGATAACTCGGTTTTCTTTAACGCCTTTCATCCAAACAAAGGATACCAATTATTCCAGTTAAAAGGTGATCGGTTAATTCAAGTTAGTTCGTTTAAGCAAAAACTGGAGAAAAAAGAGGACCCAGAAATTATTCAAGGTGCACAAACCTCACATTACGCTTGGTTTAACAACCAATTGTACTTTTTCGCTGCAGGGAAAGGAATGAAGTCTGGCTTGTATTCCTATAGTTTTGGTAAACCAAGACTCGTGTACGGTTGTACATCGATGTCTAACGGTTACTTAAAAGACAAAACATTATCTACACAGGTTAGAGTTGCTTCTGGAGACAGTTTTCAACTTCATCATATCATTATAGACAATTATCTAAAGGTTCGAAGATATAAGCTAGATCAAATAAATATTTGCTCGGATTTAGCCGTTTCAAACGGTAAAAATTATGGTGTCATAGATGGCGTTTTAGGCGAAATTGTGGTATCAGAACAAAGTGTTGACTTTTATGCCGTTTCTACTGATAACTACAACCTAAATCACATACAGAGTCTTCGTGCTGTAAAAAATGGATTGGCGTTTTTTGGGTATGAGAATGGGACACCACATGTGGCGACATTAGACGGAAACGGTAAAGTTTCGCAGTATGACTTCCCAGGCAATCGGTTTGGAAATCAACTTCATTGTGAACCATCGAATGACGGTTCTGCTTTAGGTGCATATTTTGTGCTACATAATCAAGACGTTACTTCCTTGATGGAAGTAAAAGTTGGCAAAAAACCCAGAGTCATTGAAGAAATGGAAGAAGGCATGGACATTACAGGTTCAACGCTTTTGAAAAAGCAAATGGTGCTGTCTATGGCCAATGGTTTCGAGTCGAATTTGTATCAAATCAATGGTCTTAGCTTGGTCAAACAAGAAATCCGGTACATTGATCACCCAAATTACGTAACTCAGCTCAATGGGACATTGGCTTACGTTGCCAAAGAAAACAATCAGCCATACTTATTTGCTTCCAGCCCCTTACTACCTCCAAAAGTTGAATCGAGTAACTTCTCTATTTTTAATTTTTGGCAAAAAGGCAGAGAGGTAGGCATGGTCAATGCAAAAAGTCAAAACAAAAGAGGTCGCTTACGTTATCGAATAATCTCCGGAAATGATGGTGATGTATTCCAAATCAATGCGTCCTCAGGCGTCATCCGCATAGATAATGCAAGAAACTTACGGAAAAACAAAAGCGGTAGCTTCAAGATTCGCGTTCAAGTTTCAGAGAAAAACAAAGGGAGCAGTATAGCTACTGTTAGTTTCAAGGTGAATGAAGGAAAACCTTTTAGTCACTCCAATTTGCTTGAAACACTTATGTTCTTCCCCGACTTTTCCAAAGCAAATACATTAACAACAACAAAGCTACCAGATGGTGAAACAGTGCTGGTTTATGACATAAAATTTAACATGGTTGACTTATTGTTTATAGAGAACGGAGCAATAAAACTGCCTTCATATCCACCAGGATTGTACATACTAAATGTACGCAACAAAGAAAATCTATATCAAAAAATTGAATTACAATAATGGAAGATTTATTAAAGAAGTTTGAGAACAAAAAGCCGGAAATAATATTCGAATGGAACGACGATATTACAGACGCAAGAGGTTGGTTGGTTATTAATTCTTTAAAGAATGGATCAGCAGGCGGTGGAACACGAATGCGTGTTGGCCTAGATAAGCGAGAAGTAGAATCATTAGCCAAAACAATGGAAATTAAGTTTTCTGTAAGCGGTCCTTCTATCGGAGGAGCTAAGTCAGGAATTAATTTTGACCCAACTGATCCACGCAAGCAAGGCGTGTTAGAACGTTGGTATGCGGCTATTGCACCATTGTTAAAAACCTATTACGGTACAGGTGGTGATATGAATGTAGATCAAAACCATGAAGTAATTCCAATCTTGGCGAAACACGGCATCCTTCACCCACAGCAAGGAACTGTTAACGGTCATTTCAAAGACTATACATCTGAAGAAAAATTACAAGCTGTAGAACGTTTGCGCACAGGTATCTTGTTAGAAATGGAAGACGAGCGTTTTACGCCTTCTTTAGAACAAAAATATACTATCGGCGACCTAGCTACAGGTTGGGGCGTTGCGGAAGCTGTAAGACATTATTACGGCATCTGGGGTGGAATGATGAACCACAAACGTGCCATCATTCAAGGTTGGGGTAACGTAGCAGCTGCCGCAGCTTTTTACCTTGCTAAAAATGGTGTTGCCGTAGTTGGTATCATCGACAAAAACGGCGGGTTAATAAACGAAAAAGGATTTACGTTAGAAGAAATCACTGACCTGTTTATACACCGTGACGGAAACAAACTAAAAGCGGATAACATGTTGTCGTTTGAAGAAGTAAACGATCGTATTTGGAAGCTTAAATCGGAAATTTTCATTCCTGGTGCTGGATCACGCTTAGTGACCGAGCAAAATGTGAAAGACATGATTGACGGTGGTATGGAGGTAATTTCTTGTGGTGCGAATGTTCCGTTTGCCGACAAAGAAATCTTTATGGGTCCAATTTCGAAACTTGCCGATGACAATATTGCTGTAATCCCTGATTTCATTGCAAATTGCGGGATGGCGCGCGTTTTTGCATACCTCCAAACAAGAGACTGCATAGTTAAGGACGTAAACATACTGTTAGATGCTTCTGAAATTATAGAAAGAGCGATGATTAAGGTGCATCAATTCAATAACAAGCCTACAGGTATAAGTGCCAAGGCACTTGAACTGAGCATCATGACTGTGATGAAAGGTGAGGCTACCGCCTAAACCGACATATTGAAAAGAAATTCATCATACGAACCTCTGGTTTATGCAGTTCTGATTTGTGCAGGCGTCGTCTTTGGACTTTTCTGGAACAAGTTGGTGCATAAAGATGCGCTGAATGCAGATACCAAAATAGAGCAAGTCATTGGCCTGGTAGAAAGTGAGTATGTCGACTCCGTTTCGCAACCCGAGATTGAAGAGAAGGCAATTCGAGAGTTATTGTCTTCTTTTGACCCACACTCTGTTTATATACCATACAAATACGTTGAAACCGCCAGTCAAGACCTAAAAGGCGGGTTTGATGGGATTGGAATTGAGTTTTTCATGCACAACGACACGGCAAATGTGGTACGCGTGCTTAAAGACGGACCAGCTAAAAAAGCTGGAATTCAACCTGGGGATCGCATTCTTTTTGTTGACACCTTGTCGTTAATTGGCATGTCAAATGCCGAAATTATTAACGCAATAAAGGGGCGTAAAAACACCTCGTTTGTCGGTACGATATACAGGCCATTCACAGGTAAAACCATTGAACAAACCATTGAACGTGGGACGGTTAAAACGCCGAGCGTCTATGCGAGTTTGATAGACGAGCAAACCGCTTATGTTAAAATCGAACACTTCGCAGAAAAAACCCATACCGAATTTGTGTCGCAGGTTAAGACGCTACTCAAGGGGAAAAACATCAAATACATGGTGCTTGACTTAAGAAATAACCCAGGTGGTTATTTGCAAACTGCGATTAGCCTTTTAAACGAATTTGTTGACGGCAATGATGTGTTGGCTTACACGCAATCAAAATCTGGCAAAAGACGCGAATACAAGGCCACAAAAGGCGGTCTTTGCGCCGACTTGGAATTGGCCTGTTTGGTAAACAATCGTTCGGCATCAGCCAGTGAAATTGTTTCTGGCGCTATACAAGATTTGGATCGCGGCGTGGTATTAGGTAGTCGGACATACGGAAAAGGGCTTGTTCAAGAAACCTTTCAGCTTACCGATGGCTCACAAATAAGGCTCACTGTGTCCAGGTATTACATCCCTTCTGGAAGATCCATTCAAAAACCTTATAACGATGAAGGTTACCAAGAACTTGACTCCCAAGAACTTAAAAAAGTTGGGATTCAATACGAAACGAAAAATGGAAGGCTGGTCAAAAGCGAAGGTGGGATTACACCTGATATTTCAATGCCCATTGAGACCTATGAAAATTATGTAAAAACCAGCACCTATGCAGCTCAACTTATCGATATTCATGTCGATAATTGGTTAGCAATGACGCCTAATAATTGGACCAAGAGTAACAAGGTAAGTGCCCAAATATCAAAAACGCTTCAAGATTCAACAGATTACTACCAAGCTGTGAAGAACAGACTGGTTTACCAATTATTTGGAATAGAAGTAGCCTACGCGCAAAATGTACATACCGACAAAACCATACTACGTGCAGTTACCGAGTTACGCGAACCGACGGTATTACTCAATCCCTAACGCTTTTTTTACGGAATCCATGCGTTCTTGATCCGATTTTAATTGGTCATCCACGTCTTCCATTTTTATCTCTTTGTCTTCAGAAACCGCTGAATTAGGCTCCTCTTGTGTTTGTTTAGGTGTTGATGAACAAGCAACAAACAGCGCCGTAAACGCAATCAACGAGAATAAGTGCTTTACTTTCATCTCTCGAAAATGCACAAAAAAAAGGTGTAGTAAACTACACCTTTTGATAATTAATTCTTTTAGGATTAGTGACCTGCTCCTTCAGCAGCTTCTTTCATGTCTTCAACGCCATCTTTAACGTCTTCGATCATTTCTTCTCCTTCAGCTTTAACTTCGCCAGCAGTTTCTTCTGCTGCATCTTTCATGTCAGTAGCTGCATCTTTCATGTCCGTAGTTGCTTCTTCCATTTTGTCGGCTGCATTTTGGTCATCAGTTGCTTCAGTTTCTGCTGATTTGTCTTCTTCAGTTGTTGCTGCGTTGTTGCAAGCTACAAACGTGAAAAGAGTAACGATTGCTAATAAAGATAATACTTTTTTCATTTTTCGAATTTTTAGGTACTTTTAAAATAGTCGACAAATATAAAAAATTGAACGAATTAAAACAGTTGCATAATTATTTTTTTCTAAAAAAGATACTTATCGGAACACCAGTAAAATCGAAGTGTTCACGTAATTGATTCTCGATAAATCTCTTGTATGCATCACCCACATATTGAGGTAAATTACAGAAAAACGCAAAGCTCATTTTGCGCGTCTTAATTTGTGTTACGTATTTTATTTTGATGTACTTACCTTTTTTAGCAGGAGGTGGTGTTTCTTTAATAATCTCCAACATTACGTCGTTCAATTTAGAGGTAGAAACGTGTTTCTGAGTGTTCTTATACACAGTGATAGCAGTCTCTACAGCCTTAAACACGCGTTGTTTAGTTAGTGCAGAAACAAAGACGATTGGCACATCTGTGAACGGTGCAATCTTCTCATGAATTTCCTCGATATAGTATTTTGTTGACTTGTGATCCTTCTCAACTAAATCCCATTTATTAACCAAAATGACAATCCCTTTTCCGTTCTTCGCTGCAAGGCTAAACAGGTTCACGTCTTGTGATTCCAAGCCAATTGTCGCATCAATAATGAGCAAAACGACGTCACTGGATTCAATCGCTTTTATACTACGCATAACGCTATAGAACTCAACATTATCCATTGTTTTACCCTTCTTACGCACTCCAGCGGTATCAACAAGGGTAAAATCCATTCCATATGCGGAATATCTTGTGTCAATTGTATCACGTGTGGTGCCGGCAATATCAGTCACAATATTTCTTTCTTCACCCAGTAAAACATTACACAGTGAACTTTTACCAACGTTTGGTCTTCCAATGAGGGACAAACGCGGTAACTCATTTTCGTCTTGTTCTATCTCGGGTGGCAATAACTCCAAGATAGCATCCATAAGTTCACCAGTGCCACTTCCAGATATGGAAGAAATTGGATAGATGTTCTCATATCCAAGGCTATAAAACACGTTAGACATGATCAATCGCTCGTTATTGTCTACTTTATTGACAGCGAGCAATACGGGTTTTTTTGTTTTCCGTAAAAATCGAGCAAAACTCTCATCTAAATCAGTGACGTCGGTTGTAACATCCACCATGAAAATGAGCACATCAGCTTCGGATATAGCAATTTCTACTTGGTCTCGGATCGACTTTTCAAAAACATCGTTCGAGTTTACTACATACCCACCGGTATCAATAATGGTGAATTCTCGGTTACCCCAATCGGTAGTCCCATAGTGTCGGTCACGTGTTACTCCTGATGAGTCATCCACAATGGCCTTACGTTCGCCTTGTAATCGATTAAAAATGGTCGATTTCCCAACGTTGGGTCTCCCAACGATAGCTACAATTCCAGACATATTTGTATTTGTTCTTTATCTGATTTACAGTTGAATGCAAACCAGTGTTGTATTAAATTAATTTTTCTTATACCCGAATCTTCTTAGTTGGGTATCGTTGTCGCGCCACTTTTCACGTACTTTAACGAAGAGTTCTAAAAACACTTTTCGATCTAAAAATTTCTCCATATCTCGTCGTGCTTCCGAACCAATCCTTTTTAACCCTAGGCCACGTTTTCCAATAATGATCACTTTCTGAGAATCTCTTTCGCAATAAATTATCGCAGAAATCTTGATTAACGTTTTCTTTTGCTTGAATTCGTCTACCACAACTTCTATGCTGTAAGGTATTTCTTGCTGATAGTGTGTCAACAGTTTTTCTCTAATCATTTCAGCACAAAAGAAACGCTCATTTCTATCGGTCAGTTGATCTTCGGGATAGTACGGCGGATGTTCAGGGCAGTAGTCATACAACATGCCCAACAACCCTTGTACGTTAAAGCCACGAAGCGCAGATAAAATGATGGTTTCGTCCGACTTTATCTTCGACTGAAACTCTTCCATCACCTCTTTTACCATGTCTTGATCAGACTCATCAATTTTATTGAGTGCTAAAATTTTAGGGCAATCCGCTTTGTTTATTTGTTCAATAACATCGTCGTGCAACTTCGGGCTAGTCATATCAATAAGAACGACTAAAATATCTGCATCATTAATGCTTTCCTTGACAGCCACCATCATGGCTTCTTGAAGTTTATACGCCGGATTAATAATTCCGGGCGTATCAGAAAAAACCATTTGGCAATCATCCTGATTGTGTATGCCAATAATACGGTGCCTTGTTGTTTGGGCCTTCGGATTAGTGATGGCTAATTTTTGACCCAAAATGGCATTCAATAAGGTTGACTTACCTGCGTTAGGTTTGCCTATTATACTAATGAATCCGGCTTTCTTGATGTCTGACATAAAGTGCAAAGGTCGTTTAATTTTTGTTCTGGAAATCACAATCCCAAAACAAAAAGAAAAAAGGTCTGGATTTATTAAAATCACGACTTATCTTTGCCGTCCGAAATCGCGGGATGGAGCAGTCCAAATCCGGTTTCAATGGCTCATATCCGCCAGTTGGCGGACATAGGTTCGAGAAAAAGAAATTAAGTCGGAAGACTAAAAGACATAAAGGAGGAACGACAAAGTTGAAACTCCAAAAGAGTAAATCGCGGGATGTGTCAGTAAAGCACATCGGGCTCATATCCGCCAGCTGGCGGACACAGGTTCGAGCGATAAAGATTAAATCGCGGGATGTTTTAGAAGTGAAACATCGGGACTCATATCCGCCAACTGGCGGATAAGGTTCGAGCGAGAAAGATTAAATCGCGGGATGGAGCAGTGGTAGCTCGTCGGGCTCATAACCCGAAGGTCATAGGTTCGAGTCCTATTCCCGCAACAACAACCCTCAGGTAACTGGGGGTTTTTTTATGCCCTGAAATATGGCTGACTTCTATATTTCTACCCAAATCTAACAAAACTGTCAGTAAAACTGTCAGTAAAAACTCAAAAAAAGTCAGATTAATTTTCAGCTTTAACGACCCCCTAACCGATATAAAAATCACTTTCCTATTTGGGGTGGGCATTGCAAAACAGCCTATAACCCAATGATTCTGTGAGAGTGATATCCAAATAGCTGTTAGTCAATGAATTTGGTGTATTCCATGGCCATAGTTTGTCAGGAAGGTAGAACTACCTGTGAGGTAACCCTAAGTCTGACTGTATTCACCATGTTTTATCCTTTTAATCAATTTTTTATCAATGAGTTTATTTAACAAATCTGTTAATGTACGCTGTTTAATACCCAACGAAGTTGCCAAAGGTTGAATCTCAGCTCGTTTAAATGTCCCTTTTGTTTTAACCCAATCATATAGCTCCTGTTGAATAACATTTAATTTGTTCGATTCCTTATTTAATTGGATAGAACGATGAAACTGACCAGTGTAAACCGTTTTATATTGACCAGGGTAAACCGGTCAAAGTGACCACCCTAAACCGGACGAAACTGACCAGGGTAAACCGGAGTAAACTGACCACCCTTTAAGGCTTCATTTTTTGGCTGTTGGTTAAACAGCATATTGCTTTCTAATACGGAGAGCAAATGGCAAACAAACCAATAGTAATGAGTAAACTAAAAACACTTATCAGGCTGCATGTTGAATCAGCCTCAAAATCGAAAATGGCTCGTTGTACGGGCATGTCTCGTAATACAGTCAAGAGCTACCTTCAAAAGATAGCATTGCTGTCTTTGAGCGGTGAAGAGCTGTTGAATCTACAGGAACAGGATCTTTACAAACTTCTTCAAGAGCAAGTAACTCAAGGGTCTTCGGACAGATTGGGTGACTTGTATCGATTCTTTCGCTACATGGAAAAGGAGCTTAAAAAACCTGGCGTGACCCGCAAACTTTTGTGGCAAGAATATATAGAGCAATTTCCCCAAGGATATCAACCAAGCCAGTTTAACCACCACTTTGTCCGTTGGCGGGGTACCGAAAAACCTTCCTTCAAGATAGAACATAAAGCAGGAGATAAACTTTACATAGACTACACAGGCAAGAAACTTCCCTATGTGGATGCTGACACTGGTGAGGTTTTGGCGGCTGAGGTCTTTGTGAGTATTCTCGGAGCCAGTCAATTAATCTATGTGAAGGCTTCGGCTAGCCAGAAGAAGGAAGACTTGATAGATGGTGTCCAGTCAGCCTTTAACTATTACGGCGGAGTACCTCAAGCAGTGGTCCCTGACAATCTAAAAAGTGCCGTAAAGAAGAGTCACAGGTATGAGCCTACAATCAATGAGATGTTCCAAGATTTTGCTGATCACTATCAGACCGTTGTGTTCCCAGCAAGGGCATACAAACCCAAAGACAAGGCATTAGTCGAAGGAGCGGTAAAGATAATTTATCGTGAGATTTATGCGCACTTACGTAATCGCCCCCTAACAAATCTTGATGAGCTCAACATAGCTATTAGTCCCCTTCTAGAGAAGTTGAATAACCGAAAGCTCACTACAGGGCAGTTATCCCGCAGGCAGCTCTTTGATCAATTAGAAAAGAAGTACCTAAAACCGCTTGCTGGACAAACCTACCAAATAAAAGAGACTACCTGGGTTACAGTAATGAAGACGGGACATATTCTCCTACATAAAGACAAGCACTATTACAGTGTTCCTTACAAGTTTATTGGCAAGAAAGTGAAACTAGTGTGGAGCAAAGACTTGGTGAAAATCTATTCCAAGTTCCAGTGTATCGCCACGCACAAGCGGGTTAGGTCAGCCTATAATTATACTACGGAGAAAGAGCACCTTGCCTCTACCCATAAGTTTATTACCGACTGGAGTCCAGATTACTTTAGGTCGTGGGCTAAAGCAATACACCCACATGTCGAACAACTCATCATAGAGATTTTAGAAAAGAAGAAGTACCCTGAACAAGCTTACCGTAGTTGTATGGGCGTGCTATCTCTTGCAAAGAAAGTTGGGCCAGTAAGGCTTGCTGCGGCTTGTTC
>Ga0209630_10003852_pt1 | contig 13469 bp, 10 predicted proteins | sample COG_01_FD_184745 | JGI IMG/M metagenome (GOLD analysis project Ga0209630, IMG submission 184745) | Pelagic Microbial community sample from North Sea - COGITO 998_met_01 (SPAdes) (version 2) | ecosystem: Environmental > Aquatic > Marine > Neritic zone/Coastal water | place: Helgoland, sampling... | reverse complement strand
TATACTTTTTAATATTTGCTAACTTGCAAATCTCATTAGCAACAAAATAGCCTGGTAAATGATCTACTTTTGAATTACCCAACAATTTTAACGCCCAATAAATAGGCCTGCCATCAGGCACAGCAATCGCAGCTTTATCATGAGCTAATTTATATTTCTTATTAAACACACTCTCCACAGCACCATGTACTGCTGATACACATACATACTCTGAATTTTTAAATTTAATAAAATGTTCTAAATTTTTAATAAACTCTTTAATAGTAATAGTGTTTATTAAATAATTTAAAATTTTAATTTTTTTTTTCAAGCAAAGCCTCATTATAAATATCCAAAAGTTGCCTATAATTTACTTCAGATGAATATTTATTTTTGAATTCATTATAAGCATTTAGTACTATCTGATCACATTCCTTGGGGTTATTTAAAATCCATTTAACTTTATCTATTAAATCTGATGTATTGCCGGGTTCAAATAATATTCCATTAAATTTGTCTTTAATTATACTTTTTATACTTCCAATATTTGAAGCTAAAACTAGTGTGCCTTCCCTAAATGCCTCTAAAATTGTCATTGGAAAACCCTCGTAGCACTCGGAAGGTATAACTATAAATTTTGATTTATTAATAAATTTACTTGTTTCATTTCTTTCTAAACTTCCATAAAATTTAATTCTATTATTTAAATTTTTTTTTTTTATTGTATTTAACATAGCTCCATCTCCCAAAACATCTAGTTCTATATTAATATCTCTAAAAGCATTTATGAGAGTTAGGATGCCTTTCTCTTTTGAAATTCGGGATGCGTAAATAGCTCTATTTTTTTTTATAATTGGTATAATTTTACTATCTATTGAGTTTAAAAAATTAGGTTTAATTATTAATTTATTAATTGGCAAACCATTTAAAGAAAATTCTTTTTTTGTAAATTCTGTAAGAGTTATAAATTTTGAGACTTTATTAAGAAGATTTTTTTTTTTATTTATCAGTTTTGAAATTAAAAATGATTTAATAAAAGAATCTTGAAAGTACCCATATTTATCTCTGTCTTTTTTAAATAAACCAAGTTGTTCCCATATCAAACGATAATTATGAAGGGACATTATTATAGGAATATTTTTAATATCAAAATAATCAAAAATAGAATAAGTCCATAATGGAAAAATGTTATGAACATGAACAACATCAGGTTTGCCGTATTTTATAATATTTGCTTCCATATCCTCAAAAACTTTTTTTGAATATGATATGTTTATTAATGTCGTTAGCTTATCTTTAAAAAGAATTAATTCTTTATTGTTATCTTTTATTATTTGAATTACCTCATTACCATAAGATTTCAATAACCTGGCCTCTTCATCAACTACGGCATCTTCTCCACCGTAAAATCGATATCTATTATGAACTTGAAATATTTTCATAAATTAAACAAAATTTTAAAATTAATACTATAGCTATTAAGATAAATTATTTTTTTTCCAGAAATGCATACCCTCTCTCCTTATTTGAATTAAAAATTTTTACATCATAAATAGATTGATTTTTTATTTCATTCACACATTTTACGACTCCATTGAATTGATTTGGGGTAAAATCATCTATGAAAATATTATCACCAGATAAATTTTTGGAATTTAGATATTCATATTCAATTTTTACATCTCGGTATTCATGAGAACCATCAAGAAAAGCAAAGTTTATCCTGTCTAATTTCAATTTTTTTAAAACATCTCTTGAAATACCTTGATGAAAAGTAATTGGAGATGTGTATTTTTTATAATCTTTAAGTAACTCACTTCTAGAGATTTTTCCAATAGTGTGATCACTAATACAATTCCAATAAATTTTTTTATTATGGGGTATAATATCAATTGTATGAATATTGTATTCTATATTAAACTTGCTAAGAAGGTACGACATTATTATAGCAGAAAAACCTCTAGCAGTTCCAGTTTCTAGAATTACAATTTTATTTGGTTTATGTTTTAATAAATAATTTTTAAGATGATGATAAATTAAAAAACCATGATTAAAATTTAATTTAGAGTTTTTTATTGTGATTTGTGTTTGTAGAGCAAGTTCGTTGATAAATTCCTGTTCTTCTTTTGAAAAATTATTATTTATAAATTCCTTGATTATAAGTTGACTATTCAAACCCTGATTATATAATTTAATGTAATCTTCTTGAGTACCAATAGGTTTGTTATTAAAAAAATTTCCAAAACCATAAACTTTTAAATAAATTTTAAATTTTAAAAAAAAATAACTTTTATTTAAATTTTCAATAAATTTTTGTAAGCTGGATATCATAGGTGAATATTAAGTAATAATTACCTATAAATATATTTAATTTTTTTCATAATATTAAATTGATTTATATTTTTAATACAATTTGAACTTAGTATTTCATATAATTTCGGATTTTTAACAATATCAATTGTACGTTTAGATAAATGGTTAACAATATCTGAGTAAGAATTTTTATTTACCTTCACTTTTATCCCATTTGTTTTATTTACAATAATTCCTGGGCCACCTATATCAAGTACTATTGGCACAGTACCTTTGGACATCGCCTCTAATATTACCATGCCTCCAGAGTCCCTCAACGATGGAAAAATAAGAAAATTTATGCTTGAAAATTTTTGAATAAGTTTATTCCTAGAAATTTGATTTATTAATTTAATTTTTTTTTCTAATCTTAAATTTTTAATTTTATTTTTAATCTCTTCAATATGCTTACCTGATCCTATGATAATCAATTCAGCGTTATCAATATTATAACTAATTTTTTTAAACGTATCGATGGTTATATCTATTCCCTTTAATTGCTCGATCCTACCAACAAAACAAAAAGATATTTTTTTTCCAAGTTTTTGTTTAATCATATTTTTTTTATTATTATTAAAAGAAATTCCCAAAAGTTTCTTTGTTTTTGAATGAAACTGGTTTGGCACTAGGTTTTTAGTAGCATCTGAATTACAAATAATTTTCTTGCTTTTTTTAAATACCAAATAATGAATAGGAGAGTATTTTATTAAATGATTGATAAAATCTCTGAAGGATTCAAATAATCTATTTTTAAAAAGAAGATACTTTCTAAATTGATTTGGAATTCTGTCCCCTCCAGCAACTGGTCCAAATATAAATGGAACATTTATTAAAGATAAAAAACTTGGATATCTTAAACTTACTAAAGTAACATGATGTATATAATCTAGTTTAATTTTTTTTGTCAATTTTTTTGCTACAAAATAGATTCCTATTTGCCATAAAAAAAAATATATAAATGAGAGTGGATTATCTTTGCCTTTTCGAGAAAATATATTTATTAAAATTTTTGGAAGATCATAATATAAAAATTTTATCTTTAATTTCTTTTTTTTTTTGTATTTTTCTATATTTTTTTTGTTGTTCATTCTTGTGATAACATAAATTTCATGACCTGCTTTAGAAAGTGATAAAGCCCACTGCCAACCTACTTCTGGTTCAGATCCTTTGTTTGGTTCACAGGCGTATGCAGATAATAATATTTTCAATGTATTTTTTTAAGTCTTTTAATTAAATAGTCGTTAATAAGGTTCTCTAGCAAAATATTTATTTTTTCTATTTTTTGATCAGCATTAATAACTTTAATATATTTATTTTTTTTACAAAAATCAGAATAATTTTTTGTCAAAGAATTTAATCTGGTATTTTTTACTTCATTTTTTCTTTTTGATAATATTTTTGATTTTGTTTTTAGAAAAAATGTTACATCTGGTTTAGGTAAAAATATATACAAATATTTTAATACAAAATTAAATTTACCAATACGATATCTTTGTGGATCTACAATAATATCCTCAAAATATCTATCATTAATAATTAACGTGGAACATATTTTTTTAAAATATAATTTAGTTAAAAAATTATATAAAAAACTTAAATATAAATAAGTTATTTTAATGAATGATAGAAAATATCCATAATTTTTCAGCATGTACGGTTTATTTATCTTTTTATTTAGTCTTTTTTTTCCAAAAAGATGTTGAGTAAATACATTTCTAAATGAATATTTAAGATTTGAATTTTGAATCAAATTTATTTGTGTAGTTTTTCCAGAGCCATCAATGCCAAGAATAGCAACATGTAATCCAGTTTTATATTTGTATCTAAAAAATAATTTTTTAAAAAAGTGAATATAATTAAAATAGTTTAATTTGATTATTTTTTTATAAACATTATCTTTTTTTTTTAAAAAAATTTTATAATTTGCATTAGTAAAACAATCAGAAAATATTTTATAAGCTTTAAAACCAAAAAAATTGATAAAATATTGGCTTTTTAATTTAGAATAGGTTTCTTTCAAAATGAAAAATTGTTTTTCATTAAAATCATTTTTAATTATTTTTTTTAGAAAATAGTAATAAATATTATAGTAATCATCTAACACAAAGTAGTAAAAAGATTTATAATTTTTTTTTATCTTTTTTGCTGATTTAAAATCAATAAGTTTTCTTGAATTTGCTACGTAAGAATTACAGATGTCTAATTTAATATAGAAATTTTTTTTTTTAATTTTTTTATTTAATATAAAATAAAATGAATTGAATTCATGTCTTATAACATTATTAATTCTTAATCCGTAATTATTACAAAAACCTAAAACTATTTTTTTTAAATCTGTAAAATCTTTAAAGTCAATATATAAATCAATATCAGAAAATATTTTATTAGGAAATTGGTTGTTATACCCTAATAAAAAATAATTAATTTGTTTTTTGTTTAAAAATTTAAAAAAATATAAAATATATTTTTTATTAAATTGTAAATTTTCTTTGTTCATTTTAAACATTTGTTAGATAAAAAATAATATTATATATTAATTTCTTTAATATTATCTAAATCAATTAATGCTTAATTTTAATGAATAAAATTGGATTCAACCTGGGTTTATCTAAAGGTGGACCATCTAATTTTATTCGAAGATTAAAGATATCTTTAAGAGATCAAAATTTGCTAAAAACTTCGTTTTTTTTTGATCCAACAATAGACTTTTTTTTATGCACAAATCAAAGTTTTTTTAATTTATGGCATAAAAAGTTAATATTAAGAGTTGACGGAGTGCCTTATAAAAGATTTTTAGTAACAAAAAAACTAAATAATCAAAATAAAAAATACAATAACCATCTAAACAAATCTAAAGGAATTATTTTTCAATCTCATTTTTCAAAAAAAATATATTACAAATTTTTTTGTATAGATAAGAGAATACCAAACAAAGTGATTTATAATGGTGTTAATCTTAAAAGATTTTCACAAAATGGAATAAATTTAAGAAAAAAACTAGGTATAAAGAAGAATGATATTGTATTTATCGCTAGTGCAAACTACAGAAACGAAAATAAACGTTTAAATTTGTTAATCGAATGTTTTAATAAGTTTAAATACGGAAATAAAAAAATATTCCTTGTTATCCTTGGTAATGTAAATGAAAATTTAAATATTAAAACAATCAAAAATGATAAAATAATATTTACTGGAAAAATTGATTCTGATAAGCTCGCATATTGGTATCGAACAGGAGATGCACTTTTACATTTCACATATATAGATTGGTGCCCAAATTCAGTAATCGAAGCTATTGCATGTGGTTTACCTGTTTTAACCACAAATTTAGGAGGTACAAACGAACTTATTAATATTACCAATTGTGGTCTAGTGGTCAAAGCTGATTCAAAAAAAAAATTATCTAGTATTGAGCCCAACAGTCCACCTGCAGCAAATATAAACAAAATTCTACAAGGTATGAAAAAAATATTAAAAAATAAAAATAAAATACTTCAAAAACGAGATTTAAAAAAAATTGATATAGATTATGTATCTAGGGAGTATACTTCTTTTATCAAAAAAATTTCTAAAAATATAAATTGATGGGCAAATCAATCGCGATAAAAAATTTAAAATCAAATATTACTTTCCGTTTATCATATGTACTAATACAATTTTTTTCTTCTTTTTTCCTAATACCTTTTTATTTAGAAAATTTTTCTCTTGAAGTTTATGGTATTTGGATACTTGCTAGCTCAATTTCTGGATGGTTACTTTTAATTGATCCAAGCAGTAATCATTTAATTGTTCAACAAATTTCAAAAAATGTCTCTAAAACTACAAAAATAAATAATATAATCTCAGCATCAATTATTAATTCACTAGTAATATCTTTATTTATAATAATTATTGGAAATTATTTTTTGATTCCACTTATAAGTTTTTTTTTGAATTCTGATGAATTGATATATCCATTTTATAATATTCTTCAATTAAGCATAATTAATATAGCACTGTTGGTAATAATAAATTGTTTAACTGGTATATTTGAAGGGATGTTAAAAATAAAAAAATTTAGTAATTATTTGTTAATTTTTCTTATTATTAAAATTTTATTGATAATAATTTTAGTCAAAAACAATATAGGCATACAATCTATCATTATTGCTGAAATTTGCATTAATATTCTCGCTATAATTTATTTAATTTTTAACTTATTTAATCGATATATATTTTTAAAAACAATTTTTAAATTAAAATTCTCAAATTATAAAAAGTTTTCAAAATTATTTGCATATAATTATGGAGGAAGGTTGTCTAAAGTATTTACAAGTGGTGGATTTAATCCTTTTTTGATAGGAAAATTTGTAAATATAGAATTGATAGCTGTTTTTAATTTAACTGAAACTTTACCAAAAAAGATTGAAAATATTTCAGGTCTTTTGTCTACATCTGCAAGATCATCAATGGCATATGTATTGAATAAAAAACCAAAAAAATTTCAATCAAAGCTTATTTCTACAACTGCTTATTTTTCAATTATCGTATCAATTTATATATATTTTTTATTATATGATACTATTCAACCTTTTTTAAAATTATGGTTATCTAACAAAGTTATTTTAGATCAATCTTTTATAACTCTAATAGTAATGATTTCATCAATGAGAATATTAAATTTTTCAATTGAGTCTATATTGTTTAATAATAATCAAATAAAATTTGTAAATAATATTAGAATAGTTCAATCATTGATTTTAATACCTTTATTGTTCATATTTACCTTTTACTATCAATTATATGGTCTATTAATATCTTATTTAATATGTCAATTGATAGTATTTCCACTTTTATTTAGCAAAATAATTTTTCATTTTGAATACAATAGAGAATTAAAGTTTTTTTTATTTAAAATAATATTTTTAATTTTATCAATTTTTACATTTTCAATTTTTTATAAATTTATTTTTTTTAACATAAATTTTCAAATAAACGATTGGCAAAATCTTATTTTTGTTTTACTTATGAAAAGTACTTATTATTTATTTGCTTTATTCTTAATAGATAGAAATTTAAAAATAAATTTAATTAAATTATTTAAGGATTTAGATTGATTAAGTTAACTATTTTTTCACTATATAGTTTTACTATTTTTTATGATTTAAAACTATATTTTGATTTTCTGACTTTTGCTAATTTATCACTTGGTCTTATAGGCTTAACCTGCCTGATCAAAAAAGAAATATTATCATTTTTTTTTATAAATGATGAAGATAAAAGAAGATCAAACTTTTTATTATATAGTTTTTTTTTTGTATTTCTATTATCAATAATTGATATTATTCATCAAATACCTTTAAGAGGTATTATAATATCTTTAGTTACCAAAATTTGTATTTTGTTTTTATTGCCTTATTCATACTATTTATATTTGAAGCTTAAATTTAATTTTTTAAATTATTTTAATTCAATTTTGTTAGTGCATTCAGTTTTCATTTTTTTCCAAATATTTGGATATGAAATAAATATTTCAAATTTAATTCCAAAAAATTTATTTATAACAGCCTGGAGTACAGATATTCAAATAAATTATGATTTAAAAAGACTTTCAGGAGCTGTTTCTTCGCCAATATTTCTTTCATATCAACTATTATTTATTTTTGCATATAATTTAGTAAATTATTTCTATCATAAAAAGAAAAGAAACTTTTTATTTGTAATTTTGACGATAATTATTTTATTCTTAGCTCAATCTAGGGCAGCTGTAGCGATTTTATTACCAAGTACTTTTTTATCATATATGTTTTTTGTCAATTTTCGTTTAAAAATTTTAAGTAATTTTTTAATTTTTATTTTTATATTTATTTCCATTTATATTTTTATGACTCCTTTCCTGGAAAGTAATTTACCATATTTAACAAAATCGATTACACTAAGTGACACACATAGAACATATACAAATTATTATATTTCAATAGGTATTCTAAAGGAGTCCCCATTAATTGGAATCAATCCCTACGAAGCTTGGAATTTGTTTGAAAAATATAGTGATCCAAATTATGCAAATATATATTCTAGACTTGAGGAAACACCAACACATCACAACCAATTCTTTTTTTATTTAAGATATTATGGATTGGTTGGTTTGATATTATTAATTTTTTTAATATTTAAAATTTTTAAATTAATAAGGATAAGTGATAATTTTGAAAATAGATATTTAGTTGGTATGATTTTAATATTGGATATTGCCTACTCTCTCACTCATAATAATAAATTAATATCTCCCTTAATTTGGATGTTTTTAAGCTTTGTTTTTATTCAAAAAGATAATTATGTCAAAAATTAAAAAAAAAATTTTAATAGTTGGTAGTTTAAGGTCATTCGAAACTTATGAAGAGCCGCTGGGATATGGATTTAAAAAGAATAAATTTAAAGTTTTTTTTTTTAAAATATTTCCTAACTATAAAAAAAATGTTCAAGATAAAGTATATTTTTTTTTATTTGAAAAATTAAAAATTAGTTTTTTTTTAAGATCATTTAATAAAGGACTTATACAAAGAGTTAAAATTATAAAACCTCATATCTTATTTTTGTGGAGATCTACTACTATTTTACCTGAAACAATAAGAAAAATTAAAATTATGTATCCTGAAATAAAAGTTGTAATTTATCACAATGACAACCCGTACTCTGGGATAATAAATTACTTTAAATACAGACATTATTTAAAATTAATTAAAATATCTGATGTTGCTGCAATTTATAGGCCAAGTGATTATACAAAAATAAAAAAATTTAAACCTAAAAAAGTTAAATTGTTAAAACCATATTATACTTCATATCTTCACAAACCATTGAGAGTAAAAAAAAAACGAGACGTTGTATTTATTGGGCATTACACTAAAGAAAGAGGGAAAAAATTAAATTTGCTTTATAATAATAATATTCAATTTAATGTATTTGGAAATGGTTGGCAAAAATACTGTTCGAAAATGAATTGGCCAAAAAATATTTTTGGCTCGGGAAAATATAAAAGTGATTATATTAAAATAATTAATGAAAGTAAAATTGCACTTGGCTTTTTATCAGTGAAAAATAATGATGTTTATACAAGAAGATGTTATGAAATACCTGCTTGCAAAACTTTACTATTTGCGCAAAAAACTAAAGAGTTAAATAAAATACTCAAAGAAAATACTGAGGCTGTTTATTGGAAAAATGATTATGAGTTTATAAATAAAATTAAATTCCTACTGAAAAATAAGCAAAAAATTAAAAAAATTTCTAAATCAGGATATCTTAAGATTGTTAATAATGGAAACTCAGAATTTCACAGGGCAAAAGAGATCATTTCTTATTAATTAACTTTTTTTTTAAATTTTTAATTTATTATCTAAAATAGATTTTAGAGCTCTTAAATAATTTTTAGTTTTATAATAATTTTTATCATCTATTAATCTACGTGAATAACTTAAAGAGAACTCAGTTTTATAATTTAAATACTTTTCAAAATAAAATAAAATTAAATATAAATTTTTATTATAAATTTTTATTTTAAAATTGTTTTCGAATTTTTTTAAAAATATATTTTCAACTAATTTGATTAAAGAATTGAAAGATAAAAGAAATTTAAAATAAGAAATTCTTCTAATAAATGGTATTAAATGCCAATGTAAATAATCATATAAATACGATCTTTCATTGCTGAACATTTCAAAATCAAAAACAATTTTTGAATTATAATTTTTTAAAGTGTTATATGTCATAAAATCTCCGTGTGATTTAGACACCAAAATTTTTTCATCACCATATTTATTTTGTATATGAAGTTTTATTTTTTTGATTTCTATATCATTTAAAATTTTATGATTTAATTTTGAATAGTAAATTAAGATATTGTTTAAATTGTCTTTAATTTTTTTTTTTTTTAAATTTTTTTTTTTAAAATTATAAAAATTTTGAAACTCAAAAAAATTTCCTTTTTTTCCGTCAATAAAATCTAGTATAGAAATTGAATAATTCTTATTTTTAACAATATATTTAAATTTTGGGACATTGAATAATTTTATATTTTTGATGGAATTATACCCTTTTTTTTCATTTTCAGATAACTTTAGACTGTATTCATCATACGTTATTTTAACGAAATAAATTTTCTTTTTATTTTCTATTTTTAAAATTAATTTTTTAAATGGTAGTTTTTGAAAATATAAAATATTTCCTTTTACATTATTTGACTTTAAAAACTTACTTAAATTTTTTTTTGTTGGTTTTGAGAGATCAAAAATCATTATCTAAAAAGCTTAATTTTAAATCAATCCCCTTTATATTTAAACAAAGCATAGAATGTTTTAAAAATAATGTATATATCTAGCCAGATATTCCAATTATTCAAATACCACAAATCAAATTCCATTCTTCTTTTCATAATTTCAGGATTTGGTGTGGCTCCTCTTAAGCCATTTACTTGCGCCCATCCAGTTAATCCTGGGTTGCATTTATGTCTTTTTAGAAAGTTAAAAAATAACTTTGAATAATGAATATCATGTTCAACCATATGTGGACGAGGGCCTACTATTGACATTTCTCCATTTAAAACATTAAGGAATTGTGGCAACTCATCAATACTATATCTTCTAATAAATTTTCCAATTTTAAGCAATCTTTGATCATCTTTCACAACTTGTTTAGTTTTATCAAAATTTATTTTTTTTAAAGATCTTAATTTAAAAATTTTAAACCTCCTACCATCCCAACCAGTTCTGTTTTGTGTAAATATTATTGGAAATCCATCTTCTATATATATTATAATACCAGCCATTAATAAAATTGGACTGGAGAAAAGTAAAAATATAATTGCAAATAACTTATCAAATAAAATTTTAATAAATAAATTGATACCATAAAACCTTGAGTACTCAAAAAATTCATATTCATATTTATTTCCTAAAAGTTTATCACCTTTTAAATTGACGTGTTCATTTAACTCTATATTAAGTGTATCAACTGAAAACTGAATGATTTTATTAAAAGCTTTTTCTTTATTCTTATCTTTTGCATTCATAATCCAAATTTGACCCAATGAGTGATATTCTAAAATAGACCTAATATCCTCGTCCTCATTAAAAATAGGAAATTTTAATTCACTTCTAATATATCTGATATCTTGATTTTTAAAATCTGTGATTAAACAACATTTAAATACATAAATTTTTTCAAATTTTTCTTTTAATATTTTTTGTATCTCATCATACTTGCCAACTAACATTATATTTTTTTGAATAATGTTTTTATTAATTAAATTTTGATAAAGGTAATTAAAGTATAATTTTGATATTCCTAAGACAGTTAATAAGTAAACGTTGAGATATAATGTTTGTAAGTCAATTTTAAAATTAATCTCAAAAACAAAAAAAATAAAAAATGTAAATATGTTTGCTAATACAAAACCTACTACGTCATCTTTTAAAAAAGATATAAAATTTTTTTGATATACTTTTTTTTTTGAATTTAAAGAAATTGCAAAAAATAATATTGATATCAATATTGAGTACATAAAATAATTTGAATTTTTAAAAATCTCAAAATTTAATAAATCATATATAGAATTTTTTTCTAAAATTGAAAAAATATATACAAAAATTAATAAAATTAATGACTTTATAAAGTTAATGAAAAAATAGTACCCAGTGTCATCGTTTTGGAAAACTTTTTCTAATTTAAACATTATTAGCTTTTAGTATAGTAATCAGGTGTGTAACTATAATAATAGCTATAATAACTATCTTTTGATGTATCTAAATCGTTAATAATAATTCCATTAATCTTAGCACCAACATTTTGAATTTTTTTAATAGACGACATGAAGGAAGCTGTTCTTGTCTCATCAGATCTTATAACAAATAAGTTATAGTCTGAAGATTGAGTTAAAATTAGAGTATCAGATACAGGTTGAACTGGCGGCGAGTCGACAATGACATAATCATATTCTAACTTTAAAACATCTAAAAATTTTTTTATTTGGTCTCTACTTACAATATCCGACATATCAAATCTTTTTTCACCCGACGTGATTATATCTAATTCAGTTCCTGGAACTTTAAAAATAGCATCATTTAAGTTTGCAGATCCTGATATTATTTCACCTAATCCTAATATCTGTCTATCAAACTGATAAAAACCATTTAAAACAGAAGGTCTTCTAATATCTGCTTCAATAAATAAAACTTTACTCGATTTCTCAAGAGATAATGCTAAATTAAAAGCATATGTAGTTTTTCCCTCCGAAGGATTTGATGAAGTAATCATGAAACTTTTATTTTTTTCAAATTTAGACTCTATTATTGCTCTTGAAGATCTTATTGCTTCAGAAAAACTAGATGCACCATCTTCAATAAACATTTGTAAAATATGAAATCCTCTTTTTAATTTTTCTACTCTAGGCAATATTCCAATTTGAGGGATATTTAATGAGTCAATTGCTTCAGGGCTTTTTATGACTGAAGAATTCATTTCTCTAAAATATAACAATCCATAAATACCCATAAATGAAATAATAAAAGTTAAAATAAAATTTTTTTGAGGTGTTGGATAAAAATGAGTGGAAGGTAAATTTGGACTTTCTATAGTTTTTAATTTTGATACTTGTAAATTTTGTGCCTCATTAGTTTCTTTAACTCTTTGCAAAAATGACTCATATAATTTTCTGCTACTCTCAAGTTCTCTTGAAAATTTTAACATCCCAGACTCTTTTTCTTCTAACATTCTAAGCTCATCAGTTACTTTTTGAAGTTCTTCTTCAGATAAATTTATAAAATTGTTAATGTTACTAAGCTGAAATGCTTTTTGTTGAATATTTTCATCTAAAATTTTATCTAATTGAGTTTTAAGACTATCATTTTGTTCTTTGGCTTGAATAATTTTTGGATGTTTATCTGTATATATGAGCAATAAAGATTGCATGTTACTTTCATTAGCATTTAAAGTATTTTTTATATTTGAAATTTCTTCTCTAGATCTTAAATCTTCTATAGCAAGCAGTGCATCAACATCACCTTCTGCTACTTTAATTGAAAGTAAATCATTTTGTTGCCGCTGGTAACTTAATTTAGCATCAATTATTCTTGCAGAAATAGACTCAATCTCTTTAATTT
>Ga0209630_10003845_pt1 | contig 13489 bp, 10 predicted proteins | sample COG_01_FD_184745 | JGI IMG/M metagenome (GOLD analysis project Ga0209630, IMG submission 184745) | Pelagic Microbial community sample from North Sea - COGITO 998_met_01 (SPAdes) (version 2) | ecosystem: Environmental > Aquatic > Marine > Neritic zone/Coastal water | place: Helgoland, sampling... | reverse complement strand
GTAATTCGATTCGTGTCGTTTCATTTATGCCGTCGATTATTTCAACCAAGTCGTAATCCATTAAGCCGGTTTCAACTTTTTGCAGTGCGCCACTGGGTAACATAACTGCTGAATCATTAATGAGGTATTGCCTTGGAATCGTTAAAGCACTGTCTTTCGTGTTCACCAGTATACTCGCCTCGACTGTTAAATTGGGGAAAAGCTCCTTGGGTTTTGTGGTGAAAATAGCTTCTGCTTGAAAAGAGCGGGTTCGTTTATTCATCATTGGGTCGATAGCAATAATTTTGGCTTCAAAAACTTGCGTTTTATAACTGTCCATCCGTATGATTACCCGTTGTCCCTTTTTAACTTTAACAATGTCTAATTCATCAATACTTAGTTCAATGATGAATTCTTCAGTGCCAATAATGACAACAGGTTCTTGGGTGTTTATGACTTCGCCTGCTTCTTTATTAATCCTATAGACCACGCCATCGATTTCACTTTTTATGATGTAATCATCCTCCATTAATTTGGCGATTTCCAAATTGTTTTTGCTTTGATCTGAGGCCAATTTAAGTTGACGTCTAAGGTCATTGTAATTCGTTTTGGCCCTGGCTAAATCAACTTTGGCGTTTTGATAAGCCAATTCTTTTCGCTCAAGCTCCAATTTAGTGCCGATGTTTTTATCCCAAAGTTTTTGCTGCCTTTGATATTGCATTGAATCATTCAATAATTTTTTTTGGGCCAAATCAACCGCTTTTTTGCCATCGCGTAATTTGCTGTTGTTTATTCGGTAGTCGGCAGCGATAGAAGCGAGTCTAGCGTTTTCAGTAGACAGCTGTTGTGTGTTGTTGTCCATTTGAAAAATCGGACTTCCTTTTTGGACAGGAGTACCTTCGGTTACAAATATTTCTTTGACAATATTGTTTGGCTTTCCAAAAACCTCATACTGGTTTTTGCTCTTAATATAGCCGGATGAATAAACGCTTTCCGTTATGTTTTTTATCTCTGGTGTGGTTGACTCTTTTTTGTCTTTGCATGATGTTAATAGCACGGAAACGATTGCAGAAAAGGCAAGTAATACTTTGAAGTGCATGTTGGGTCTAGCGTTGATTGTTGTTCTATTCAATTTCCAGTAATTATGGATGTACCATCTAAGTCCTCACAAACAAAAGTTAACGGACAGTAAGTCAGGATCTACTGTTTGTGTCTTCCACTTAAAATAGGCTACACTCCAAAGTTAAAACAGATTGAGAAGTAACAAGTGGGTATTGGCCATTCTTTTGACTGTTTTTTATCACTGTCTCCGATTATCAAGTTATCTATACAGAAGTCAGTCATTATGTTAATCTATAAGCTAAACAATCATTTAGCACAAGTTATGGTATGCGGGAGAGGGTGTAAATGAAAAAAGCCCACGGTGATGTGAGCTTTCGTTAGGCATTGTAGAATTTTAAACTATTCTGCTTTTTGAAGAGGAATTGTTTTTGGGTCGGTTATAGGCTGATAAGCCTAATGAGAGAAAACACGGAAGCCCTAATGAAAGATAAGGGTTTGCAAAACTGAAAGCGATACAAGGTTGATAGGCGCATAAAAGGTGCCGGCTGCCAAGCCATTTTTGATTATTTCCTTATATTCATAATCTGAAAAGTAGTTATTATGAAAAAATCAATCCTGTTTCTAGCACTGATATCTGTATCCAGTTTGGGGTACAATCAATCCATTAAAAACCTAGCTAAACACAGTTCCAGCGAACTTTCTCCGAAGTATACCGGCAGTGCTGTGGATGCGCCCAATTTTGTTTTAACACCTACCGATGATAACAGAAGCAGCACAATGGGTAAGTACCGTTCAGAGGTATACGATTTTGTCGAAATAGGCAATACATACTACGATTTACAGTCAAATGCTTCGGTTGGACGCCGGGTGATGTTGCACGATGACGGCACCATTACAGCCTCATGGACTTATAGTGGTACAGCAAGCACAACGTGGCCAGACCGTGGAGGAGCGGTGAATTATTACGACGGAACCAATTGGGGAAGTGCTCCAACGGCTCGCGTAGATAACATGCGAACAGGATGGCCTTCCATTGGTCAATTAGCTGACGGATCGATGTATATGGTTACCCACGATCCTGCCGCAGGCGGAATGTTGGTGACACGCAATACAGGTAAAGGGAATTCGGACTGGACATCAGACGGAAGCAAGGTGATGGAACATGCTACAGGCGAGCTAATATGGAATAGAACGGCGAATTTGGGTGATAAAATGTTTTCGTTATCTGCATTTTGGGCAACGAATACTGGAGACATAACTGTTGAAGGAATCGTTAATCCTGTGATGTTTTCGCAATCCGACGATGCAGGTAAAACATGGACACCACTTTCTTTGTTGCCGGGTTATGATTCGACGCGTATTATAGAAGGCGATGGCGACACCTATGCCATTGATGCAAGAGATTCTACCGTGGCTATTGTGATTGGTGGGACGTACAGAGATGTAACACTTTTTAAATCGAATGATTCGGGCTCAACTTGGACGACTAGCATCATTGATTCGTTTGCCTTCCCTCGATTCGTTTGGGGAAGTCATTACCAAGACCCTAACAACCCAGTAACGTGTAACGACGGCGCCTTAGATGTATTAATAGACAACAACGGGGACGTTCATGTGGTAAGTGGACGTTTGAGTTATTCTGATGACGATACTACAGACGACTTAGCACGATCAGGTAGCTACTATAATTTATACCACTGGTCGGAAAGCGCACCGATTTGGAAAACCTGCGGAACACCTATTGATATGGATGGACAACCTTCATCAACCGGGTCTCCTTACGACATAACGGCAGAAACAACCAACAGAATGGGAGCCGATGGCAACCCATCGGGTGGACTGGCTTATGCAGCCCGATATGGAAACACCAGTATCTCGACGCACCCAAGTTTGTCGGTAGACGCAAAGAATAATATATATGTAACATGGGATTGTCCGGTAGAGTTTACATTTAATGATTATTTAGCCAATTACAGAGACGTTCATATTTCGTATTCTACCGATGGCGGAGCTACGTGGGCAACCACCCAAAATGCAACACAAATACGTTCTCAAGAGGCGGCTTATGCTTGTTTAACTAAGCGAACTGACGATTTTGTGCATTTTATTTTTCAGATGGATCCTCATCCTGGTACGAATGTGATCAATAGTGGAACGGGTAACTTACATCCAAACGTAGAAAACAAGATTTTATATGCGGCTATTCCTGTTCAAGACCTGATGGACAGTGTGTTGGGTCAAAATACTTTGAATGTTACCCCGATTGTTAAAGAATCAAAAGTGTTTGTGGTGAGCCAAAACCAACCCAATCCGTTTAGTCAAAGCACCAACGTGGTGATTTATTTGCGTGCTGGAAGTGATTTGACTTGCACGGTTTCGGATGCTACAGGTAAGGTGGTTTCAAATCAAGCAATGGGTTATAAAGGATCAGGTAACCACAAAATATCCATAGACGGTTCTGGGTTGACTTCTGGCGTTTATTTCTACACCTTAAAAACGAGAGATAGTGAGGTAACGAAGAAGATGCAGGTGGTTAGGTAATTTTGAATTCTTAATGTTTAATTTTTGCTAATGGCTAATGGCTAATGGCTAATGGCTAATATGTTGACTCAGGACGCAAGACTAGAATCCTGTCCTTCAGTCTTATAATCCTCAATCCTCGGAATGACGATTGGTTTATATTGATTAAACATTAAAAATCAAGAATTGCTTATGTTTGGTCCGTAAGCATGACAACAAGTTTCAATCGCCTTAATAGAGCCCTTTTCAAAGACATCCGATTTTGGTTGTTGCTGTTTTTTGTCGTTCGACTAATTGGTATTACGAACCCGCCGTTGGAGTCGGGGCATAACTGGAGGCAAACGCTCACCAATATGGTGGCACGTAACTTTTACGAGGACAAGGCGGATATCAGATTTCCAACCATTGATATTGCTGGAGAAAAGAGCGGAGTCATGACGTCCGAATTTCCGGCATATAATTATCTGATCTATGGTGTGTCGAAACTATTTGGATTTAATCATTGGCATGGCCGTTGGATTAACCTAATCATTTCTACCATTGGACTTTTTTACTTCTATCAGTTGCTTGCCAAACTGATTAACAGAGACATTGCGTTGTATGCTACCCTTATCACCTTGGCATCGCTCTGGTTTGCCTATAGTCGCAAAATCATGCCCGATACTTTTAGTGTGTCACTGGTGTTTATTGGGTTGTATGCCGCATACGCTTATTTGAGTGGTGGGAAATGGTTCCACCTAGTGTTATTTTTTGGCTTTACAACGTTAGGTGTGCTGAGTAAAATACCAGCCTTAAGTCTGTGTGCTGGTTTGGTTATTGTGCCATGGATAAAAGAGGTTAAACGTGCCAGAATCATTCCTATCGTGTTAGCTGGTTTACTTGGTTTGAGTTTTGTCTGGTTGTGGTATTTCTATTGGTTACCCCACGTATATGCTACCCACGATTATCAATTGTTCTTTCCCAAAAGCTTGCGTCAAGGTTTTCAGGAAATTACCACAGTACTTCCAGATTTGTTTGAGAAGTTTTATTTCTCTTCACTCAATTCATTTGTAGCCTTTAGCTGCTTTTTGTTGGGTTTGTTTTTTTTGGTCAAACGAGGAAACAGATTGCTCCAACTGGCTTTGTTGTCTATTAGCATCGTATTTGGCTTCTTTATTTTAAAAACCGGAAGTGTGTTTCCGACCCACAGTTACTATACCGTTCCATTTGCCCCTGTAATGGCTATTGTGGCAGCATACTTTTTGCTGCAACTTCCTAAAAAAATTGGTGTTGTGTTGCTCGGCGTTATTCTAATTGAAGGCATCGCCAACCAACAGCATGATTTCTTTTTGCGCGATTCGGAATTATACAAACTTGAATTAGCGTCAACAATGGAAAGGGTTATTCCAACCGACGACCTCGTTGTTATAAACGGTGGTACCACACCGCAGAATATCTATTTCGCACATCGCAAAGGGTGGGCGGTTCGAAATTCAGAAGCATCCAATCCGGGGTTTGTAGATTCTCTGGCACAACTAGGCGCAAAATATCTAATAGTTGATAAGCATCAACCAAGTATGAGTGAACTGCGATATGATGTAGTCTTTAAGTCGGAGCATTATGATGTTTATGTATTAGATTCTTTAATTGTCAATTAGGGCTTCCGCCCTATAACCTTAGATTTTATTTGTTACTCGCTTAGGGGTTAGCACTCCGCCGGTGGTCGGACAGGCTCCTGTAACCCGCTTTTCATTTTTTTCTTGATAAAAAAACGAAACAAAAAAATCAAGACTTCTGAATTTTTCCTTGAAATCTACGAAAGGCTTTTCGTTGCTTAGGGCGTCTGCCCTATAACCCGATTTCATTCTTTTTAGGCAAAAAGAACGAAACAAGAAAAGCCTTAAAAATAATAAGCCCTTCGTTTTGGCACGCTCAACCCTACGCCTCATCTAGGCCACCAAAACCCCACATCGCACACCGCCGATTATTTTTGGCCTCCCGCGCTTCGTATTGTTGCACTGTTTGTCCGACGTAGTACAAGAGCCTTGGCCCACCAAAAATGCGGGGGACGCGCTGGCCTGTGTTAGGGAGCATATTTTTGGGAAGCGTTTTTGACTACTTTTTGCGCTCAAAAAGTTGGATCGGTTATAGGCTGATAAGCCTAATGGACGAAGAGAAGGGTGGTAACCCTTAATCGACGAAAGACAAAAGGCGATAGCCTAATAGACGATAATTATCAACTGTCAATTATAAACTATCAATTATCAACTAAAGTCCAGCCCTTAAGCCTAATCAAAAAATGAAAGCCAGGTTTTAAGGGCAGGCAGGCCCTTGGTGTCAAATCAAAGAAAAAAATCAATTTTAATTCAAATAATTAATTAATAATTCTACCTTTGCGACCCTTAAAAATAACACTGCGGGTGTGGTGAAATTGGTAGACACGCTAGACTTAGGATCTAGTGCTTAACCGCGTGAAGGTTCGAGTCCTTTCACCCGCACTTTTTTTCTTAACACAACTCAACTTTAACTATTTCATTAAGACGTGAACGTAACATTTGAAGAAAAAGACGCTTTAAATGCGTTGCTAACTATTGAGCTAAATCCAGAAGATTATCAGCCAAAGGTAGACGCAGAATTAAAGAAGTATCGCACCCGTGCTAACATTCCTGGTTTTAGACCTGGAAAAGCACCTATGGGCGTTATCAAGAAAATGGTTGGACCATCTATGCTAGTTGATGAAATCAACAAATTGGCTAGCGAGTCATTGTTTAAGCATCTTGAAGATAACAAGATTGATGTTTTAGGACAGCCTTTGGCTTCTGATGACCAAAGCGACATGGATTTCGAAAATCCGAGTGACTTTACTTTTAAATTCGACCTTGGTCTTGCACCAAAGTTTGATTTAAATATCAGTGCAAAAGACAAATTAAGCCGTTACCAAATCACGATTCCTGAAGACGAAGTTGAAAAGGAAGTAGACAACAATCTACGTCGTTTTGGAAAAATGTTGGAAATCGACAAAACGGAAGGCGATCAGGATACAGTAAAAGGTATGTTGACTGAGCTTGACAAAAAAGGTGAGCCATTAGAAGGTGGTGTTGCAGAAAAGGAGACTACAGTTTTACTAGAAATGGTAAAACACAAGCCAACTCAAAAGGCGCTTATCGGTAAAAAAGTTGGAGACGTTGTAAACGTTGACATCTTCAAATTCTTTAACGACAACGAAAAAGTTTTAGCCAGTACGGTTGAACTTCCTGCAGAAGGTATCAAAGATTTGAACAAAGATTTCAAACTAGAAATCACTGAAGTTAAGCGATTCGAAAAAGCTACTTTAGGTCAAGATTTATACGACCAAGTTTTAGGTAAAGACGTTGTTAAAACTGAAGATGAGTTTAAAGCGAAATTATCTGAAAACATTGAGCAGTACTATAAGTCAGAAGCAGAGAACCAATTGGACCACTCTGTTTCTCATTTAATTTCAGACAAACACAATTCAATTAACTTGCCAGACGCATTCTTAAAGCGTTGGTTGATTAAAACCTATCCAGACAACTACAATGCCGAAAACATTGATGAGTTATATGGTAAAGAGTCAGACCAATTGCGTCGTCAGTTAATTATGGAGAAGGTAGTTGCTGAGTTTAAATTGGAAGTAACACAAGAAGACATAAACCAAATTTCTGTTGGTTACACAGCTCAAATGTTACGTCAGTATGGTATGAACAATCCAGATTTGGAAACTATTCGATACTTCGAAGAGAAAAACAAAGAGGATAAAAACTACATGCGTAAGATTGGCGATATCGCTATCGATCGTAAAGTTACTGATCATGTAAAAACCATGATTACTGTCAAAGACAAAAAAATCGCACTAGACGCTTTCTACAAAATGATTGAGAAACACAATCATGAACATAATCACTAGGCATTTGTTTTTTATCTAAAACAACGCCTTTTTGTAGACTGGTCAGTTGACTATCAATCGTCTATTTTTTCAGATGAGCGCACTGTGCTTTAATGAAAAAAAATACGTTGTTTTGGTAAAAATTATATACTATGGATTACGGTAAAGAGTTTAAGAAATACGCTACACAACATATGGGGATGAACAGCATGCATGTAGATCACTACATCGAAAGCAGCATGCAACCAGTTGGTTTAACCCCAAACATTATTGAAGAACGACAGTTAAATGTGGCTTCAATGGATATATTCTCTCGATTGATGATGGATCGCATCATCTTTTTAGGAGTACCTATCAACGATCAAGTAGCCAATATCATCATGGGTCAATTGTTGTTTTTAGATTCAACAGATCCCAACAGAGACATTCAGATTTACATCAACAGCCCGGGTGGGTCGGTATACGCAGGTTTGGGTATTTATGATACCATGCAATACATAAATTCTGATGTGGCAACGATTTGCACAGGTATTGCTGCTAGTATGGCTGCCGTGTTATTGTGTGCAGGTACAACCGGCAAACGTACTGCACTGAAGCATTCACGAACGATGATTCACCAACCATTAGGTGGTGCACAAGGTCAGGCAACTGATATGGAAATCACAGTGAATGAAATCAAGAAACTCAAGAAAGAATTATACGATATCATCGCACATCACAGTGGGCAAACGTTCAAAAAAGTGTCTGCCGATTCTGACAGAGATTATTGGATGACTTCTGAAGAAGCAAAAAAATATGGTATGGTCGACGACATACTCATGCGTGCTAAACCTAAATCATAAGAACAATGAGCAAAGACGATATCATTTGTTCGTTTTGTGGTAGAAAAAGTGGAGAGGTAGGCCTCTTGGTTTCTGGTATTGATGCACACATTTGTAATGAGTGTATCGAGCAAGGCCATCGAATTTTGGGAGAAGAAGAATCTCACAAACAAAAGATTGGCGAGAAAGCCGGTTTTAAAGTTGATCTGCTAAAACCCAAAGAAATTACAACCCATCTTAATGAATATGTCATCGGTCAAGACGATGCAAAAAAAGTGCTTTCTGTTGCGGTGTATAACCACTACAAAAGGTTGATGGCGGTCAAAAAGAACGACCAAGACGATGTAGATATTGAAAAGTCTAACATTCTGATGGTTGGTCAAACTGGAACTGGTAAAACGTTAATTGCTAAAACATTAGCAAGAATTCTAAAGGTGCCATTTTGTATAGCTGATGCAACAGTGTTAACAGAAGCAGGTTATGTGGGTGAAGATGTAGAAAGCATTATTACCCGTTTACTGCAGGCTTCTGATTATGATGTTACGGCAGCAGAACGCGGCATTGTATACATCGACGAGATAGACAAAATAACCCGTAAAAGTGATAACCCGAGCATCACGCGTGACGTGAGTGGCGAAGGTGTACAGCAAGGTTTGTTAAAGCTTTTGGAAGGTACGGTAACCAACGTACCACCACAAGGTGGACGTAAACACCCAGACCAAAAATACATCGCTGTAGATACGCGAAACATTTTGTTTATCTGTGGTGGGGCGTTTGAAGGTATCGAATCAATCATCCAACGCAGGGTCGCTACTTCTAAGGTTGGTTTTAAGAAAACTTCAGAGCAATTGGTCACCAACGACCGTGATCACATCTTGCAGTTTTTATCTCCTTTTGATTTACGCAGCTTTGGGTTAATACCTGAAATTATTGGTAGACTGCCTGTGCTTACCAATTTGGAAGCACTTGATAGAGATGCGTTGCTTCAGATTTTAACTAAGCCAAAAAATGCATTGGTCAAACAATACCAACGGTTGTTTGAACTTGAAGGAAAAACGCTTGAAATTGGTGCGGATGTGCTTGATTACATCGTCGACAAGGCTTTGCAATATAAATTAGGCGCAAGAGGTCTGCGGTCTATGTGTGAGGCGCTGTTGTTAGACTACATGTATGAGGCGCCGTCAGACGAATCAAAGGATGTGATTAAGGTTTCATTAAAAGACGCCGAAACCAAATTGAACAAATTCCAGCAGCAAGCAGCTTAGATTTTTAAGTTGAAGATTAAGTTTAAGCATAAATTTTAATCATTCAATTATTCAATCCTTCAATAATTCATTCATTCTGTTGTGTAGTTCGGGCACAAAGACTTTCTTTGACCTAGATGATAGTTAAAAACGATCCCAAAATCATAAATGGTTGGACATTTTATGATTGGGCAAATTCGGTCTACAATCTAGTCATAACTTCTGTTGTATTTCCTAAGTTCTTCTTAGCTCAGACGAGCCACATTGAGGGCATGCCGGCTGATACAGTGATGTTTTTTGGTAGAGCGTTTAACAACGTAGAAATATACTCTTATGTCTTCTCTGTATCGTTCATAGTCGTTTCGGCCCTTGTGCCTTTGCTTAGTGGAATTGCCGATTATCTGGGGAACAAGAAGCGTTTTATGCAGTTTTTCTGTTATCTCGGCGCTTTGTCGTGTATATCCATGTTTTTCTTTGATGTTAATCATCTTGAAATAAGTATGTTATCTCCATTTTTTGCAAGTATAGGCTTTTGGGGAAGTTTGGTGTTTTATAATTCCTATTTGCCAGAAATTGCAACACCTGATCAACACGACCGCATCAGTGCGAAAGGTTTTTCGTTGGGTTATATCGGAAGTATACTGCTGCTTATTTCAATCATAGTGGCGCTTAAAATGTATCCTGATATCAGTGGACAAATAACGCGTTGGGGATTTGTTGCAGTAGGATTATGGTGGGCTGGTTTTGCTCAAATTACTTATTTGCGCTTGCCTAATAACGTTTACGATAAAAAGCCAGATAAAGAAAAGGGCTACATATATAAAGGATATCGTGAGTTGAGAAAGGTGTGGGGAGAATTATCTGAACAAGTACAATTAAAACGCTTTTTACTTGCCTATTTTATCTACAATATGGGCGTGCAAACCATTATGCTTTTGGCCGTAGTTTTTGCCGATATGGAAATAAACTGGCCCGTTGACGAGGTGACAGGAGAAGCAGATAAGACGGGATTAATTGTAAGTATAATTCTGATACAATTGGTAGCCGTTGTCGGTGCATTTATTATGTCGCGGTTATCTAAGAAGATTGGAAACATCGCTGTAATCAAGATTGCTGTTGTGATTTGGATCGGCATATGTGTAACGGCATATTTTATAACCGAGCCAACTGAATTTTATGGCCTAGCTGCTGCAGTTGGCTTTGTAATGGGTGGTATTCAATCGATGAGCCGATCTACCTATTCTAAGATGTTGCCAGAGACAACGGATCATGCGTCGTACTTCAGTTTCTACGATGTTTTAGAGAAGATTGGTTTAATCATTGGGCCATTCCTGTTCGGGTATGCTACGGGCGTTTTTGACGGGGATATGCGAAAGTCTGTGATTATTTTGGGATCAATATTTATCTTCGGATTTATAGCGTTGTTTGGTGTGAAGTCAACCAGGCCATCACGGTTAGATGATGACGGGGTGTTGGATGCTTCGCAGACCTAGTTGCGCACGTTATGCATCATTTCTATAGTCAACATATCACGAACAATACTATCGAGCTGAGTGAGGACGAAAGTCGTCACTGCACGAAAGTGATGCGGCTTTCGATTGGTGACGAGATATTGGTTTTCGATGGAAAAGGAAAAAAGTTTCGATGTCGTATTACAGTGGCCAAAAAACAAGTTGTTGCTGAAATAATCGAAACAGTAGAAGAGGAGTCTTCACCAACGCTTTCGCTAACCTTGGCCGTGAGTCCGACCAAGAGTGCTGATCGCATGGAATGGATGGTGGAAAAGCTTATCGAAATTGGTGTTTCACAAATCGTTTTTATACAAACAGAAAAAGGGGAACGTTCACGAATAAACGAAAAGCGACTTTGGAAAAAAGCCATATCAGCCATGAAACAATCTGGGAATTTGTGGTTGCCAGAGATTCAAACAGCGGTCAAGTTTAAAGACTTTCTGCAGTCAGATCAATCGAGTAAAAAGTTTATCGCACATTGTTTTGATAAAGACAAAACGTTATTAAATGCCAAAGACGCTCATCAATCCATAACGATTTGTATAGGCCCAGAGGGAGATTTTTCTGAATCCGAAGTTCGTGCAGCAGAAGCTGCAAATTTTGTCCCATTATCCTTAGGTTTGCCAAGATATAGAACAGAGACAGCCGCGGTTGTGGCAGGTACTTTATTCAACCATTTTTACGTTACCTTAAAGTAGTATGAAATATAGATTTTTCATTGTTGGATGTTTGATTTTGTTTGGGAGTAGCTCATTCACCCAACGGCATTCATTTCAAGTGGCCAAGGTGAAATATGCAGGAGGAGGAGATTGGTATGCAAACCGCACGGCGCTGCCTAACCTCATTCAGTTTTGCAATTCATATTTAGCCACAAATATCGACCCACAAGATCAAGTAGTTGAGTTGTCTAGCAGCGATATATACAATTACCCATTCATTTACTTAACTGGGCATGGTAATGTCGTTTTTTCTGACAAAGACGCCGACAATCTGCGCAGTTATCTAGAAGCTGGTGGATTTTTGCATATCGATGATAATTATGGATTAGAAAAGTACATCCGACCACAGATGAAAAAGGTTTTTCCAGAGTTAGATTTTGTGGAACTACCGTTCACCCACGACATTTATAAAAAGAAATATGAGTTCCCCAATGGTTTGCCTAAAATTCATGAACATGATGGTAAACCGCCTAAGGGATATGGTTTGTTATACAAAGGGAGGCTCGTGTGTTTTTTCGATGTAGAGTGTGATTTGGGAAATGGTTGGGAAGATGCGGGTGTTTACAACGATTCAGAAGAAACTCGTCAAAAAGCCTTGAAAATGGGCGCCAATTTGGTTCAGTACGCAGTAACACACTAAGTTATGGCAGGCAAGAAACATCTTCTGTTTGTTGTTAATCCAATATCCGGTGGTAAATCTAAAGCGCGTGTTCCAGCGCTAATCAATACCTATCTTAACCATGCAATCTATTCATATGAAGTGTATGCCTGGGAGATTATTGACGACTTACCCAAAACCATTGAGTCCTTTACAAAGAAAGATGGTTATGCCATAGTGGCTTTAGGTGGTGATGGAACAATAAACGCCGTTGCTTCTTGTTTGATCAACTCAAGTGTCCGATTGGCCATAGTTCCACAAGGCAGTGGAAACGGTTTTGCAAGGGAATTCAAAATTTCAAGAAAGATTAAAACGGCTTTGCGTCAACTTAATACGGCAAAGGAACATATTGTAGATGTTGGTAAGCTGAATGGTAAGGTGTTTGTCAATGTCGCCGGTTGGGGGTTCGATGCAAAAGTGAGTCACTCCTTTGCCCACCTTGATAAACGCGGTTTGAAGTCTTATGCGCGCTCTATAATGAAGGACTTTGGTGGTTCGATTAACCTTCATTTTAAAGTTACTACTGAGCAAGGAAGTTTCGAATCTGATGCCTTTTTGTTGAGTATAGCCAATGGCCGACAGTGGGGGAATAACTTCTATGTGGCGCCAAAAGCGTCGTTTTCAGACGGTATTTTAGATTTGGTCTTTTTGCAAAAACCAACAGTCTTTCAGGCGCCTTATTTAGCCCTGTGTTTATTCTTTAAATGGGATAATGGTCTGATAACTAGGCGTCAAATGAAAAATGCTTCTATTCGCCTTAATGAAATGATTTACACGCATATAGATGGTGAACCACTTGAGAAGTTTGCTGAAGTTAAGGTAGAAGTAGTACCAGCCGCTTTAAAGGTCCTGTCTTAAAGAATTAAGACCTCAATGACTGGTTGTATGCATCGTGGAATGTCAGATAGTATCGTCTTCTATCAATACGTCCTGCATCAACAAGCCATAAATCATTAATTCTACATTCTTCAATCCTTCAATCCTTCAATCCATCAATCATTCCCACATTCCCATATTCCGACATTCAGTGATTCGGACATTCAGACATTGTTTACGGTATCCACTTATCCTTACCAAAGTCTGGCTTCCGTT
>Ga0209630_10003839_pt1 | contig 13501 bp, 18 predicted proteins | sample COG_01_FD_184745 | JGI IMG/M metagenome (GOLD analysis project Ga0209630, IMG submission 184745) | Pelagic Microbial community sample from North Sea - COGITO 998_met_01 (SPAdes) (version 2) | ecosystem: Environmental > Aquatic > Marine > Neritic zone/Coastal water | place: Helgoland, sampling... | reverse complement strand
TCTTTGTCGGCCATTTCTTGTAGTTTTTCTAAATCCATAATTTATCCTTATATTCACTTCATTATATCACAAAAACATTAAAAAGTAAAGTCTGATTAAGAAGTTGTAACAGTAGTGCTTGAAGCACCAACACCTGCAAAATCAAATCTACTATAATTAAAGCTTACTGTGGTTGTCAAATACTGTACATCTGTTGCTTGTTGGTCATATTGTAATTCGCCTATAGATGTTGGATATAAATCTCTAAATCTACACTCCACAATAGGGTTGTTTTTACTTGTTAATACAATCAATGTTGCGTCTGAAAATACAGCACCTTGTTTTGTTGTTCCATATTTAACTTTACCTGGTTCAGTTGATACTGCACTTGACCCACCAGGAAAACGGTCAGCGCCAGCTTGTGCAAGGTTACCATATTCTAGGTAATCTTCGGGAAAGCCTAACCCTCTAATCCATCCATGTATTTCTTGGAAGTTCTCTAAATTTTCATCAACCAAAAATGTCATAGTTAGTGTACCATAAGTCAGTTTAGTTCCTGGCATTGGCAAATCTACAAATGGTGTTGGTTGTGATGTTTCACTAATTGTTAGTGAAGGCAAGTTAACAGCCGTACAAAAGTATTCTACCTTTGGAAGTTTACTGATTTGAAATTTAAACTGCGTTGGACTCGCATAGTCTAAACTTGTAGGTTGTCTTGCAAAACTATTTGTTGTTGTCATTGTCGACCTCTTTCCACTCTTTTTCTGTGGCTAATTGTTCTAGTTGTTTTTCCTTTTCAGTCAAAATCTCTCTTTGCATTTTAATATCATTTATTCTTTTTTCAATGAATTCTAAAGCATTTTTCTTATCAGGATATGTAAAATAAGCGACTAAAAATATTGCACCAGCAATACCTAGTATCCACGAATACTGTAAAAACATTTTACCTAACCTCTTATTTCTTCTTTTTTTCTTCACAATACTATTTATCCATTTAGGAGGACCAAAAAAAAAGGGGACCGAAGCCCCCTTTTTTCGTATTACTGTATAAACAGTTATTACATTAAGTTCGCAACTTGCGTTCTTTGGTAATATCTGTTAGCGTTAGCAGAACCAGCACCGTTAATAACAGCTGCGTCACCAGTTCCAGCTTCAGCAAATGGGTTTGCTTGTAAGCCGTATCTAGTTTTGAAACCGATTTTCGGTTGGAAAGTATCTTGACCAACTGCTCTTACCATTTGTAGTGGTACATATGGACAGTAGAACATACCTGCGTCATAAGGTGAAGTACCTTTGTAGCCAACTACATAGTAGTGAGCAGACGCTGAGTTTGCACTATAAGGGTCAATGTACACTTTAAATCTACCGTTAAGAACACCAGCAAAAGTATTACCAGTATCGTCAACTGTTAGATTGTTGTTAAGAGCTGGAGTATAGTCTAATACACCTGCCATTTGAAGAGCACTAGCAACATCAGCTGAAGTAATGATAATGTTACCTTTACCTCTTCTTGTTCTTTGTGCTATTCTGTTCGCATCTCTTTCAAGGTTAAACATAAGACCTTTGAATCTTTCAACAGACCATCTGCCGTTAGAGTCAGTATCAAGGTCAAATACACCTGCTGTAGTCACATGACCTGCTGGTGAACCTTTTTCTGCGTTAGTATAGATTGTTCTAACAACTTCTCTGTTAATCTCTGCAAGAATTTCAGCAGACAAAATGTTTGCTAATTCTGTTTCAGCGTCTAAACCGTGGATTGCTTTTAAGTCTTGAGCAAGTTCCATAGTGTATTCTGCTTTAAGAGCTCTTGATTTAGCAGTTACAGTTGACTTCTCGATTGAGAATGCCATTTCTGCAAAACTATTTCCAGAGGCGTCACCTAATGCTTCAGCAGCTGCTGTAGTCATTGCTGTACCAGTTGTGTATGTTCCAGCAGGTGAGTCGTTTAGAACCTCAGGGTTAGTACCAGAGTGAGCAGCAGTTGAATAACCATCAACAGCTGAACCAGCTTTGTTTCTTCCTGAGAAATCTGTGTCAGCTTCGTCAAATAACGCTTCTGTTCCAGATTGTGAGTCATATCTACTTCTCATTGCAAAGATAAGTCCAGTTGGACCAGTCATTGGCTGTACGCCAGCGATATCGTATGCGATAAGATTAGGCATTGCTCTTCTTACTAATGAAATCAAAATTGGATCCCAGTTAGAAATAGAAGCGCCTGTTGAGTTAGTTGGAGCAGCTTCGCTTAAGAAAGCATTGTCCTCTTTCATTGCACGCTCTTGGTTTTCCAAGATTGTAGCAGTTACAGCTCGTTTGTAAGAATCACCGATTTTTGGTAAATCTGCGTGTTCTAAAACTGGCTGCCATTTTTTTTCGTGTGTTTCAGATAAATACATTTTTATCTCTCCTCTATTATTTTATATTATTTTGACAATTTAATGTCTTTGGTTTTAGTAATAGCGGCGGTATAAGCAGCCATGCTTTTAGATAAATCAATTGTTTCACCAACTGAATCACCTACCGCTACATCATCAATGTCAGATGACACTTCTTTCTTAGCACCGAAATACGACTCTTTAATAGTCGAAATCTTTGCTTTGAAATCTGTTTCATTTGAATATTCAACCTCTTCGGCAAGTTTGTTGAATTTCTCCTTAGCAGTATCAGCTAAATCTTCACTCATCTCTTTTACGATTAGAGTTCTATCTTTATCTGATTTTACTTTGTTAAGTTCAACATTCTTTTCGATTTCTTCGTTAAGTTTCTTTTCTAACGATTCAATCTTTGAAGCTTGGTCTTCTAGTACATCATATTTTTCGTCCGGGACTGAAATATAATGTTCTTCAAATAGTTTTTTCATACCAGAAATGAAATCTTCAGCAATCTCGCCTTTGATTCCTCTTTCTAAAGCAAGTTCGTTTTCTTTCATCCACTCTTCCACTACATATGCAAGGTAAGAGTCAACTTTTTCAACTAATTCTGCTTTTGACTTTTCTGATTCTTCTTTAAGTTTTTCTTCGTATCCAGCGTGCATTTTCTTTTTAGCTTCTTTAACTTTTGAGTTAACAGCAGCTTCAAATATAGTTGCAGCCTTCGTTTTAAATTCTTCGGATAAATCTTCGTCTTTAACTAAAGCGTCAACATCTGCCGTTACATCAATTTTTTCGTCTTCTTCAACTACTTCAACTGCTTCAGCATTTGTTTCTTCTTCACTAGTTTCGATAATTTCCTCAGAACCTTCACTTGCTTCTACTTCTTGCTCTTCTTTAATCTTCGGCATTGCGTCAGCAGCGCCAGCTGATTTTTGTTGAGCGTCACCAGAAACTTGCTTAGTTTTCTTTGTTGCGTCAGGATTAGAATCCGTAGGCTTAGTTACCGCTGGACCTAAATCCTCGCCCTCATTACTAAGGTGAGTAGGTTCAGCCGCCACAGCATTCTTTTTGGGAGCGTCTGCTGATGGATTAGCTTGCGCCTCTACCACTGCTTCTGCTTCTAACGCCTCAATCTTTTGTTCTGTTTCGGCCATTGAGAAATCTCCTCTTTTTGTTTTCTAATTAATTAAAAAACTTTCGTTTTTGTTCGTACTAGTATTATTTATAAAACTAAAGTTTTTTAAGAAACGAATCAAATATCCTTAGCTTAGCTTCGTCTAAGGCTCTTTGTTTCGCCGTTCTTATTTCTTGTTTCCAGGCTTCAATGTCCCTTTCAACAAGTATACCATTGTCCCATACCCACTCTTTTTGTTCCATAATGCCTTCTACGAAAGCGTCTGGAGCGCTTGGGTCTGCTACAATATCAGCCGCCGTTGCAAGGTAAAAGTCATCTTTTACATAGTTTGCACCGTTACGCTGAATTATTGAACCCATACCTCGACTTGATACTCCTAGTTGAGCACCCTCGTCTATAAGACCTTTTACAATCTTACCGTATGGCGTATCCATAATTTTTGCCTCTCCAATAAAATTGTTACCATCTGGTGTTAAAGATTGTATCATATGTGATACTCTCTCCAAGTTAACTGTAGGACCGTCTGGATGTCCTAGTTCACCGAATGCTCTCTTTTTTTGGATGAATTCTTTGTTGTATCTGCTCACTTCGCTCTCCAAAATTTCTTTTGGATAGACTCGACCATTTCTATTCTTCATGTTTGATTGAAGAAAGATACCTCTGATTTTATATGACTTTTTACCGTTTTTTTCTTCTACAAGATATTCGGCGTTTTGTACTTCTTCTGAAATTAGTTTCATATGTTCTCTCTTTGTACCAACTATTTATACAAACTATTACCTAAACTCTACAATTAATGTGTAATTATCACCATTTGCGAAGTTTTTTGTTGATAATAGTATATCTCCAGTAGGTGTGGTTGCGTTGTTAGGAACCTCATTACCAGCTGGTCTTAAATCCCAATAACCTTGTCCTGATAATTCTAACATTGTTGCGTTAGTCACTCCGTCCCATAATAACTCTACAGCTGACTTATTGTTTGCCGTATTAATTGAGTACCAAATCTTACTTAACTTTCTAGCACCGTCTTCGGTCATAAAAGTTGTTTCAGAAGCATCAATTTTTTTAACTAGGTTTTCTCCAGTACCGTCAGATTGATTTGTAAGTTTAACTACAAATTTAACACCTGAAGTATCTGCTATTGTTTGTGATGTTACTATATCTGCCATTACTTGTATCCTGCTTCCTTATGACATTCGATTACTAAATTATACTTTGTAACCGTACTGTCGCTACTTAAACTAATATCTCCGATAGGGTCTTGTAGTTTAATCTCATCTGGTTTTAAACCCCAATTTCCTCTATCACTTAATTCTACTTTTTTGGTAGTGTCATTCTTAAAAAAAACTGTGACCTTACCTGTACCTAATATCTCATACTGCATATTTGCAATAGAAACTTTAGGTTCACTTGTTGCATTATTACTATTGACTACATCTACAAGTAATTGTTGATATTCATTACCAACACCGTTTGAGTTTACAATAATCTTAAAATTATCATCCACTAATTTGGTTGTTGATATAGTCATAATTTAAATTAACCTCTTGGTGAACCGACAGCACTACCTTTAGCCGTAGGGCAAGTAATTTTGTCAGTTGTGCCTTTTTCGATAATAACTGTATCGCCATCTTCCAAGTAAAATTTACCTAATTCAGTAGAACCATCTGATTCGAAAACTGTTCCTGTTGTATCAGCAGTAGCAGTTACTCTAACAAAATGGGCATTACCAAAGTTATTTGCACTTGGATTCGTAACGACATCGCCTTTAACTATAAAAGTTTGTGCCATTTTTATTCTCCTAGTTGTTCTTCTAATTCTTTATCGAAATAATCGTAAAGAATATTAGTATTAATATTATGAAATTCGGCAGCCTTATCTACAGCGCCCTCAAAAACTTTAATTATATCGCCAGTTTCTTTTTGTATTTTTTCATATACATCTTTTACTGCGTCCTTTACTTTAGGACTTAAAGACTTGAAAGAATCCGAGTCGACATATAAATCTCTTTCAACAATATTACTGAGCTTGAGTTTCGTCATTACCTGCAATCTCTAACTCTGCTTTACCGTCTAATTGTGGTTGACCAGGTGTTGCTACTGTACCATCTTGAGCAAATGTTCCAGGTGTTGCAATCTCTGGTTTAGGGTCACTAAAAGATTCTGCTTCTTTGTTACCGTTAAATAAACTTGAAGCTAACTCTTTTCTTTTAATATCTAAAGCGTCACCCATTTTATCTCTTAATGCACTTTTAAATGCTTCGCCGGCGTCTGCATTATTACCAGCTTCTAAATTGTCAATAAATGCTTTTGTATTCTCTGACATAATTTATCTCCTATAAGGTTGTATCTGTAACATCAGCGGTTGGAGCAGATATAATACCGTCATCAATTTCTTTTTTGATTTGATTGTCGATATCTTCCATCTCTCTTTCGTTTTGTTTCAGAATGTTTTTTCTCACATATTCTACTGAATAAAATTTACCAATGTAATCACGCATTTCATTTGCTAATTGTAATCGCTCTCTCATTATCTCGGTGTTTTTTAATTCAGCAAAGTGGCCGTCTTGTAAGAAATCATATGTGATACTATCTCTTACACCTTGCCAATCTTCTTCATTAATAATACCTTTAAGAATTAATTGTGTTCTTAAAATATCATTAAATAGTTCCGTAAACTTCTTTCTTAATCTTTGAACAAATTTAGTAAATTTTAATTCATCTCTAGTAATTTCACTAGCTCTACCCATATTGAAACCAGAGTTTGACTCTAATCTACTTACAGGTACATTTAATGAACGATATAATTTACTTCTAAAGTATTCAATGTCTGTAATTTCACCTAAGTTTTGACCGCCAGGTAAAGTTTCTATACTTGTACCTCTACCGCCCTCTCTACTAGGTAACCAGAAATCTTCCAACATAGACATATAGTTTCTGTCATCTCTAACTTCTCCAGTAGAAGCGTCATAGACAAGTTTATTTCTATATCTTGCCATAACATCTCTTAAATATTGTTCAGCCTTGACTTTAGGTAAATTACCTACATCAATTTTGAATATTCTTCTTTCAGGTGCTCTTGCAATTCTGTAAATAACAGCAGCGTCTTCAATCATTCTTAATTGATTGACAGGCTTAACGGCCTTTTGCATATAAGATAAGACCATATTTTTATTTTGGTCAATTAATCCAGACGGACAAAAAGCAATTGTGTCTGGTGCAATCTTAATGCCACCTGAAGTAGAGTTGACTACACCTTTTTCATTGAATAGATAATATTCAACAAACTCGTCAACTACTGTAAGCATATTAGGACCTGTAACTCCTTCAGGTCTTTTCTTTCTTACTTCTCTAATTCTTTTAATTTTTCGTGGGTCAAGGTATTTTAATTCTGTAATACCTCTTGTAGTAGAGTTTCTATCAATTACTTTTTGATAAAAGATTCTACCATCAATATACCATCTTCTAAAGATGTCATGTCCTTTAGTGTTAAACTGTAAAAGTCGTAACACTTCTTTAAACTCATCTTCAATCTTTCTTCTCACATCTTTGCCATAAGGTAAATTTTCAACATTCACTCTTACTGCTTCTTTGTTTTCATTCGCCACAATAGCTTCATTAACGATATCTTCTATCGCTAAGTCGCACTCTGGGTGTAATGAGATTTCTCTATATCTTCGGATAAGGTCAGCTTCAGTTTTTGAATTTCCCTCTTGGTCGAGGTATTGTCCAAAATAGCCACCAGCGGCGATAGTTTGTGTACCATCGTCCGCTGGAGCTGTAGTAAAGCTTTGCTTTGGATCCGACTGTTTTTTCAGTCTTGATATCGAAAATCCAAATAATTCAGCCATAATATTTTTTCCTTTATTCTTTGTTAGTAATATTTATACTAGTTTTTAAGTAGTAGTATTACTCTCAAAGTATTGATAATTGAAGGTTGCTGTAAATTCTTCAACAGCAGCCGCCTCATCATAGTTCAAATCAATTGCACTTATAGCAGTTGGAAACAATCCTCTTAATGTATAAGATTTGATTGTATTTCCATTTCTGTCCAAGTGGTCAACAAAACAGTCAACTTGATAGTCAACAGGATTAGTTAAACCCTCATTGTCAGTCATGTTGTTGATACCGTTCTGCCATCTTTCAAAAGCGTTTCTTAACTTAAAGTTCGTATCGTTAAGAACCGTGATAGACCATTCATCAAAAGTCCTGTCTCCAGCAATTTTGATTTGTCTTCCTCTGAAAGGAACATTGACTACGCCAACATTCATAGCAGGTATTGTTGTACTTCTACATAAAAAAGCTAAGTCTTCTATTTCGCCACCAACTTGTGCATAACCTGGAAAAGGCATTGTTACCTTAAACTGGTTACTTCTAGCGCCACCGCCAGCAAGTTTAGCTTTGAAGTCATTAATGTTTGCCATTTTTTATTTCTCCTCTACTAACCTGCTACTTCGTCAAACGAAACGCCGGTTCTTGTTGCTACGAAAGACAATGTAATGAAGTTAATGCTTCTTGCTGGTTTAATGAAAATCTCAGCAATAAACTCATTTCTATCAATTACTTGTCCTGTATTGTTAGTTTCATCACACACTACTAAAAAGTCTGTGATACCTCTACGACCTTGTACTTCTCTTAAAAAAGGTTCTACAATGTTTCTAAAGTTAGCTCTTGTAAACTCATCATTGAATTCAAAGAGTTGGAATTTAGAAGCAGTTGCTATCGCCTTTTCTAAAGTGATAAACAGTCTTCTCACATTGATTCTATCAAAAGCACTTGGACTTGCAAGACCAGTTTTATCTCCAAATAATACAGTACCTTGACCTGGGAAGGTAGCTACTGGATTAATTCTTTTCGGATATAACTCATCTCTTTGTGTTTTTGTAGGATTAAATGCAAGTTTAACAGCGCCTCTTACAACACCTCTATTGAAACCTGCTGGTGAAAACCAACTGTCTGCAATAAGGTCTGTTCTAGCCGCTAAGCCTGCCATGTCACCATTAAGTGGTACATATCTGTAAACATCATTGTATCTGTCGTACATGTATTTGTAACCACTATCAAAGAACACATATGAAGAAGATGAAATTGAACTATAAAAGTCAATCACATTATCTTTTTGTGTGTTTGCGTTAGTTACATTAACTACATCTGCTCTTTCTGGCGAAGCGAAAACTACACAGTCTTTTCTTGCCTCTGCAATTGTAATTAAGTTTTCTACATGAGTTGAATCACACTTACCAGAAATGATAAGACCAACATCAACTGTTTCACTATCAGCAAACTTGTCGTAAGCTGTTTTTAGTTGACCAGTTGTAACGGCAGAACCGTCAGAACCACCTGAAAGTGATTCATTACTTGGTGTATTTACTGCTGTAAATGTAGTTCCAGAAGCTGCATTACCCCAGTTTGAACCTGAAGAATGATGTTTTGTCCACCAAATATATCTTGATTTAGTGTAGATAACATTTGGATAATAGTTATCATCTCCTTGCGGAGTTTTTGCGTCTGAAGCTTTAGAAACTTTTGAATAAGTTTCCAAGATTTGACCTGGAACGCCTGAAATTGAACCGTCTTCATCAACTACTACAATGTGAATTTCGTCATTCGCACCGCTTCTAGTTGAAGTCCAATCAGATGTACCTGGAGCACCGTCAACAGCGTCATAGTATCTCCATCTTCGTCTTACATTCGCACCGTCAGTAATGGTTCTTTTTAGTCCACCAGAACCTCTTGGATGTTGTACGATTGTTAAGTCGTTAGTTGAAATATTAGTAACTCTGTATTGTTCTCCATCATCATAATCGTTTGTAGCAGCTGTAGTTGAAAATGAAATTACATCTCCAACATTTAGGTCTGTACCTGCTGTTACTGTTATTGCTGTGTCACCTACTGTTGTACTTGCGTCATTGACAGTAGTTGCTCCTTCTTCCTCAAATGCGGCTGCGTTCGGACAAGTTGCAACAAGCAATGTGTTACCATATGCTCCTGCTTCTCTAGCAACAAATGTTGCGTTACCGGCTGCGCCACCTGAGGCATAGTTATTCGTCCAATCTTCCGTATTCTTTACTAAAACACCTGTTCCAGATGTTGAAGCATTTACTTGTGAAGTTTGGTTTGCTCGTACTACCCGTAGAGTATTAGAATATTGTAAAAAGTTAGCTGCGCTGAAAAAATACTCGAAGTTATTTACATCAGGTTTACCAAAAGTTTCTACTAATTCTTGCTCGCTAGATATACTTACTATTTCGTCTAAAGGTCCTTTTGTGAATTGACCAGCAACTGCACCTATAGATGTTGAAACAGCAGGAATGATACTAGTTAAATCTCTTTCCTGTACGAGAACACCTGGTGATACTTGAAATGCCATAGGTTATCTCCTTTAATTAGCTAATTACCTTGTTATTTTTCATTTTAAAATATTCAAACTTCGTATTATTCATACGCCCATATTCAAACTTTGTCATTACAGATATTTATAAGACCTGCAATTTACAGTCCTTTTCTTACAACAGGATGCCACACCGTACCATATTCATCAACCTCAGATTTTAACTCATCTGGTTGACCGTCATCTACAAAACCAAAAGGCGCCATGTCCTGTTCGATTAAAGCCTGTTGTTCAATATATAATTGATTTCGTATATTTGAGTTAGATAACTCTTTAAAATACTGTTGGTTCGTCAACCAACCAAATATGACTAGACACATCATTAAATCGTCATTACAACCCTCCTCCGCCATCCAGGAGTTACCACGCCTACTAAATGTTGACATCTCCTCTATGAGTTGAAAGTCATTTATAATCAATTTATCACTTTCTATCAATGTCTTAATACTAGATGTACCTAATGCTTTAATCTGTTTAGTCATACGAACACCCATAGATGTACCTCTACCACTAAACATTGCACCTAATATTTGACCAGCTCTACCTCTTTGTGTTGTCATTAAGACATTATCGTATTCTAATTCCATTTGTAATATTTCAGCCACTTGTTGGCCTATATCATTAACCTCTGTTAGAATATGAGCTCTGTTATAACCTTTACAAACTTGTTCAATAATACTTGGAAAGATATGAGGTTTAACTTCATTGTTTTTATAAGTTGCAACAATCTCATAAGGTATTTTAGTACAATCTAAAACTGTAAAGGCAGAATAATCTCTACCTGTACCACGAGCAACATCAACAGTTGTGACATACAAATGGTCTTTTTCGGGTCGCTTAAACATTTGTAAACCATTTTTACTTTCAATCGAAGGAATGTACGGGGTCGTCTTAATTTTTGCTGGTGAGATTAATGTATCTACACTTCCTAAAAACTCACATTCAAACTCTTGTGAAAATTGCTCGGGTGAGGTATTTCTTATAGTGGTTTCTTTCCACTTTTCATCTCTGCCTGGCACCTCTGACCAATGTACCTCAATAGGCACATAATCATTTTGTTTATTAATTGCGTCTTGCCACAATTTGTAGTACATATTCATACCATGTGGTGTAGATACAATTATCATCTTTGTTTTTTTACCAGATGAGATTGTAGGATAAACTGAGCTAAAAAACATCTCGGCAATATTAGCCGGTACGAAAGCAAACTCATCAAGGAAGATTATGTTAAATGAACCACCTCGAATTGCACTTGAAGATGTTGCAGCCGCCACAATAGTGGACTTATTTTCTAATTCAATGTTACCTTTGTTCCAATTAATAACGCCTTGTTGCATCCATTTTGGTAAATTTTCATAAGCAAGTTGAAGTCTACCTAATATATCTCTAGCAGTAGATGATTTGTTTGCTAGAATAGCAATGTTAGAATTAGGATTAAAAAGAGCATAGTGTAATAGATAAGAAATAGTTGTTGTTGATTTTCCACTTTGTCTTGGTAATTTACAGATAGTAAATCGGTTGTCATGTATTGTCCTTACAATATGTTTTTGAAAGTCCCACATTTTAAATGGAACAAGGCCTTCGTCAAGTGAAACCACTTGAACATAATTCATCATAAAATAAATAGGGTCCTTTTCACATTTTTTATATTCCTTAATATTATCTTTAGTAAACTCAACAGGTGTGTTTACCTTTTTAAGATTAGGATTGCCTAGATATGCGTCAGTCATTTAAATGAAACCATCCTGTTATAATTGTTTTTTCTTTTGTTTTACTAATTACACCTCTATGTGTATGTGTCCAATCTGTTGGCCATATTAGTGTTAAACCTTTTCTTGCTTTTATTTCAATGTTTTGAAATTTAAACTCTGTGCCACCATCATCTACATCATTTAGATAAGTCATAAAAACTAAATATCTGTCAGCAAATATTTTTGTGCTTCTTTCACAATGCCAACTATAAAAACCATTACCTTTATTATAGTGTTGAATATTATATGGTTCATTTATGTGTATTTTAGCTTTTATGTCATACTCTTTCATGTATTCAGTAACACATTTTTTTATTTCTTTTAAATAAGAGTTACTAGGTTCAAACACATTGACATTAGGATTTATTCCCATTTCAACACACTTTTTTACACTATGATCCATTTTTGTTTGTGCGTGATAGTGTTTATTTGACCAAAAAAAATTAATCATATCATCACAAACTTTTTCGTTTATAAAATATGAACCTATAAAATGTTCTTTTGGTATATCAAGTGTTTTCATTTATTATTATGCCTTCTATATGGGTAAAACCCATTTTTACAGCCGCCTCGATACGACTACTTCCTTTGAAAACAAAATACTCTTTATCGTAATTAGGATTAGTGTCGTGTTCTATTTCAACACAATCTAACATCTCTTTACCCTCTAGTATGTCTTGTAGCATTATGCCGTTTTTGACATAACCAAGTTTACTTATCTGAAATATCTGTTTCTTCGGGTGTGATTGTTTTGCTTTCAACAATTTTATCATCTTTTTTCAACATCTTTTGTAACTCTGCCGTTGAACCTACAAACAATGCGTTTTTAATATTATTGTTAGCTGTTTTAGGTAACTCTTTTAAATCTTTTAATTTTTTATTTAAGTCTTGTAACTTATCTACCGTATCTGCAACATTTTTAATACCTGCCAATGCGACTTCGTAAGCTCTAGGATGTTGGCCTTCTTTTGCAACATTTAAAATGCCCTCAATAGCCTCTTGACCTTTTTCAATAAGATTATAATAATGTTCTCTACTATTCTTGTGGTCATTATCAACATCATTGTCTTTTTCTTCGGTTCTTACCACAGGAGCTTTAAACTCCTCTTCCTTATGTATTTGTTCCATAGGAGTTTTAGCAGGTTCTAAACCTAAAATTTCATTTACTTTATCTTCTATTGCCATATAACTATTTAGACTACATTATAATTTATAATGCACCTCACTCCTTTACTTGGTTGTTGTGAAGTGTGCCAGTAATAACCATCAAAACACACAACACGGCCTTGTTTAGGCATTACTCTTTGTTTTTCTTTTAAGTCTTCAAAGTTTGGTATCTTTTGATTTTCTACAAACTGATTATCATAAATGACAGTTTCACCATCTGCGTCTGTTACATAATATAGTATAACAAGATGTTTAAAGTTAGCTAGGTCTACATGAGGCACATCTAACTTTTCTCTGTTATCAATATTCAAAGGTAGTTGTAAAAAAGAACGGCCTTGTAAGTATCTTCTATCGCCGTGTACATCTAATTTTTTAAGTGAGTTTTTTAGAATAGGTAAAACTTCATTATGTAAATCACTTGTAATTATTTCATCTTTTACAAAGTAATGTGCAAATCCTGGCCGTTGTTGGTCATTTAATTGAGGATTAGTAACATCTGAAACATAAGACCACATGGCCTTATTCAGCATTAAATCTTTTATGTGATTTTGAGTTTCTAGGTTTACAATGTCATCAAAGACATATACTTTGTTGTACCAATTCATAATATCTCATAATATTTATAGTGTAAAAAAACTAGTAAGAAACAATAACTATACCTTTACCGCCTAGGCCGCCAGCTGGTCCAGTATCCGGAGACTGTCCTCCTC